>OHAH01000137.1_pt1 | contig 57645 bp, 56 predicted proteins | sample 1577071 | NCBI WGS metagenome assembly OHAH01 (sample SAMEA3541520, study PRJEB24748) | human gut metagenome | biome: human gut; feature: human-associated habitat; material: faeces | place: China | collected 2012 | reverse complement strand
ACTTTTTTGTACGGAATCCAATGTTTTTATACTATTTACACCAAACTGACTTATCAGTTACTTCTTCTGTCGTGTCAGGAGCATAACTGCTTCGCAGTGCCATGAGTGTGCAATAAAGATGCACATCCCTTGACTTTTTGTTAAGCCTTGGATTCAAAAATGATGCAATAGTCCCCTACCGGACTTGCAAAAAATAAAGCATAATGCACCACTCTGCACCTGCCATAGAAAAAGATTAGATTTGTTTTTGAGATATAAGCCAGACTGACTTATGTGTGATTTGTTCTGCTCTTTCTCTATGGTGCAACTCTCCTGTTGTTAACTTCTAGGATATTGTACCATAGATTGTTTGTTTCGGAAATTACTTTCCTATAAAAATGGGCAGAAGAAAACCTCCAAATCTTTGGGGGACTTGGAGGCTTGATTCTGGCCTTTTTACATATATACCATCCGCAAAATCCCTTTAGAGTTCTTAGCTATTTTACTCTGAACATTTTCTGTTTACTTGTCTATTAGAAAAATACTTTTTAATTCCATAAAATAGTATTTTCTAAATATCAGACAATGCTTTATGTGTTAAGTAATTAATCGCTTGCAAACTATGTTCAAAAAATGGTATTCCACATACTTCACAACAATTTCTTAAACTCATAATCTCCTCTCTCACATCAACAAACCGAGCTTTGTCACTAATCGCACCAACCAAGTATGCAGAATCATTTCCCTCTAAATATTTCCAATTTTCATAATTTAAACCTAAACGCTTGTCTATTTCTTCTGTAGTAATAAGACCGCCTGTTATTATCGCATCCACGTTTCCTATAGCCATTTCTATTAATCTTTTTATCTCCTCATTCGGAATAACCTCACTTGGAAACAATGGACGAATCGAAAGTATTGCAAATATATCATTAGCTCTCAATCTTCCCAAAAAATCAATCCTTTTTTCAGAAGATGGGACTTTATTTAGGTCCTCAATAATTGATGCAGATTCCAATGCTGGTACAGACTCACACCAAAATATTCGTTTTCCCTGATCTTTCATTGTATTATTAAGCATTACCATTCTACTAAACATTTCATCGTCTAATACACATCTAGAAGTAATGCACATATCTTTACGATATCTAGCATATAATTTTTCACACAATTCTACTCCATCAATTGCATGCCAAAAATTCTCTTTATTATGCGACACATAAATAATATCAAATTCCTTATCTTCTAGAGAATCAACTATTGCATCTACATCATTCCTCATATATTCGCTCTCTTGCTCTAATGCAAAACAGTGTTTACAATTCAGCTCACATTTTCCCTCAAACGAAACAATTATTCTATTGCTAAACATTCTAATTATCCTCCATCTCATCACTAAAATTATTAAAAATAATTGCTGATAAATTCTGTATACAATACATCCCACGTTTCATTAATTTTTCAAGTTCATCATTACCTTTCTCTAGATTAAGATATGCTAAATTGTAAAAATCGAAAGTAACCGCTCCTTCTAACTGTCTCTTATGTATCAGAGGTAACACTAATATTGCCCTCAAATTTTCATCTTGCTCACCAGGAATACGTGTAGTATCAAACTCACCAATTATTCCATTTTTTAAAATATAACCTTTATCACTAAAAAAATCATAAAAAATTGGCATACCCTCATCATTATGTATTTCATTTTCATATTGCATGTTCTGCTCTATCATCATTCCCACTACTCCATCTTCCAAGAGTCTGGTTTTTCCCTTAGGTTGTGGTTTAGAGCCTGCTACCAATAAAGTATGTCTTATTTTCTTTTCTTTATTAAACCGAACCAAAACACACTTCACATAATTATTATGTTCTTCTGGAGTACATCCTAGTAACAAAGCGCACATATTCGGAAGAAATTCATAAGACAAATATTGACTTATATTAATTTTAAAAGTATCTCTCTCCCATATATTTACTGGCATCTCTTCTAATATATCATTTTTTCCATCTTGTAAATCATAAATCAAATTTAAAAGAGTTCCTGCTTGATTATCCCATGTGTATTGCTCATTAATAAGAATTTCCTGAAGTCGCAAAGCATTTTTTTTACTTTTCTCATAATCTGTTAATATTTCTAAAATTGCATTTGTTACAGTTTCTAAATCTGATTCTGTTGGATTTCCAAACTGATCTGTCGCCCCTTCAATATGAACAACTTTATATAAACCTTTAACGTCTTCACCCTTTTTACTTTTTAAAAATCGATGTAGTCCTGTATTATCCGATATAATAACAGGAACACCTGCGCTTATTGCTTCATAAGCAGTTAATCCAAATCCTTCATGCCGCGATATCATAATGCATAATGAACTTGCCCGAAGGGTTTCCTTTAATTTTTCACGATCTCTTAAATATTTTCGAGGTGTAATATTAAGGGTTTCCGCTGTGTATCTACGAACTAATTCTCGCAATATCCTTTTATCTTCATCGTCAATTTTAGGATATCCATAAACCTCCATGCGTGGGTTGTTCTTAAATATTTCTTTGCTCTTTCTATCAGTTTCATATGCTTTTGCAAATGCTGCAACCGCAAGTTTGGGCTGTTTTATGTAATTATTTTTCTTATCTATTCTTCCAAAAAACAAAACTTTAAATGCATTATGCATAGAAACTGATGGTTCTACATCTAGTAACCCTGGAATAATTTCTATGACATTATTTTTACCAACCTCATGGCGTATATCTTCTGAATAATCTTTTAAAGCAGGACCTACTGCACAAATCCAATCTGCTTTCTGAAGAACTCTTCGCTGTAAAGCCTCTTTTTCTTCTTCTTTTTCTTCATCACCTGTAGCAAGATAGTAGTATTCAGCATAATTCATGTGATTAAAAACCAATGACTCCCCACCATATTCCTCTTTGCACATATTTGCATAATTTCCTGTTTTTATATCATGTCCTATCCATATTAAGCTATCTCCATTTCGAAATCCTACTAATTTCCTTAACTTTTTTAGAAAACTGGGAATTACTTCTGCACCCTCATTCGATTCATCATCTTCATCTAAAAGTGCTATCAATTTTAATCCATATAGTTCCTCCACTTCTTTTTTCTCTATATCATTTATAGAGTGAAGAAGCAAACAAACTGTTTTTTCTCTCGTTCCTATCCTACGTTTTGCTATTGCTCTTGACAAATCATAATTAAAAGTACTTATTCCGCCATTGGTGGTTCCCCAATAGTTTGCAATAAAAATAATATACTCTTTCATTCTGTACCCCAAGCCTTTTCATATGTTTTAATTCTTTTCTATCAAACTTATACACTGTATTATCTTTTACCGGTCATTTACTGGTCATTTAGTGGTCATTTACTGGTCATTTTTTATATAAATGACCACTATTTTTTCTCATAATGTATTTGCGCTCCTTTGCCAACGCATATAATTAAATTATCATCTGCCATTTTGCTAAGCACATTTCTTGCTGCTCCTCTGGACTTATATCCACATAACTGCATTACTTCTGATGTTGAGATTGTACCATTCTCTTCTAGGTATTCTAAAACCGTCTCTACTTTAGACATTTTTTTCTGTTGTATCGGTACCACCTCATTTTGTTCCTCAGATGGTCTATAAATATTAACCCTAAAGCTCATTCCTAATTCAATCAAATCTGGTTCTCTCAAACCATATCCCTTACATTCTTCAATTACTCTCGGAATTCCTGATCCCCATTGTTCAATCAACTTCATTGCAGAAAACGCTGCCGCAATTGCTCTATTTCTAGGACGAGATTGACCTGCCTTAATATCTTCAATCGACAAGCCACCAAACAGCATTCCCGGAGAAGTAATCTCTACACGATCATCGAAAATTGCAATCTGTACACATCCCTCATCAAGATAACTGCGATGTGTTACTGCATTAATTATCAATTCTCGAATGCTGTCCACTGGAATTTCATAAGAGTCCACCCGGACCAATCCTTTAATCTTAGCACCTAACTTAATATTTCGAAGCACAAATTGATACGCTTCATCTATCTGTCTAAAAATAGGGCCTATATATTCTTTCTTATCAATAAAAACACTTCTCGTTGTTCCCTTAAATACCGCACATTGAATTTTTGCCTGGGGAAAATCATTTTCTGTCAACAACACAAATGCATTTGTCGGCAGAATCTTATTTTCCTGCTTTATTAATATCCCCCATGACAATAAATTTCCCTGTGTTACCTCTTTTACAGATTTTCTTTCGTTCTCTGTCTCACAGGCTACAAGAGCACATTGCTTCATGTCCTCACACAATCCTGTGATTTGTTCTTCTGTGACTTCATGACCTACTGCATAGGTTTGATCAAAATACTTATTCGCTCCTTCAAATTCTAATTCCTTCAATTGCGTACTATCTGCATGCCTTGAACTTCCGTTTGTCCTTATATAGGTTCCGTTTTCCTTACCTTCTGACATAATATAATAAGGTCTTTGTTTTCCGGGATAAACCTCAATAACAATTAATGTTTTATATTCTATACTCTGCAATGTTATGTTGGGGATAATCTGCGGTGTACACATATCAGTTATTGCATTCATAATTCCATCCATAATCTAGAATACTTTCTCTTTTGGAACCCCAACAATTTCCTCCGTTTTGTCAGAAATTCCAATAATAATTTTTCCACCAGCAGTATTAGAAAAAGCGACTACTGTTTTCATGTACTTTTTGCTATCTGCCGGCAACTCTTCTTTAAATTCTATTGTTTTAGATTCTCCTGCAATAATTTCTTCTAAAGTCACTATGCCTATTCTCCTTCTTTACTTTGCATTCTTCTTTAATATATCATCCACATGTTTCATTACATTTTCAAATGCACTCTCTGTAAGATAACCATTTGACTTTAACCTTAATTCTATTGCCATACTTGACTTCCCTTGAAACGCACTCAAATATGCTTCCCTACATAATAAAGCAATGTTAAAATTTGCATTCTCTGAATCAGCAATACTTTTTAAATTACCAAAAGCTTTTTCCATTCCTTGTCTGTCATTATCTCGTCTGCAAATGTCAAAATAATCTTTGTGAATATAAAAAGAATGCTTAAACTTCACTAATCCTTCCTCTAATACCTGTAGCGCTTTCTTCTTATCATGTAGTATAAAGGCCAAATATTTTGCTTTTAACTGGAAATAAATCTCACTTGCTGTCGTTCTATAAATACTTTCTGCTGTTTTTAAAATATCGCTAATATCTTTTTCCTGTTGCTCATTCAAACATGTTTTATATATCAAGCAATCAAAATATGCCTGCATTTGATATAAGTTTTCAGGATAATCCCTATAATTTTGTTCTGCCAAATCTAAAGCTGTATCATAATCCTGCATATTAGTATATATTAAAACCAATTCTCGTCTTGCTTTATCGTGTCTTGCATTTTTTCTTAAAACGTTCAAATAACTATTTTCTGCCATTTGATATTGTCCCTGAATACGATAATTAAATCCCTTAAGGAAATTGTATTGTTGATATAATGAGGCTTCTCTAAAATACGAAACCTCGGCATCAAATTCTATATTTTTTAATCTTGCCAAAGAACTACAATAATAGAATTGGATAATATTTTTTACATCCTCATCACTATTAATAAATAATCCTGATTGTTTCATATCTCTTACGATATCTAAAACTCTTCTATACTTCTCAGAATTATATAATTCAATCACCGATTTTACATAAACCGTAGCATAGAGAAACCTGTCTGGAACAGAAACATTGTTTTTCAAATTTTCCTTTACATAATATGAAAACTCAGAAAAAGACAAATAATTCATATATTCTGGGTCCTCAATTCTCTTTGCAAACTCTTCAATATTCTTATTTAAAATCTCCTTTATGTCCTCTGTCATATTAAAATCACTTCTTAAAACATAATCCCTAATGACAGAATTCAATTTTAAATATTCCCCGGAAGTTCCAACTGTACTGCAAATCGTGAACATTTTTATTCTATTCAAAATTTGCTTATATATGGGATTTACCTTCACTATATACTCAATTAAACTAACAGGGGCTGTCCCTAACTGCGCTATCAATGCTAAAATTCCATTGTATTCCTTCTTTAACTCATCCTCGATTACAACTTCTAATATTTTTGCTGAATTTGCCTTTGGCATATCGTAAACCAAATGAGAATTCTGCTTCACATACTCAATACTCATATTATCTCGAGCAAGCTCAACACAATATTGTATCTGTAAAGGATATCCCGACAATATCTCCGTAAAAAAATCAATATCCTCATCTTCAAATGGTATACCACAGATTTTAGAGTAACCTCTTAAAAAACCAAAAGTATCACTTGGTTCCAAATTATGCAAAGAAATTTGAAATATATTTTTATTCTTCCTGTATACAAATGAATTTAAACTTATTCTTGTAATTATGACAACTGTAATCTTTCTTCCAATTTTCTCCAATACTTTCCCAAACCAATATACTATCTCCGAAGACTTTATAATACACATGTCATCTTCAACAAATATTTGTTCACAATATTTCTGCGCTGTATTCAATAAATCTGCTAAAATTTCAATTTTTGAATCTATATTTCCTAATTTTGCTATATCATCATATGTGTAATTACCTAATCCCAAATCACAACTTAATTTCATAATAAAATCATCAATCGTGTCATTTTGAGACAAAGTTGTACTCATTGGAAAATAGTAATGTTCCATAATTTCTGAATCTTTTAATGTTGCTCGTGCATATGCTTTTCTACCTATACCATCTATTCCAGAAACGACAAGACATTTTATGTGTTTTATTTTTCCATTCTCATCGCGCTCATCAAAACTTTCTTTAAACTTCTTTTTCTCTATATCTCTTCCATAAAAGAAATTAACCTTCTTACCAAAATCAATTTCCTTTTCCATTCGTAACTTCGTCAACTGATCTTCTATTTTCTTACATGCAATTTTATAATTTTGTATATGACGGAGATTATAAGCCCCAAAACCACTCTTTAGAAAATCAGGTATTCTCTTATCCGCATAAGTTATTGAATCATCTATAATTATTGGAAATATTTGAGACAATTTCTTATTATCATTATTGAGATTCTCTTGTGCATGATATATCTCTTCTTTTACCCAATCTGATTCCAAAGAATCATTTGAAATAAAGAAAACAAAAATATCCGTATCATCTATCCCTTTAAAAATTTCTTTCAATGTTTGCATTCCAATCTCAAATGTCATTTCATCAAAAACACATCTATCCCCACCAAAATACTCAAAGATTGGTCGTACATAATCCTTATTTTTACTACTATGTGATAAAAATATTTTGTCCATTTTTATATCCCTTTCCAATACACCTTTTTAATATCAAAAAAATAATCGCTTTATTCTTTACTAATTTCTATTTTTTCACCATCCGGAAAGATAAACGCTTGCTGAAATACAATCCCTAATGTATCTGCAATAAACATCAATTCTCCCACGCTAACCGTCCCTCGCTTTAATTTTTTATTAAAATTTTGTGGCGATTGACCAATTTGTCTTGCTAGTTCTGCATTACTTATATTCATTTTTTTACATAATTCTCTTATCATATCAGAAGTTGTCATGTATATTCCTCCAAATAAAAGTATAAACCATTTGGTTGCCAATCACAATATGAATTTGTAATTGGCTATCAAAAAAACAAACTAATATTTGAAGAATTAAATTTATGCCAACAATAAAACGCCCGAACCCATCGGGCATTTTATTCTTACCATAAATGCAGGCAGGAATTCCGTTTCCCTATTCAGTTGTCATCCCTGCCTATCACTTACTCATATCTGATTTCCTGCTCCATGACGATCCCCGACTGGAACTGGATAATCAGCTTCTCGGCAGAGACTACCTTGATGCTTGCTATCAGCCTTCTTACAAGGTCATTATCAAATTCCGGTATCTGGCAGGTCTGTTTCTCTAGGAAACTGTCCATATCCTTCAACCGCTGTTCATAACTGTCAGCCAGCTTTTTCTTCCGTCTGGCCCCTATCTGCTCCTCTTTTAGGGTATTGATTTCTTCCGCAATCCAGCGATACCTCTCATCGAACTCATCTGTGTAGGAACCTACCCTTGCATTCTCCGCAATCAGAGCCACCATCTCTTCTTCCTTTTCTTTGATTTTTTCATCATATTCATCCGGTTCCTGCTCTCCGTTGTAGCTTCCGATTACCCGGATGACGTTCTAGCGGAAGGCTCCTACAAAATCCCCATCTCCTCTGGTAATTCTGTTTATAGCCTCCATGACTGCTCTGTTCAATACTCCCTCTTCCAGTGTCTCGGATTTCTTGCAGTTCTTGGTTCCGTTTGTCAATCGATTGCTACACCGCCACACAATCTTCTTTTTGCCATTTCTCGACCATGTGACTCTTCTGTACTCCTGCCCACAGTCTCCACAGAGTAGTAAACCGGTGAGGGCATATTCTGAGGAAAATTTACTTTTCTGGTTCTTCTTGCGCGTGACCGCTGATTTATTCATGGATGCACGTCTCGCCAGTTCTTCCTGCACCCGGTAAAATAATTCCTTCGGTATGATTGGCTCATGGTCATCTTCCACATAATACTGTGGCACAATTCCCTTGTTGATGACCTTTTTCTTGGTCATGAAATCTACGGTGTAGGTCTTCTGTAGCAGGGCATCTCCCATGTACTTTTCATTGCGGAGCATTTTAAAGATTACCAAGTCATACCACTTATCCTGCCCGGTTGCTGTTTTTATGCCATTCTCCTCTAGGTACTGGCTTATCTTTTTGGCGCTGTATCCTTCCAGATATAGCCTGAAAATCAACCTCACGATTTCTGCCTCTTCCTGTACAATGACCAGATCGCCATTTTCGTTTTTCGTGTAACCCATGAATTTGTTATGGTTGACTATCATCTTGCCATTTTCAAACCTTCGGACCACACCCCATCTGGTGTTCTCACTGATGTTACGGCTTTCTTCCTGTGCCAGACTGCTTAAGATGGTAATCAGAATTTCTCCGGTTCCGTCCAAGGTGTTGACACCCTCTTTCTCGAAAACCACCGCCACATTCTTCTCTTTCAGTTTTCGGATGGTCAGCAGGGAGTCTACCGTGTTTCTTGCAAATCAGCTGACCGACTTTGTCAGTATCATGTCGATTTTTCCGTCCAGTGCATCTTTTATCATGGCATTGAAATCGTCACGTTTTTTAGTGTTGGTTGCACTTTTTCCGTCATCGGCATAAATCCCGGCCATCTTCCAGTTGTCTGTTTCCTGTATTTTTCGTGTGTAGTATTCCACCTGTGCCTCGTAGCTGCTCTCCTGCTCCTCAAGCTCTGTACTGACTCGGCAGTAGGCGGCTACCCTCAGTTTCTTCTCTGACAGCTTGATGCTCCTGTCATACTGCGGTTTCGCAGGTATCATGGATACTTTCTTCTTTGCCGCTGTCTGTGGCATATCTGCTCCTTTCCGGCTCCTATAAATCCCGGTAGCCTATCTTTATACTGTTATTGTTAGGAAAAATCACTCTTACGGAATCGTCCTTATGCACCACAATCTTCTTTATTAGCTTCCGGTACAGTTCCTCATCAAATTCCCCGATTTCCTCTCTTCCTGCAAGTGCTTCCCTCATTTCCTCTGCTTTGATATCCTCATCCCTGACCTCCAGCGTTTTGTACCGCTTAGAAGCCTGCTTAAATAAAAGTGCCATCATCTCATCGGCTCCTATATCTTCAGCATCTGCTATGCTACTTGTAATTCTGCGGTATTCGGGACTGACCTGCTGTTCCTTCTTTTCATATTTCTCTGTCAGTCCGGGATTCTGTATCAGCTTATTTATGGCTATGGTACATACCTCCTCTACCTGCCTGTCGGATATAAAACCGCCACCACAGGATACCTTGTTCTGGTACACATAGTTCTTGCATTTCCACTTCGGTATTCCATTCACGCTCTTACTGTGTGGCTGAATATGGCTGTAGGGGCATCCGCACTCTGCACATATCAATACCCCACTGAATATGAGCCTTTCCCTTTTGTTTGGTCTGTGTTTTCCTCGGCTCCCCGTGGTCCGTACCTGCTCCCGTCTTTTCTGTACCCTCTCAAACAGTTCCTTGTCTATGATCTGTTCATAATCCTCGGTACCGAGATAGTTATAATTCTCCAGTATCCTGCCTATGGATGCATGGGACCAGCCTACCCTGTCATGGGCATTTTTTACGCCCCTATCTTTTAAATCCTTTGCAATCCGCAGGGCTGAAACTCCGCTGTCATAATCTCTGAAAATCTGCTCTACGATTTTGCGGTGTTCCTCATAAATCACTATCTTTCCATTTAGAACCTTATACCCGATTGGTGTATGCCACTGCATCTTCACTGCCCCCTTCCTTTTCCGTCAGCACCAGACCGTTCTTTAGGCAGAAACTGATTTCATGGTCCAGGGATATGCGAATCTCCTTTACTGCCATATCAAACAACTCTTCCTGAAACTCCTTCTGGTATCCTTCCTGCTTTAAAAGTCCGATAAGCTGCTCCGTCCTCACAATCTCTTTGATCCGCTTATACTTTCTTGCAAGGAGCGTTTTCCTCCGCCTGCATTCCGTCAGCCTGTGAGCCAGCAGATTATTTTTTTCCATAAAAAGAGCAGAGTCCATATGTCCCTTCTTCATTACCTGATTCAGGATTCGGCTCTGCTCGCTTAAGAAGTGTATCTCATTATCCAGTTGTTCGATTTCTTCGGTATCCGGCTTACTTGCTGCCAGCTCCGTTAAGGCTTTCAGTAAAGGTTCCAGTACGGTTCCCTGATTGGTGTACAGCTTATTCCACATATCTACAAATGCCTGCTGCAATACATCCTCTCTGATTGCTTTCATATGGCAGGACTCCTTATCCTCCACATGCTTATGGCAGGTCCAGATGATTTTCTCATATGGTTTTCCTATGTATATTTTCTGCCTGCGAAAATGACTTCCACAATCCCCACAAATAATTTTGCTTGAGAAAATATACCTGTTCTGGCATCTTTCCCCATTCATATTCAGCGTCCTGCTCCGGTATTCCATGATGCTCCGTACTGCCTCCGCTTCCTCATGGGTTATAATCTGCGGATGGGCATCCTTGGTCAGATACATATTCATTTGCCCATAGTTTACCTTTCTGGTAAATGGGAACTGCTTCTCGGTGTAGGTTCTCTGGTGCAGGACATCTCCCTCATACACCGGATTTGTTAAAATATTTTTGACTACACTGTCCTGCCATTTTTCACCTTCCCGAATGGTCGGTATTTGGTGGTCATTCAGCATCTTGGCTATCACATAGGCTCCCATTCCGTTAAGGTAGCTTTCAAAAATCCACCTTACCACCTCTGCCTCAGTTTCCTCTATGATAAGGTTTCCATCCTCATCCTTCCGGTATCCGTATGCCGGTGTTCCAACGATAAAGGTACCGTTCTCAAAACGGTTGATGATTGCCCAGCGGTTATTGCCCGAAAAATCTTCCGACTCGCCCTGTGCCACAGATGCCAGTATGGTAAGCATCAATTCACTTGCCTCAGTCAGTGTGTTAATACCCTCTTTTTCAAAGTAAATCCCCACACCGATTGCCTTCAGTTTTCTTATGGTCTGGATGCATTCCACCGTATTTCTGGCAAATCTGGTGATGGACTTAGTCAGGATCAGGTCGATATCCCCATCCTCACAGGCGGCTATCATCGCCTTGAAATCATCCCTGCCCTTTACCTTGGTTCCGGTGATTCCCTCATCTGCATACACGCCTGCAAACTCCCAGAGTGGATTGCCTTCTATCTTTTCGGCGTAATACTCCACCTGTGTAGCATAGGATTCTGCCTGCGCCCTTGAGCCGGTACTGACTCTGGCATAGGCACACACTTTTAACCTCTGCTGTGGCTGTGTATGTTTGCTATCGGGAATCGCATTTATGACCGTTACTTTTTTAGCCATTTGGGTTCTCCTTTCCTTCATTTTCAAGGAATTGCTCCCTTGTTAGCAACATACACTACCACACTTTTTTCATTATATCTAGCGTTATTACAGATATACTTTTGCAAGTTCGGGAGAAAAAGTCTCAATGTTCAAAACAGCGATTTTTTCCCTTTCTTCCTCGCTTATAAGACCGCTTTCCTGCATCCTTTTAAGTAGCAATTCTGCCAGCTTATATCTGACTTCATTGGATTCCTTCTTCATAAACTGCTCCTAATCCAGCTCATATAAACTGACGGTTTTTACCGCCATGCAGGTAGCCACTACCAGAATCACACCCGTCACACTTACTACAATAATGATTACTCTCATCGTTTTTCCTCCCGGATTTTAGACAAACTAAATTTATACCCTAAAGAAACACACCTACAGTGTCTGGCACTCTGCCATAGTTACCGCCTGATCCTCTGCTGTAAAGTACATATCCGATTCTTCTCTGGTTACCATTAAGATTTCCCCGGCTTCTTTCTCACCCATCTGAATCGGTGCAAGATAAGGAACAATCTCTGCACACAGCTTCTGGTCCGGGCAGGTATTAATAAAGCCACCATAGGTATCTAAAATCAAACGGTCAACCATATCGGTAATTATCATCTTCTCTGCATCATAAAAATGACTGCCAAGGAAATTCGCCATATTCTCCGATGTGGTGGAAATAAAAAACTCCTGTCTATTTCCTCCATCACTTGGATAAAAATAGGCATATCCAGCCCTTTCCGTATCCAATATCTTTTCTACCATGCTCCTTTCTTTCTCTGCCACTTGTGTTCCTCCTAACTGCTCGATGCTGTTTACTCTCATATAACCTACAACCTTCATATCTTTCTCCGCTTCACACTTCGTTAATTTCTGTGCTACTAAAACACACAAGAATGCGGCAGAAGCCTTCTGTACCTCTGCCGCATGGATTCTGTGATTTAGTCTCACTGCCATAATCCTTCACTTCTTATAAGTGACTTGCTCCTATTCGACACTACTTCCCGGAGCCGGAACGCTGCAAAGACAGAGAAGCATGAAAAGAATTTCTAGCATTCCAAAGTACGGAACGCAAGTAATTCTATGTTTCATGCCGAAGAACACTGTGCCAGTGTTCTTCCATCTAGGGGTTTTCCTTGGGCAGTCAGTCCAGACTGTCTTTGGTCCCTGCCACTCGGACAGGCAGACATCACAGGTATCTCACCTCCACCACTGCGTGCTGGCTAATCTCAAGGTGTATCATTATAGGCCATTCCCCTCTTCGCGCCTGTCCACCACAGACAGGCTGTACCCCGGCTTTCCCGCTCGGCTCCTTAGATGCGATCTTTTTCACAGCATGGCTGGCAGAAAGAACATCTGCCCGATTGCTGCAGGAGTGTCACTGCGCCCCGGTTACGGCTCATGAAACGGCTAACGTATCTGAACTGCTGGATATGGCTGGCAGGATATGGCGTGATTCCATCCTGCGCTCGGAGCCCTGCATTCCTCTCCGGCATTTTTCAATGTGCGTTTTGTCTGCCTGTGTCGTATCCACACACGAGACATGAGAGGATTCCCGGAAGAGACCATCTGTCCAGAAAAAGTTCCTCTCATAAGGTACTCACAGAAAAACACGTTTTGAGGGGGTATTAATCAAAATATTTTTTTATTTTCTTTACCGCACCGTTTATGCTCTCCCGGATGTTCTTCTCTCCAACCCCTTCTTTCGCTGCGATCTGCCGGTATGCCATGCCCTCAAAAAAATAAAAATGCAGCCGCTCTCTCTGCACTGTGGTGAGTGACTGCATTGCTTTCTGCAGGGTTTCTATTTCCATCTGCCGGATGACCGTATCCTCTATCGATTCCCCGGTCAGCTCCACCAGATCTTCCGTTTCTCCTTCTGTGTATCCGTCCTTGGTCGTATGTCTGATATCCCGCATTTCCTGTGCGTGGGCTTCTTTGCGGAACGTATCGGCAAGTGCCTCGTAGACTTCTCTGGTCACATAGGTGTATTCCAGCTCACCAACTGCATCTTTATAAAAATCCTTTACTCTGATCCTGATCCATTCTGACATTCAAATGTCCTCCATTTCGTAATTTTTTTGAAATGAAGGACATCTGGAGGACCTCTGGGTTCTGCTTTACTGGAAAAAGACAATAAAAAAAGGTGCTGTTCCCATGCAAAATAAAGCATGCAAAACTGCACCCAATTAATTATTATATTTCGTTGTAAATAGTATATAAAAGTTCTTCTTAGCTTTTTATTCCTATGTTTTATAATTAACCTAATTCACTTATCTAGTAGAATTTAAAGTAATTAATGATTCCAATATGTCTCAGATAAGTCACAAGAGTATTGCCTTCTCCCCCAATATGGTCAGTCTAGTCAATTAATTTATGCTATACTAGAAGTACTTCTTCCAGCTAACAATATTTTCCACAAAAAAATACTGCCATATCCACGAGTAATCTCTACTCGACAGATATTGCAGTATTTACCTCTTGCAGCAACAATTTATTTACGAAATTCTTTCATTCCTGCCGGCTGCTTCGGCTGATGAAGAACATACATACATCTGCTGTCTGCAGCCATTTTCACAGAATTACGAGCTACCTTCTCTAAAATTGTTGCTGCGATATTAGCCTGTTTCTTTGACATAATGAACACCTCCTATTTTTATTAAACAGGAGTATAGCATTTCTTACCTAATTCTGTACCTTATAAGTTGAATTTCCGACATAATATGTCATTTTTCCTCTATGGAATTACTATACAACACCGCAGATGCCCGAAATTCTCCATTCTCATACTGGGTGAACAGTTCTCCATCATAATCAGCCAGTGCCTGTTCTACCGAGGCAAGACCAATTCCGTGACAGCCGGTATCCTTCTTTGTGGTAAGGTATCGTCCGCTGCTGTCTTTTTTTAATTTCTCGGGACTACCATTTTTTATACAAATCTGGAGCATTTCTTTTATATAAGTAGCTTCCAGTACGATATATCGCTGCTCCTGCGGCAGCTTCCTACAGGCCTCAAGTGCATTTTCCAGCAGATTTCCAAAGATAATGGCTAGGTGTCCACTCTGGAAGGCAGTACGGACGGAATAAATACCCTTGCCTCAAACCGGATACCGTCCTTCTGGGCAAGGGCATACTTATGGTTCACAAGGGAATCCACCACGATGTTTCCAGTGTGGGAGATTTCGTCTGCGTCGGTTCCGATACCATCATCCAGCATCTTCTGGATGTAATCACTGGCTTCTTTTGTCTGTCCGGCATTTACCATGCCAAGAATTCCCGATAAGTGGTTCTTCATATCATGCCGCATCCGCCGCAGTTCCAGATAATAACCTTCCCGTTCCTCTGCCTGATGGCTGCATAAATCTAACTGCTGCTCATACAGCCGGTTCCGGGACTGAAGCTCCGCTGCCTGTCCCATCCGGTCATACACCGTAAAAATCACGTAATTGACAAGCAGGAGAAGTATGCCCGCAGCCACCGAGAAAAAAGAATATTCCGCATGAAATGCTGCTATGTGAAGGATATGGTGCATCATATAAATGCTGCTCGCCGGTACCAAAAGGATTATGATGAAATAACGCAGCGGGATTTCTGCATACTGTTTTTTCTTTGCGTAACGGCCAAGCAGTACTGAAAACAGAAGCATACACATCTTGGATACGAAGCTTCCAGCATCATTAATGACGCTTTCATCTGTGCCAATTGCCTCTAAGACCAGCAGCACAATGACCTCTACCAGCATCCATACCGTACAGATAAGAAGGGTGCTGATACAACGCCTTTTCAGGCTCTCTTTTCTGGTAACGGTACTGATCATAAATACCATAAAGATATTCCCAATCAGAAGAAACTGCGGAGGGAACAGGAGTTCAAGCCCTGTTGCCACAAGGAAAGCATAGTATAAAAACCAGATTATCATGCCTGCAGGCTTTCTGTTTCCTGGACCGAAAAGGGTCGTTATGTATCTCTGTATAATCAGAAGCTGCAGTGCCGGAAGCAGAAAGCCCGATATAACGGAAAGATATCCCCTCATTCAATAACCGCCTTTCCCACTGCCATTGTGCAGAGCTGACGGCGAACTTCCTTCTGTCGGTCCTCACTGATTTTCAGTTCCATCTCTTTCCCATTCATACTGATTGTTATGTTAAAAAAATTCATTTTTGTTATATAATCGTAATTCACGAGGAAGGACTGGTGGATACGGAGGAAATATTTCCGACTATTTGCCAGTTCCTTCTCTACGTTATTCAGTTGTCCATAAAAATATGCAGTGCTTCTATCCTGAAAGAAAATATACACTACTCGGTTGCGGCTTTCAAAGTACACAACATCTTTTAAAGGTACTTTCTGAATTTTCTTGTTGAACTTAAACTGGTAAAAAACCTCCGTTTCACCTATCCGGTGACAGGCTTCTTTAAAATACCGGCGAAATTTCTCTTTATCCAGCGGTTTAGAGAGAAAACGGAAAGGCTCTACCTCAAACAGTTCCTTTAAATATTTATCATATCCTGAAATATATATGAACAACACAGAATGGTCCGTTTCCCGGATTTTCCGAGCAGCAGAGATACCGTCAACCTGTTCCATTTCAATATCTATAAAAATAAGTCCGTATCGTTCCCCGGACTGTATGCTCTTCAAAAGTGTCTTTCCATCAGAAAATACGTCCGTATTAACCCGGATTCCCATACTTTGGCTTTCTTCTAACACCAAGTTCTCAAGGCTTCCCGTAAAGCCAAGATCATCATCACATATGGCTATCTTCAGCATTTTTAAGTACCTCTTCTGCTATATCTGATTCCCCTTCTTCCAACTGAGCCTGTTCCAAACGTTTGAGAAGACACCGGAGTGTCTTTTTGTTCGTGTCCGTCAGGTTGTTGTAGCGGAGTACAATGTCATAGCACTGATCCATCTCCTGATTCATGCGGATCTGCCCGCTCAAATCCCGTTTTATATCGGACAGCCCGAGGATATAGTCAGTGGTAACATTAAAATACCTTGCCATGCTGATAAGCAGGTCTGTGGAGATGGCACATGTGTCTTTTTCCATCTTGCTTACCGCCTGCTGGGTGGTGTTGATTATAGTCCCAAGGGCTTCCTGTGACATGTTGTGGCTCCTGCGGAGCTCACGGATACGGTTCTCAGTCATAATTGTGACATCCTTTCTAATAACTATTTTACATAATTATTATTGGTTTGCTCGCAACTGTATAATGTAAATAGTTTACCTATTCCCGTATATTCTTTCCTTATTTCCATCTCCTATCATCACAGACAATACATAATATTCTTCACACTTTTCTCAGCAATCTTCTTATGATATTTAAAAGTGAATCTTCATCAGAACTCCTTTTAGCCCTTTCGTATTGTAACAATCGAAAAAAACAGACTGACTCATATTACTTCCTATTTTATCAACCTGTGAACATACAAAAAATCTTATCTTTTAATAAGCGGCTACTCAGATTTACAAATCTCAGATACGGCTATACTAGCCGCTTAATTATAACTGCACCCTAACTTGTGCTTTCCGGTCGGATATGTGCCTGATGCACAGATATGAAATTATCCAAGTGCAGTAAAAGGGGAATATTTTTAGACAAAAGCTCCCCTTCACCTAATTTGCCGCTGTGTAAAGGGGGCTGCCGAAAAAAATTCATTTTTAATATGGTAACGATAATTAGGAATTATCGGATGAAACATAGAATATGCGGATAAGTGTTATATTGCGCTATTAATAAAGATTATTCCTTTTCCTTAATATTTCAACAATAGGAGAAAAGTATATGAATGAAAACATATTTAATGGAATTGCTGATATCTATGACAAGTATCGCCCTTCATATCCACACGCGCTTTTTACATATTTATGCTCTGAAGCTGGCATGAATGCTTCAACTGTAGTTGCAGATATTGGTTCAGGAACCGGCATCCTTTCAAAAGAACTTTTAGATATTTGCAATTTAGTATATGCAGTTGAACCAAACAATGATATGCGTAAAATAGCCGAGTTAAACTTATCATATAGAGATAATTTTGTGTCTATAAATGCTACTGCTGAAGCCACAACGCTACAGGAACACTGCGTAAATTATATTACTGCAGCACAGTCGTTTCATTGGTTCAATAGAATTGCATTTAAAATAGAGTGTCAGCGGATATTAAAAGACAAAGGACAAGTAATATTAATTTGGAATTGTCGTGACGAAAAAAGTGAAAGGGTACAAGCCATTGATTTAATAAGCAAGAAATTTTGCCCTGATTTTTCAGGTTCATCACGCGGAATGCGTGGAGCTATATCAGCCGATGATTATAAAAATTTCTTTACAGGAAATTATATTACAAAATCTTTTAGTAATCCGCTTATATTTAATTTAGAAAATTTTTTGGGATTGCATCAATCTGCATCATATTGTCCAACTAGAAGTGAAGAAAATTATAGCAAATATATGGATAGTTTAACGAACTTTTTTGAATCACATTGTAGAAATGGATTGCTGACATTAGAAAATAATACTCACTGCTATATAGGTTATGTTTAAGGAAAACACGAAGGAGGAAAAAATGACAAATATTCTATTTTTAGCCCAATTTGCACCCACAAATGGTATTGTATTAAATCCACCTAAAACATCAGAGGAAAAGTTTTATGCCGAGACTTACCATTGGAAAATTGTTGATATATTGCAGAAATCAAAATATAACATAGATACAGCCAGTGATGTTGATTATCTCATAAAAAATCACGATAAATACCAATTAGTCTGGTCCGTTTATAATAGATTAGGATTTAGAAATAGTGAAATTTTTGTTCAATCGTTGTGTGAATATTACAATATAAAATACATAGGCGCAACTCCAAATGTTCGTGCGCTTGTTGAAGATAAAAGTATGTCTAAACAACTTGCAGAACATTTGGGATTAAAAACCGCTCCATGGGTAGTTTGCTCTAAAGAATATCCATTATGTAAAATAGCTCCATTCCCTGGTCCATATTTTGTTAAACCGCGTTTCGGTAGTGCATCAATAAATATAGATGAAAGTTCCCTTTGCCATTCTTGGAAGGATGCAATAGCAAAATCAAAACTCTATGCTCAACAAAATATAGATGTTATCGTTGAAAAATACATTAAGGGAATATGCTACGGAGTATCTTTGATAAATACTATCTCCGGAAATCCATTAATTGCACCACCTCACTATACTGTATCCAATAAAACTGGAAATATCATGACATATTCTCAAAAACGATTTGCAGATTCTGGAATGGAACGTTTTGAGAGCCAAGATATTGCTATTAATAAGCAACTTATGTATATGGCTAAAAAGTATTATTCGGCTATGCAACCTTGTGATTATGCTCGAATTGATTTTATGCTAGAAGAAGAAAGCCTTACACCATACTTCTTAGAAGTAAATGTTCTAATGAATTTAGGAATACAGGGTGGTTTTGTGAACAGCTTTCTTAATAGTCATTTTAAATCTTATGAAGAATTAATTAATCATATTCTCAAATTAGGTCTTGCTAAGCTTGACATAAGTACTTCTGCATCAAAGCCATGATAAAAAATATACCCTGGCAAGAAGCATTGTTTGAAATCTAAATCTTTATATTTTATTTTATTTTTAAATCTATATGAATAAAATGAATATAGATATTTTGTATATTTTTCATCGCCTCGTAGAGGTGTTGATTTGATTTCTTCTAAGAATTCAACATTATTTATGTCATTCATATAATCAACAAGTAACCTATTTATTTTATAAAAAATTTTTGTTGGTACAACATTTGAGTCACAAATCGAAGCATAAAATATCTCATCAAGGCATTTAAGTGCCTCGATGGGATTATGCTGGGCAATATAAAGAGCTTGATTAATTTTTGCATATATATATGGTGTTTCTGTTGTTCCTGCATCAAATAAAATTGAATCAAAATATGGTGTTGGATCATCATTCGTTTCTAACATTAAATAAATTCCATAATTTATGTTTAAATACAAATATTTTTGGTCATTAAATTCCAAAATAGATTTAACCTCATCGATTTTATTGTTTAAAACTCGCTTGGCTTGTTTGTTCTTTATATGTTTCATTAAATAACCAATAAAATTTGATAAAGTCCGATTGTAATTTACTGGATCGCAATTTTTAAATTTTGACAAACAATAACTGTAATTTCGTATGCCTTCTTCTACGTTTTCTACGTAATAACTTACATTTCTAAGTAAAAAATGATAGTAACAAGATGGGCGAAAGTTTTCATAATAAAATTTATTGTTTGTATCATGTAAAATTTCTAAGCATTTCTCATTTTCACCATTGTTAAATAAAGCTGTAAACAGAACTGCCATCAATAAGCACTTCTCATCTAGATTTATACTACTAGTAACCAAGTCCCATAATTTTTCGCAATAGTTGTCTTTATGTAATCTTTCTTTTAATAATGCAAGTAAATCTTTACATTCCCTTTCCTCTAGAAATTCTGTGTGCTGCTGAAGTCGTAAAAGGGGAACATCATACACCTGTAAATTGTAATACATAGAACATATTTTTATTAAATCGTATTTATTATCTAAATAGAATAACATATCAAGATACTGTTGTTCTACCTGTCCTATTGATTTTTGCTTATCTAATAGCAGTAAAATATATGATTTACGTCTATTATAATCTTTATCTAAATTGGATACTGCAAATTTTAACTGTGGAATTGTCAATTGCATCTTACATGTTTCAAATGTATCAATAATATCTCTTGAAATAGACAGTCGTTCAATCAAAGTAATTTTTATATCTTTTTCACTTACAATATTATTATTTAAATGTATACAATCTCTTTGGTCACGTGCTATAAAGCCCTGTATGCTCATTTTATTAATTAAAATGTTAAAATCAGCCTCGACTATATTTGTTGGTAAATGCGCATTTCGAATGTATATTGTTTTCAAAGTCACAATATCCAAAGGTGTTCCTAAAATCAATAAAATTTTTAATATACAAATAGATGGCTTATCTAATTGCATGAAATCCATATGAAATCCCCGGATATATGACATGATTACATGGATATTTCTTTCATATCTATTAAAAATGTTTAAATAATCATCATTATAGTTTTGTTCATAACATCTAAATAATCCTTTTATCATAGTATCATTTGGACGCTTAAATATCTTTTCTAATTCATATGGCTTATAGTCATTTGCACAAATTTTAGATAGATTTTCCATTCCTGGGTCAATATGATTATTAGGGATTGTTAGCAACGTTCTCACTACATCAAAATCCATAATTTTAGCAACAAACTCTATCCCTTCTGGTTTTAAAGAACTTGCATCATCAACTAAAATATATACTTTTCTAATTTTTCCTTTTTTTTCTATTTGACCAAGCATACTAATAATTGCTTTTTCAATTTTATAATCTGATAAATGTTCAATGTCTGTATCAAGAGTGTCTTTTATTGCATCTGCAAAACTTGATACAAGTTCCCCAGCGTTTACGAATGGTATAATATCTATAGACGATGATAATGATTCTATAATTTTCTTGATTACCTCACCATTACTTTTTGTATATTGAGATAATTTTTTCTTATCGAAACAAGAAATAATTTGTGTAGCAATTTGAATAGCAATACTTTGGCTTTTAATACAATCAACATAGAAACATATCTCATTATCGGTGTTTAAAATCGAATTCAATTTCTTTAAATAATGAGTTAGACCACTATCATTAAAATAATAATATATAATAAACTTCTTTTCTAATAAAGCTTCTTGCACAAAATTAAGTTCTTCTTCTCGACATACAAATTTGAAATCTGACATTTTTTCACCCAAATACTGTATAAAAAATATGAATTTGTTCTCTGTTTTTCTAATTTTCATCCGATAATTCCTAATTATCGTTACCATATTAATTATACAAATTTTCCCAAGATTTAGCAATCTTAATATACCAAATTATTGAAATTTTCTCCTATATTTATCTTGTTTCTTGGATGCCTTGTTCTCAATATCTCTTTTTCCTTCTCAGTCGTCACATATGTATATATCTCTGTTGTCGTAATAGAAGCATGCCCAAGCATTTTTTGTATATATCTGATATTTACATCTTCTTCCATCAAGTAAGTAGCAAATGAATGTCGGAACATATGTGGTGTAATATTTATATCTGCCTGTATTTCGTCCGCATATTTATGTATCATGCTTCTGGCTGATTGTTCAGACAATGGCTTTCCATATCGGTTGACAAAAAAATAACCATGCCTCTTTATCTCATCTTCAAAGCATGCTTTATAGACATTCAATATAGACAATACATCATTATTTCCTATTTGAAGATACCGTTCTTTTCCTCCTTTTCCTCGGATACATAACACACCATTCTTCAAGTCAAAATATTTACTTTGTAAATGGCACAACTCCGAAATGCGAAGTCCTGTTGAAAAAAGTGTTTCCACTACTGCAATATCCCTTAAAATGATTTTTTTACGCCACTCTGAATATTCTTTAAGACTTCTTTCCTTATAAAGATGATTCAACAACTGCTCTATCATATCTCTTGGAATTATTTTAGGTAAAACAACTTCTTCTTTAAACTTTGTTTTTACCTTGTGAAATGGATTTATCTCTATTATCTCTTCTTCCTCCAAATAATGAAATAGAGCTTTCACACTGGCAATTTTTCTCTTAACTGTTTTTTGCTTATACATACAATGAAGGTATAAGAGATATGAATTCAACGTTTCTTTATCTGGATTATTTTCTCCTATCACTGTAATAAACTGTTCCAAATCCGCCTTATATGCCTTTATCGTTTTATCATTAAGCTCCTTTTGAAATTTACAATAATTTAAATATTTATTGATTTCTTCTTTTAAAAGCATTGCAAAAACCTCCTAGTTTATTTTGTATATAAGACATATGGTAATATTTAACATATATATCTGCAATCATACATTTTTAGTTGCCATATTCTTTATATTTTCAGCATGGTAATTGTCTTTATAATTGAATTACCTTCTAGAATCTGCCGATTTATTATATAACTAATTATCGCCCCTCCATGTACTTAACCAATAAATGAAAGGGCGATAGTTTACAATAATTTTCTCAGTTTCCTCTGCAAGCTGCTTCTCTGCTTTCAAAAACTGCTCGTATGAATCTTCCCTGCCAGGAACGGCAATCATCTCTCCAGTTTCCTTATCCACCATTGTATGCTTCAAATCATGGGTAAAGTATTTCTCCTCGTTGCCCTTTGTAATAAGCCTCATAAAGTTCCCTGCTGTTCTGAAAGGTTTGTCCATTCAATCCGATATAATATTTTTCTCTTTCTGCCATCTGTGGCTGTCCTCTTTCCGATTTTTGGAATATTCAAAATCGGAAGGGGCAGTCCTCGGATATTACACTTCACGAAAAACAACGAATGACACTTTTCGCGATCCACTCTTATATCAATCCCCAAAGCAGTGTACGATAAAATCAACAAGCATTTTGGCATTTGCCCTTTTACTTGCTTCTTCCATATCTCATACACCGCTTTTGAACAGTACTTTTTATCAGTCTTCTCATGTTTACTGGGATATGCTACATTTTCCTCCGTTTTTCTTCTTTAGGTTACTGCGTACATCACAAAGTATAGGTCTTTCTTTTTTCTCTCTATTTTTGTAAAAAACTTCATTGTTACTTGTAACTTTTTGTTTTCAGATAAAAAAACAGATGCCCTAACAATCGTCCTGCTCGAAAGTATCTGTGGACTGAAAAATACAAGCCATATCCATCAATGGGCATCCAATGACAGGGGAAAGATATTTTTAAAGGAGGAATTCCTAATAGAGGCTGTGCCTGATGAAGCTGATAAAACCGGAATCTTTTAACCGCTGTTTTGCGGAACGGGTATCTTCCATGATGCCAGAAAACAGGAAAAACCTCACACTATCCCTGGATGGGAAAACGATCCGTTCCACGGGGAAAATGAAACGTTACAAAAATCCCCTCACATCGTAAACGCCCATGTTGCGGGCTGGGGATTCCTGCGGTCAAACGGCTATTTCGGGAAAAAATAACAAAATCCCGACAGTTTGCGAATTTCCGGAACATCTGGATTTTTGAGGGTTCCTTACAGCAGCGGATGCGTTAAACTGTCAGAAAGATACTGCACGGGTTATTCTTTCTAGAAAAGGGGATTATCGTAAACGTCAAACCACTCGCCTTAACCAAGACCTGACTTTGTGCCATACTATAAAAAATCTAAAAACCCTTTGGGGTTTTTGTAGTTTTTATAGGAGGCTAAATCAAATGGACAAGTGTACACATGAGGTTCGCAAACAACGCTGGAAAAACATCATAGGTCAATGCCTGCAAAGACCGGAAGGCATGACTGTCAAGCAGTGGCTTGATGAAAACAACATCTGCGAACAGACTTACTATCACTGGCTCAAAAGAATCCGTCAGGAAACATATGAGCTTGCAACTACTTCAACTAATACAGCATACGTGAAAACAGTGCCCAGAGAGGTTACATTTGCGGAAGTTCCGCTACCGGCTATGGAGCCTGCCATGCCAAGTGCAAATGGATTCCGGCCGGATATCACCATACAGACCGGCTCCATGCTCATTGGTGTTTCTAACACCGCTTCCGATTCGTTACTCAATAAGCTGCTTGAGGTGATCGGCCATGCTCGCTGAAGCAACCGGTATTTCGAAGATTATCATTGCCTGCGGCAGAACGGATCTTCGAAAGGGAATCGATGGTCTTGCACAGCTGGTTGGAACCAGGTACGATATGAATCCGTTTGAGAAAAATGTACTCTTTCTTTTCTGTGGCGGACGCGGTGACCGGATTAAAGGACTCCTGTGGGAGGGCAATGGTTTTCTTCTTTTATACAAGAGACTGGAAGACGGCTCCTTCTCATGGCCCCGTACTTCGGAGGAAGCCATGCAGCTTACACGTGAGCAGTACGAAATGCTTATGATGGGACTGAATCCTGTCCGGCCTAAAATAAGAGATGTTAATCCTCAAAAGGTATTTTAGTTTTGTGCAAAACAGAGATTTTTTTGCCGGTATTTTTCCCATGAATATTTCGCTTGTGCGCTTTGCCAGAGCCTGTGACAGGGCACCTCACAGCAGTATACGAGCGATATAGATAAATTTTTGAACCTTGAAAACTCTATATTTCCTTGTCGTATATGCGTCATATACAGTGCCTCATCCATAGGCAAAATAACGAAAACGGACATCCCTCTGATTGGCTTATTTTCGACCTTTACTGTATAATGGTAATCAGTAAAGGAGTTTTCAGATGAATCAGAAACATACGCTGGATGAACTGAATAACTTAAGCCGCGAGGAACTTATTACCATAGTGCTCATGATGCAGGGCCAACTCGATACGCTGAATGACAACATTGAGAAGCTGATTGAACAGGTGCGCCTTGCAAACAGTTACCGTTTTGGTAAGCACTCCGAAAAGCTGAGTGTTATCGAAGGCCAGATGTCGTTCTTCGATGAAGCGGATGCCATGTATGATAATTCCGCAGCCGAGCCGGAAGCTGATGAGGTCATCTCTGTAAGAAAGAAGAAAACCAGAGGTCAGCGGGAACTCGATCTGAAAGAGTTCCCGGTTGATGTCATACCAGCCCACAGTGTTTCCGAAGAAGAACTTGATGCATTCTTTGGAAAAGGGAACTGGAGAAAAATGCCGGATGAAACCTACAAACGCCTTCGGCACGAACCGGAATCCTGGACAGTGGAACTTCATACCGTAGAAGTCTATGTCGGTACAGACGGTGACCATCAGGATGAATTCTTAAGAGGAAAACGTCCAAAGGATCTGCTTCGAAACAGCATTGTCACACCATCATTACTGGCTTCTATCTTAAATGTCAAATATGTCAATTCTTCAGCACTCAACCGAGTGGCACAGGAGTTTGAACGAAACGGTGTAAACATTTCAAAACAGACGATGTCGAACTGGATTGTGAAATGTGCGGATAAGTATTTTGCTCCTTTTGTAGAACGTATGAAACAGGAACTGTTAAAGCTGCCGGTCACCCAGTCAGACGAAACCCCGACCCAGGTCATTGAAGACAGCGACCACCCTAATACCAAGTGTTACATGTGGGTGCACCGCTCCGGTGAGCTGCATAAGGAACGTCCGATTGTAATCTACGAATACCAGAAAGGGCGTGATCATCACATTCCTCTGGAATTCTACAGAGACTACAAGGGCATCCTTGTTACGGACGGGCTCAGCCAGTATCATCTGGTTGATAAGAAGCTGCCGGATGTTACAAATGCGAATTGCTGGGCACATGCAAGACGCGATTATGCCGATGCAATCAAGGCAGCTGATAAGAGTAATCCGGCTGCACTGAAGAATTCTATTGCACATCAGGCTCTGGAGCGGATTGCAAAGTTCTATGAAGAAGATGGTAAATTAAAAGATTTACCATCTAAAGAACGTCTTCATAAGCGACAGATAGTCATCAAACCGCTTGTTGAGGACTATTTTGCGTGGGTAAAGGAAATACTCTCCGATACAACGGTACTTCCAAAGGGCAAAACAGCCGATGGGCTGAAATACAGTCTGAATCAGGAAAAATACCTAAAAGTATTTCTTGATAATCCGGATGTTCCGATTGATAATTCGGCTTCAGAAAGAGCTATCCGTACATTCTGCCTGGGCAAGAAGAACTGGATGTTCCATAACACAGCAAATGGTGCTAACTCCAGTGCATTGGTTTATAGTATTTCGGAAACCGCAAAGCTGAATAATCTCCGTCCGTATTATTATTTCAGATATATACTCACAGAGTTGCCAAAACACTGTGACGAAAAAGGAAATATAGATCCTACAGAGCTGGATTACTTAATGCCATGGTCAGAAAGTCTTCCGGAAGAATGCAGAAAACCACGCCGCTCATAAACCAGCGGCGTATATTTTAGCGTCAGGCGCATGGTTTGACGTTTACGGATTATCTGTTGTGCGTTAAAGATAATCAGGAGAACCTAAAAAAGAGATTGATGGATATGTATAGGATGAAGTGCTGCGCAAATCTATGGAATAGAAACAAAAACGGAAAGAAACCGGGAGCGGATTGAAAAACGAACAGCGTTTGTCACCAGCAAGACCAGCTGGAGGTCGGAAAAAGATGGGTGGGAAGAGGCGTAATGCATCGGGAGCCTGCACACGGAGTTTGAAACAAAAGGTATCAGGAGCAGTGAATGGCACATTATATAGCAAGCTGGAAACTGACAGCGAAGGAATACTGCATCATATCCGAATGGAATGGCGTGCGGAAACGATGTGCTGGTTATTAGATGTCCATTTTTCGGAAGACCAGTTCCTGATAGTGGAAAAATATACAGCAAAACCTAAACATGGTCTGGAAACTGACAATCAACCTAATAAAAAGATATAAAGAACGGACGGCATCCAAGCAGGCCTTATCGAAAATCATGTTTAACTGATATAACTGACTGACTTATAAAGACGGATAGAACATCAGCGGTATTTCATGGCTTTTGAAAGTCTTATAAATACCGCTGATACTGTGTTTTTATTTAATTATGCAAGAACTTATAAAAGAAATTTTTCCCCTTATCCCCTTTGATGAATGCCATTGCAACATGAGTTTTTTTGATCATCAGGGAAAACATTGTATTTTTGTCATATTTTCCTGATACTATATTGTAATACAATTTCATTTCAGTTGAAATCAACATATTTTATTTTCTGTGCCGACCTTTAAAAATTATTATTCATTACTTTTTTCTAACTGATACCACTCATCTAAAACATCATATGCCGTCTTGCTTTGATCATTACTAAATATTATGTCATAGCTATAATCGGCATTTAATCTATTAGATATAACATCATATATCAATTTAATCTGTGTTGGCATTTCTTTTTGATATTCTTGACATAATCTCTTAAGAGCCTTTATATCATCATTAATAATATTAATAGCTCCCTTTTGTCTAGGTATTGAGACATCGTATTTTTTTTGCCCATCTACTATAACGTCATTTAGTTTGTTCTTCTTTACAATTTTACTATTAACTTTATAAAAGAAACCACTGGATATCATACCATTTTCAAAAGAACCATAAATATAAATCTTCTCAGCTCTTTTTTCCACATATTCCAAGCAAATTGACACCATGTCCGCTTGTATTTCTGAAAAATAGTCTTCAAACATTTTTTCCATTGCACTTCCTCCCATTAATTTAGGATACTTTGGCTAAAGAAGTCACCATTAATTGTATATTCTACATTAAATTCTATAGGACGTAAACCATCTCCATCATATTTAATATCAACATTTACCGTTACCTCTTTTCCTTCACTTATAGCTCTTGCCCATTGATTTTCAATCTTTTTATATTGACTTAAATTAACATTTTGTGATTGAGATACAATATTATCCAGTTCTGGTGATCCACCAAATCTATCTCCCGCTAAGTGTCCTGCATGATCTCCTTCAATTTTTCCTGGAGAGTTCGAGTTATAATTTAGTCGACCATCTCATTCCGTTAATTGCAGATTATCAGTATTCCAATTAGATATCCTTCCATTAGCATCTGTTTCATAATTATACTTATATAGTATTCAAACAGGCAAGCCAGCTTTCTCTTGCCATTGTGAGAGCCTGTGTGCGATTTTTAGACCGAAGTTGAGGCAGTTACCCATAATGGAATGTTTGAGCCTGGTTGAGGAAATGTGAAAGACATGCTTTCTTAGAATACTGCTGAAATTAGCAGGACCGAAAGTAGTGCAGGTTAAAGGGCTTATGCTACTTTTAGCGGCATATGCCGAAAAACACCCATCGGCAGAGCCATTGAGGGAAAGATGGTATGCCATAACTTTTCTGCTGTTCACTAATTTGTTATGCTTTGGGGCAATTTTCTCGGGTTTACTCTGTGACAACAGAAAAATAGAAGATGCACCATAGCCCATAGCAGCTACGGAACACCTCCCATTATGTGTTTTTGTTTAGATATTAAGGGGCATTTCATCCCCCTTGTACCCCTCTTGCGTTCACTTGCGTGCCATTGTAACATGGTCATTTGTGGATCGTCAGAAAAAAATGTTACAATTTTATTACGTAATTTAACACTATAAATCAATATCCAAGCATTTTCCTTCAATATTTTCAGTGAAAATATTTTCTTCCTCTGTTGTTACTTTTTTCAATTTAAAGAGCTGAACTTTTGACAATGGTACTTTAAATTCAATTTTTCCTCTTTGATATTCTCCTGTTAATATTGAATCATATAATATTTTTATAAAAGAATACCATTGTGGTAAATTAGCATTATCAGTTTTGTCTTCTAAATAACTTAATCCATCAGCCCTATAAAAAATTAATAATGCTATACTTAAATCACATTTTTTATTATCTAAAACTGTTTGTGGAATATCAAAACCATTATCCCAATTATAATTATAAGCATAGACATATAAAATTTCTTGATCTTCCGTTTGAGAAATTATTCTTTTTACTTCATCGGTATCAGCATCGTACAATAATGCTTTTACATTTACAATTTTATTTTCGTCCATTTATTGAATCCTCTCTAAGCTACGTTGCCACAAATCTACAGTTGCACCTTGACTAGGATATAATGGCAATCCACGCTGCTGTAAATATTTTAGATTTTGTTGCAAATCATACACTTGTTTTTGCAATACGTCAACACTTTGACTAATGTCCATTGCATTAAGTTGAGTTTTAACAAATTCGTTGTATGTTGAATGATATCCTCTATGTCTTGACATAGCACTTATATCATCTGCAGGAGTTCTTAAAAACAGTCCATTTGAAGCATCATCTAAATCCATTCCAATTCTTTGTAATACTGGATGGTTTGCCATTTCTACTGGAATAATATGCTGCGCCTGATGTCCTGTCCAATTAGTTCCTCTAGGCAATCCCATGGATTCCATCATGTTTTTCCCTAATTTTGTAGAATCTCCACCAGTAATGACACCTTCCATTCCTGGTATTAATCTTTCTCCTGTACCACTCTCAATACCGCTTCCCCCTCCCGGCAAAGCCTGCTGTGCCCATCCCTGCACCGCTGCCGGATATTCGGTATACTGCCCCGGAAGGTATGGTTGCTTCAAGGCTGGCGCTGTCCCGTTTGGCACCACTGCCACCCCCGTTCCTCCCGGCACGGTTAAGCCAGTCTCATTCGGTAACGGCGTGATCTTTGGTCTCTGGTAAGTATATGGATTCATCAGTCCATAGAATGCGAACTGCGTACTTGCCATCTCGGTAAGCTCCCGGGCGCTGTCATACAGCCAGTTTCCTGTCGGCGCTCCCATCTCCTTACCCGAGATACAGAACATTAGTACTTCCCTCATCTGGAACAGAAGGTTCTGGCTTGTGACTGTTCCTGCCACAAGCAGGAATGCACCTGCGAGCTGTGGCAGGGTCACAACCGTTCCTCCCACCGGGATCAGCCCCAGACCTCCGCTCACGGTCAACGTCATCACCTCTGCCCCATACATCCCCAGAGTTATGGCTATGCAGGATGCCCCCACTCTTGCAGACGCCGAAAATGCATTGCTGATATAATCCCCCAGAGAGGACTCTGTCCCATTCTTTTTGTCACTGGCTGCCGTTGCCGCAACTGCAGCAATTCCTGCCCCGGCGGTCAGCACTCCGGCTGTCATCCCAAGCTGCACGGCTGTAACTCCCAGAGCCGCTGCTGCCAGTCCTCCCGTTGCAACCACCAGCGCCCCCACTGCCAATCCTACCACGGCTGCAACTGCGACTCCCGCCACGACCTTCAGCCATGTCGGCACCTCCTTGTACTCCTCATACTCCGGCGCATCATCAAAGGGCTTATAGTATTCGTATTCCGTTCCTGCCAGGATTCCTTGGGATGACAGCGCATTGTATTCATTCTGCAACTCTCCAACACCATAGCCGTCTCCTCCCGTTGCCGGGTTTCCGCCTCCTCTGGGATACAGCATCCCCGCCTTCTCTTTCGCCATGCTTTCCATTTTATATTGTCCGATTTTCTGCACCGCGTCAAGGGAAATCTCCGGTGCATGGAAGAGAATCTGCTCCCTCCCCGTGACCTGAAGTTTTCCTCTGCCCGCACCGAAATGTATGCCGTCTTCTCTCATCCGGCACTCCTGCACAGTTTCTTCCTTCCCTCCGGCAAAACCAAGCATGTCCGCATGCAGCCGCAGCTTTTTCCCATGCTCCGTCACAAGTTCCCGACGCTGCGCATCTGCAAAGACCGGACACCTGCTATTATGTATCTCGCTGACTGCATATGCACTTTCCTCCTCTGCCTCTGGAAAGTAGAGGTATGCCTCCGTCCCTTCCTGCGGCATACAATACATGACGTTTCCTGTGGGCGGAATCCACGGATAGGGATGCAGCGCTTTCCCGTCTGCTCCGTCAATGTCCAGTTTCAGGTACACCGATTCCTTCTCCCGCTTTTCCACTGTTCCACGTAGGGAAACTCCTGCCACAATACCTGTTACGAATACTTTTTCAAATATCTAAAGAAAGAGGAACCCAACTGTAAATGCTATCATTCTCTACAGGAGTTACAACTGTCCATATTTGAATACATAGAAGGATACTATAATTCAAAACGACCACACTCCATATACTTACTCCAAACGAAGCAGAAGCTTTCTATCAGGAGCAGAATATGTAAGGCTGTTCCTGATTATTTTTTCACTTTTTTGTCTACTTCCTTGACTGTACTTTAGAGTTTAACCAAACTATTTTTCATTCTCACCATATTCTAAAAACTCTTCATATTTACAACGCATATTCATTTTATTATCAATAGCCGCATAAGTCCTTCTAAGCTTCTCTAAAAAATCTTTACTGATAGCAACCTTGTTCTTTGTCAAATCAATAATTATTTCATCTAATAGTATTTTCCCTATTTCTTCTTTTCTTTTATCTACTACATCTATCATGTCCTTTTGATTGTCAAAAAAGAAAATATTCCAAACTGTTGCTTGTAGATAATCATCCCCTTTATTATTTTTAATAATATCTTTTCCAAGTTCTAAGGCTTTCTGTGAATCCTTTTCTTCAAGAATCATAAGTGCCTTTGTTGTTTCCTCAAAATCAAGCATTTGATCAATAATCTTAGCAAGTTCCTCACTATTTAAATTCTCTAAATATTCATATTCTTCCATCTTGTTTCCCTTTCTACTTCATAGGCTTTAATATGACGGTCGCTAAATACGGTGTTCCATCAGGTAGTATTTTCCACCTGCTAACTACTTGTACTTTACCATTCACCCCCTCAATGTAACTTATAATTTCTGTATTTCCATCTGTGACCTCTTTTGCCGCATCCAAAAGATTTTCAACAATCATTTGATTGTTTTCAATAGAATCTTCTATTCCAGCCTCATTGAGGGTATTGTTCATTTCTTGAGAACGCTGATAATTATGTAACCTATTCTCACATTCTTGTAATTCTTTTTTCATTTCTTTTGTAAAGCTTTCGGGATTTAATTTTCTTATGTCTTTCAATTCATCAATCCTAGTTATTGTTGCTTCAACATCCAATTCAACTTTACCACGAATGTATGTATCTATTTTTCCTATATTAATCTGAGCATTGCCGTCTGTATACACTTTTACAGGATGTGTTGACCCTGGTGGTATAACTGCCTGTATTTTTATTTTGTTACCACCCTCAATACCACTTCCCCCTCCCGGCAAAGCCTGCTGTGTCCATCCCTGCACCGCTGCCGGATATTCGGTATACTGCCCCGGAAGGTATGGCTGCTTCAAGGCTGGTGCTGTCCCGTTTGGCACCACTGCCACTCCCGTTCCTCCCGGCACGGTTAAGCCAGTCTCATTCGGTAACGGCGTGATCTTTGGTCTCTGGTAAGTATATGGATTCATCAGTCCATAGAATGCGAACTGCGTACTTGCCATCTCGGTAAGCTCCCGGGCGCTGTCATACAGCCAGTTTCCTGTCGGCGCTCCCATCTCCTTACCCGAGATACAGAACATTAGTACTTCCCTCATCTGGAACAGAAGGTTCTGGCTTGTGACTGTTCCTGCCACAAGCAGGAATGCACCTGCGAGCTGTGGCAGGGTCACAACCGTTCCTCCCACCGGGATCAGCCCCAGACCTCCGCTCACGGTCAACGTCATCACCTCTGCCCCATACATCCCCAGAGTTATGGCTATGCAGGATGCCCCCACTCTTGCAGACGCCGAAAATGCATTGCTGATATAATCCCCCAGAGAGGACTCTGTCCCATTCTTTTTGTCACTGGCTGCCGTTGCCGCAACTGCAGCAATTCCTGCCCCGGCGGTCAGCACTCCGGCTGTCATCCCAAGCTGCACGGCTGTAACTCCCAGAGCCGCTGCTGCCAGTCCTCCCGTTGCAACCACCAGCGCCCCCACTGCCAATCCTACCACGGCTGCAACTGCGACTCCCGCCACGACCTTCAGCCATGTCGGCACCTCCTTGTACTCCTCATACTCCGGCGCATCATCAAAGGGCTTATAGTATTCGTATTCCGTTCCTGCCAGGATTCCTTGGGATGACAGCGCATTGTATTCATTCTGCAACTCTCCAACACCATAGCCGTCTCCTCCCGTTGCCGGGTTTCCGCCTCCTCTGGGATACAGCATCCCCGCCTTCTCTTTCACCATTCTTTCCATTTTATACTGTCCGATTTTCTGCACTGCGTCAAGGGAAATCTCCGGTGCACGGAAAGTGATTTGTCCATTGCCCGTAACCTGAAGCTTACCCTTTCCCGCACCGAAATGTATGCCGTCTTCTCCCATCCGGCACTCCTGCACGGTTGTCACCGTCCTCCTGCAGCATAATCCTAACTGCTTCCTCCTGCAGCCTTCCGACGTCCGGCATTCCCGCCAGATACCCACGGAGTGTCACCCTTCCGTGCTCCCCCGGTTTTATTTCCATAAAAAAATCTGCAACTGCGGTAATATTCAGATAGCTGTATACCTTGATTCCTGCTGCACTGATCATAACATCACTCCCCTTTTGTATCTTATACGATGTACTGCACCCATTTTAAAATCCCTTTTCCCTGTGCCGATAAAAAGCCGGTATAAAATGCCTCATCTATTGTATATGTCCCTATATTTCCATCCCACGGATCATAAATCACCAATTCCCCATTTTTCTTCCAATCCAGAGCCACAAATGAATGACAGATGCCCCCCGGATACAGAATTGCATTTCCGATCAGACATCCATGCCTCTCAAAAACAGACTCAATCTGCCGGCAATAATCATGCAGGAGACTGTGTGCCGAGTCGTATGTACCTAATGTAATTGTCTGTATCAAGTTACTCTCACAATCTCCCAGCACAACATACTTTAAGCCTCGCATCTTCATCTGATCATTTCCCGGAAAATTTCCCTCCAAACCTCCGTGCAGAAAGTCTGCATTCCTAGCAATAGCTGACTGCCACGCATCCACAAAATATATTCCATTTCTTCTTTTTACAATATCTGTACGCAGTCCATCCAGATTGCTGACCGCTACCTCCGTCTCCGGACTTTCCAGAGTAAACGCAAATTCCGTAAAATTTTTCTTATACTGCTCTCCGGCAACTTTACAGGCCGCCACCCAGCACCAGTTTGTTCTGTTCTGAATATACTTCATTGATTTTTCCCCATCGAAACAACCCGACTATAAGCCCCGCTCATTTTTTATTGCTCTGTATATCTCCGTTTCCTTCTCCCACGCAGTCCTATCCTGCTCTACGCCGTCCTTTAAATAAAGATCTTCCACCCCAATCTCTCCATCCTCGTCACTGTCGTAGCATTGATAAGTAGGTCCTTTCACCATTGTTCCATCTTTTTCAAATCTTGTAAAATAGTAAGCCTCATTATATGGTGCCCCTCCCTCCCTATAATACAGAATGCCGGACATCGCTTCTACCGGCTCATCGTAAATAGCAGTACCCTCATATAGAATCGTCAGTTTCCCCTTTTTTTCTTTTAAAATATAATAAATGCCATTCCGGATATGCAGCTCCTTCACTCCATCTCCGTCAATATCAGATAAAAAAGTTTCCACATCACTTACATCTTCCCCGAACAAGTCTTCCAGAAAATAAGTTTTTCCATTCTCTTTCATAGCAGGCACTTCCCCATCTAAAAAACGTTGGTACTCTTCCTCTGTGATTTTCTCTGCCACTTTTCTATCTGCAAGAAACACTGCCATTATACCGCCCACAATAAGGAACATTGCCATGCAGATTTTTTTAGCTCTCATCCCCATCATATACAATCATCTCCTTTATTTTATCGTTTGCCCTCTCTCTCAGATTACCATTCTGCTAATGTTTCCTACCTCGTCATATCCAGGCTTTTTATCGTCACCAGATTTCCCCCATCCCCATTGTTATAGCTCCATACAACCATATAATCTCCATACCATTCAAAATGAACATCCTTATGTTCTCCATCTTCCTCATACCAGAGCATGCTTTCTTGACCCAAATCATACATTTCCCTCTGCTCTCCAGTTTTCAACACGTTTTTGTATACAATATGATCTTTCAGCAGATAAACATTTCCCTCCCGGTATCCGACGATTCTTGTCCTATTATTTCGCGTATCGTATAGCATACGGCTCGTGTCCGTCTCAAGATCGATTTCGACCAGCAATTCTCTCTCTAAATGCTTCTGTGACATCTCAGACACCTTCGTCCTTCCTATCTCAACTGACAGATAAAGCTTCTCCCCTTCCTTCACAATGCGCTTTGGGAGAAAATTTACCTCCCTAATTCCAAGTTTAAACCATAATATGTTACCAAAATACTCTGGACAAATATCATGCCATTCGTCTTCGCCCGCTCTCCTATATTGAAAATAGTCATCCCGAAACTCAATACTCTCTCCATCTTTATAATACCAGTGTTTATCTACACGCACATCAATCGACAAAACATTACTTATGGCAACGCTATGATCATCCTGATCTGTCACCGCTATAATATCTCCATCATACGAATAGATGTTCCAGCCATGATAACCAGCAATATCCAATTCGTATCTTCCTGAATCTCCATCGTTTTCTGCCAACTGTTCTGCCAGATTGATCCTCTCCCCCAAATCCCCTTCCACCGGCATCAACCACACCTTGTCTTTCCCAAACGCAAGGAATAAATAATTTTCATGAATGTTCAGTCTCGCATCACTCGACATATCCCCAAAAAACTCACACTCATTCGTCGCCTTATTACATCGCCACAACTTATAGCTGCTGTCCATCCCCCCGTTTTTCTGCTCTGTTGTGAAAAATATATAGGTATCCCCCACCGTCCAGCTGCTTGGCATTTCACCATTCCCGTACTTTGTAAACATCTGATCTGTCACAGAGTAAACCCACAAATAACCACAGGCGGAAAACTGCTTACTGCCCGATGCATTATCGTTTAGTTTAATCGTATAGGTATACTCATCTTCTTTTTCTTTTCTGCCACAAGCTATCAACCCGCCCAGAACACACAGTAACAGTATAATAGCCAGAGTTCTCTTTTTTCCCATACTCACCGCTCCTCCGACTGCATTGATATCTTCCTTCTCCATGCTGGTGATCATCTCAGTCCCATAGCCTTCTCTCTCAAAGTAATCATTGATTTCTGTCGGAGCAACTCCAAATCCTCCGCTCAAGACAGCTTGTAAAATAGTAAACCTCATTATATGGTGCGCTCCCTGTAATACAGGATGCAGACACCGCTTCTACCGGCTCATCATAAGCAGCCTTACCCTTCGCCTTTTTATTGATTCCAGTCAGGCATCGTTCCCAGAAAATCACATGCACCTATCTTCTCTCCAATGAGTAGAATGCGCCCTCCATCAGCAGCAGTACCTGTCCATCCGCAGATACGATCACTGTCGCTGGATTGTATCTGTCGCTTTCTCCGTCTTTAAAGCTGGCAAACAATTTTATATAGACAACTGGGTATTCCACAAAAAAACTTTCCGACAGTGTCGTTGTATCACTGTAAATGGGATACTCGTCATTTATTCTTTCTGTGCTTAAAATGATAGAAAACGGGCTTTCATAGTCATTGACACGGATTGTATATCCATCTTCATATTCTTCCACCGGTTGTACTTCAACGCTGATATCCGGCACAGGACTCTCCTCTGCTGCTCGGACCGCCTCGTGATATTCCCCGAAAAACGTTTCCCGTGCTTCCTCGTCCGCATAAGTATCCGGCTCAAACTTGCGCAGATTATACGGGAGAACATATCCCATATATGTATTCGTCGTCCATGTTCCTTTTAGCGGAGCTATCATAGCATCTGTCTCTTCCAAGCTCCACCGGTTGTTAATTCTTCCCGTATCCATCAGCCTGTCTCTGCTAACCGAAATTTCTTTTCCATCCAAAACCCGGAATGTGATATTCTCATTTTCGGAGACATCTTTACACTCTTCCTCTGTACTTGAAATCTCTATCTCACTTTCATACTCGTTATGCCATATTCCTTGACCTTCTTGTCCTTCGGCAGAACATGCGCTAGTCTGGATCGTGAACAATATGATGATGCTGATAAAAATAAATTTTTTTCTCCCCATGACAATTCTCCTTTTGGACATAAAAAACTACCCTGCCTGATAAAGCGGATAGTTTTTAATAATGTATTTTATTTTGTTTTATAGCATCAGGAAAGGTTCATTGTCTGGCTTTCATTGCATTCCTGCTCCAAAGCCTGATGCTCTGTAATAATCTGACAACAGTAATCGTTTAAGTCCGGGATATCATTTAGCAGGGTTTCCCATAGCGTTTCCTTATCAATTTTACCATAGTTATGAGCCACCACATTTCTTAATGCTTTTATCTGATTCCAAGGTACTTTGTTATATGCACTCTTAAATTCATCCGTAAAATGTGTTGTCAGTTCTCCTATCTGCAATACACAAAGCGCTACCGCATTCTGGTAAATAGAGTTGGAAACGAAGATATCATAATCCCTTCCAAACGTATCCATTGTATGATTGATTTCTGCGCAATAATCTCTGATATGCATTAAGATATCTATATTTCTACTGCCCTGCATATAGCATCACCTCATCCCTCTTTATACTCTCCAGAAATTCATCTGACAAACTTCCTGTAGTCAGTACATCTACTTTTCGTCCTAATGCATCCGACACTTCCGTATAAAAACCGCATAAGGCAAACATTCCTTTCAGGTTCCCTTTCTCAATACGGATGTCTATGTCACTCTGTTCATCAAAATCTCCTCTGGCAAAGGAACCGAACAGATATACCTGTGCAATCTGATATTTCTCCGCAATAGGTGTTACGATATTTTTTATTTCATCAATCGTATATGTTTTTACTTCCATTCTGCATTCCTCCTCTCACTATAATTATACCCGTCTTCTTGATAAATGTCTATGGATAGCCCTCTTTTTTTGGCAGTTTTCCCTTTCCTACATTCCAAGAATTGTCCAGATATAGGCAGGTGCGGTCAGGGTAAAGACCAGACAGGCAAACAGAATTGCCGGAGCTGCCCATTCAAACTGTCCGTGCTTTCGGTAATCAAAATATGCGGTTCCCAGCTTTGCAAAAAAGAATACTGCAAGGATCAAATCAATTGCAGGGAATACAACCTTGTTTACCACCGTCTTAATCTGCGCGGAGGCATCCTTCCATGTCCCCTCAATAGCTCCTGCCACATCTCCTGTTCTGGCTGCACATACCGTAGTGCCAAACATAAGAGAACACACAAGTACCACTCCCTCCTTCGTTTTTTCCAAATCACTCCCAAAACCACTTTTTTACCCGCACACGCCTTCGGCGAGTGCTGTGCATCTTTAAAAATGGGCAAAAAAATCGGGCAAAAACCAGCCCTTTTTCAGCCTAATTTTTGCCCAGGGAGCACAATATCTTGTGGTCAAACCCTACTTTTTCTTCTCTTTTCCACAATACTGCATCATTATTACACACTCAACGTGATCGGTGAAAGGGAACATATCGACTCCCACTGCCTTCTTTACGCGGTATCCCTTTTTCTTGAAATATTTCAGATCCCGTACCAGGGTCTCGGGATTACAGGAGACGTAGACGATCCGCTCCGGGCCGATCTGGGCTACGGAATTCATGAATTCTTCGGTGCTGCCGCTTCTGGGGGGATCCATCAGGACCACATCGACCTTCGCGCCCTGTCCAGCCATCTCCACGAGGAATTTCCCGGCATCGTTCTGGTAGAACTGGATGTTGCGGATCTGGTTCGCCTTGGCATTGTTGCGGGCATCCCGTACAGCATCGGCATTTAACTCCACACCGATGACCTTGCCGGCCTTGTCGCTGGCGATCATGCCGATCGTTCCGGTTCCGCAGTAGGCATCCACCACAGTCTCTTTGCCAGTGAGTCCGGCATACTCCAGTGCTTTCCCGTAGAGGATCTCGGTCTGTACCGGATTCACCTGATAGAAGGATTTGGGAGAAATGCGGAACCTCTTTCCGCACAGTTCATCCTCAATGTATCCCTTGCCGTAGATCACATGCTCCTTGTCGCCCAGTACCATGCTGGTATTTCGATTGTTGACATTGATGACCACGGTAGTGATTTCCGGGTGCAGCTTCAGCAGTGCCTTCACAAAATTATTCTTGGAGGGCAGGATTGGGGAAGCCAGTACCAGCACCACCATGATCTGGCCGGTGACATGTCCGGTGCGGATCAGGACATGGCGCAGCAGTCCGTATCCGGTATCCTCATTGTAGGGACGGATATGAAAAGATTTCAACAGTCCCCGGATAGATACAATGATCTCATCCGCTTTGGCGTTCTCGATCAGACAGCTGTCCACAGGAACAATCCGGTGACTCTTCTGCTCATAGATGCCGGAAATGGCATCATGATAACGGTTTTCACCAAACACAGCATGCACCTTGTTCCGGTAATGCTCCGGATGCTCCATGGGAATGACACCCTCTATTTTGCAAAAGGGAGCCAGTAGCTCCTTTAATTGCTTTTCCTTATTCTTCAACTGTTCCACATAGGGCTTGTTGATCCAGCTGCACCCGCCGCATTTATCAGCCACCGGGCAGAGACCACTCTTTTTTTTAACAGCTGTCTTTTCCCGGCCCTGTCCTACGGGCACCCGGTTTTCCTTGCCTGCCGTCACTTTAGTTTTTCCCGCCGCATTGGCTTTTCCCGTTGCTTTGGTCTTTCCCGTCCCTTTCGCAGGTCCGGATGTTCTTCTGTCATTTCTGTTATCGTTCTTCATCATTCCGCCTGACTTCATTTAGTCATCCAGTCTTCTCATTTCTGTGTAAGCCAAAAGCAGCGGTCCCACACCCTTGGCATCGTCTTCCACGATGGGCTCGGACATATAATACTCGAAGCTACCGTCACGCCGACGGTTATCCTCAGGTCCCAGTCCTGCCACGAGGCAGATACCGCCGAGGCTTAAATGTCCATCCTTCTCCTTCAGATAACGGTCACAGATTCCCTGAAATGCCTTTAATCCATAAGCTCTGTAAGACTCCGGTAAAAATCCAAGTCTCGCACCCTTCAGCAGAGAGTATGCCATGATCGCACTTCCGCTGGTCTCTAAATAATTCGGCTCCTGACCACCCAGTGCTGGAAGCTGGTACCACATACCGCTCTCGTCCTGGAATTTTAACATGGAATCGATCAGATCCACGAATACCTTCTTCAGATTGTCATACTCTGCCTTGTACTCTTCCCCCGGCTCACATTTGCTCAGAGTGTCCAACAATGCCATGGAATACCAGCCCAGTGCTCTCAGCCAGAAATTCTGGGACAGACCGGTCTCCTTGTTACACCAAAATGCCTTCTTCGAAGCGTCATAACCGTGATAGTATAATCCTGTCCCGGGGTCTCTCATGTATTTTACGACATTGGCAAACTGATGGAAAATGTCATCGTAGTGCTTCTTGTCATCGAATTTGGTCTCATACTCCATGTAAAAGGGTTGTCCCATATACATGCCGTCCAGCCATACCTGGTTGGGATAGATCTTCTTGTGCCAGAAGTTGCCTTCCTCGGTGCGGGGCTGGGTCTCCACCTGGCTGTAGATCAGGTCGATGGCCTTGCGGTATTTTTCCTTACCATTCAGGGCATACAATGCGAACAGAGTCTTGCCCGCATTGACATTGTCAATATTATATTCTTCCACGGAATACTTGGTGATGGTACCGTCTTCCTGCACTCTGTGGTCAATAAATGCATCTGCGAATTCGTAATACTTCTTCTCTCCGGTAGCGTTGTAGATCTCTAAAAGTGCCAGGATCATGCAACCGTCAATGTAATTCCAGCCGGCAGCTTTCCCCTCTCTCGCCTTCTCTATGTTCCATGCGGGAACATCCAAAGTACTCTTCTCGATCAGTTCATCAATGTATTTCTCAAAAATAGGCAGTTGCATGTATTATTTTCCTCCAAATTTCTATTTTACGGCATATAGCTTTATTTTACACTTTATTTTCTGCCTAGTCAATGGGGCTGACAGGGCTCGTACCCGGCAATGGATCAATATTTTCAAATTCCACGATCCATTGTCCGTCATCCGGGAACCCCGGTGTCTGCCTGTCACAACCATCATATCCTGCCGCCATAATTGCTGCTGCCAATAACAGTGATCCATTTCCCGGCAGATACAACGGCAGGTCCTTTCGTCCTGTCTGCCGGTTATTGCCGCTTGTGACATAACAGTTCTTTGGAGATTCCTTCAATAGTAACTCTATTGCTTTCTCCGGCTTTCCTAATCTTACCGCTGTCATCGCCATCATGGCAAAATCCCATCCCCACAGGGTAGGATATTTCCAGCATTCCTCTACCAACTGCAATGTGTTGTCCATAACCGTCCTGTCTATCCGGTCACTGTCGATCAGACCAAAAGCTCCCAGCATAGAGGGGTGATCTCTGTTATACTCCGTAAATGTCGTCGGACAATTTTCATGTGCCAGGTACACGCCGTCTTTTTCCGTTAATTCTGCCATATGCTCCGCTACCTGTTCCCAGAGTTCTTCCTTTTCCCTGCCGAGTCGTTCTGCCCACCATCCGGCGATCCGCAAGGTATCCCGGAAATACTCCACTTCAAAAGCCGGATTGCACACATCCATTGCCTTATGACATTCCTGTACCGGTATTACCGGAGCACAGATACTGTAGACTTTTTTCACCGGATCCCATCCCACAAAATCTACCATGAAATCAGCGGTTTCCTTCACCAGTTCCCAGTTCTCCTCTAAGAATCTGCGATTTCTTTTTCTGCGATATGCCATTTCCAGCATATAGATAATGTGCGGCTGCTGCCACACCAGCAAGGGCGCAATATTGGAAGGGCAATCCACTCCTTCCGTGGCGATCATTTTCGGCCATCTTGCTCCTTTGTAGCCGTTTCTTGCCGCATTTTCTCTTGCCTGCTGCAGATGTTCCCTATACCATGCTAGGCTTCTGTCCAGCAGCTCCTCCTGATGCCACAGCGGAAGCCATGCACAATGCCACAGATACATCTCCAGATGCATTTTACCGTACCAGCTGTTACATGTCAGTCCTGTCTCCTGCGGAGGTGTCGAACCACTGGAATTGATTGCCATAAGATACTGTGACAAAATAATCCGCCGTTCCAGTTCCCTTGCTCTGGGGTCAGCGCTTTTATTCAGCTGAATGATACCGCCCCGCTCCCAGAAACGCCTACCCCCTCTTTTGGATGCGTTCATTACTTCCTGTGCAGATAAACATTCTGCCTGCTCTTTTTGTTTTCCTAACGCTATGGAGATGTCCAGTTTTTCTCCATTGGCGAAAATACGAAGGGTATGGCTGCCTTCCTTTCGGATCTTTCCTCCCTGCGCATAGATACCTGCATAATACTCATCCCTGTCCAGTTGTCTCCACAGAAGCATTTTTTCATCACTCGTCTGCAGTATCGTGGTACGGTGTCTGTCGTTCTGTGTCCAATCCGATGCGGTAATATCCGAAGCTCCATAGGGGAAATCCAGCACTATACTAATTTTTTTCTCCTTCAGTGCCTCGCTCTCCAGAGAAAAGGCCAGGATGTCTCTCCCTTCATTGTGACAGGCGGTCCGCACTCTGCAGGCATTGTTCCGTATCTGGAATTCACTGTACAGAATCCCTTCATACAGAACCAGTTCCTGCCGCACCCCGGTGATATCTTCTGCAGAAATGCTCTCCTCTTCCCACTGCAGGCGGACCCTTACCAGATTCAGTCTGTGGGGATTTTCCCGCAGCCAGTTATAGACATCTTCATTGCCCACCTTTTTATCCTGCGGATATTTTAACAGACGTCCTTCTCTGTTTACATATTCCGTCATCACCAGATCATCCAGTGTATAATTGTACTTTTCCCTGCTTACCGGTTTCGTGTGCCATCCCCATTGTGACATTGTACACAACGGGAGTTCCTGATATTCCTCGTATAGCGTCTGCATTCCGGTGATATCCGCCGTAAAAGCAAGTTCTCCGTTTCCTACCGTAAGCGGGGAGTCCGTTGCTATCTCCGTCAGCACCGGATTATGTCCCGATATCAGTTTCTGCCTGTCTATTTTATGTTCTGCGACCATACAAATGCTCCTTATCCTTTTACTGAACCGATCATAACACCCTTTACAAAATGTTTCTGTACAAAAGGATATAAAATAATCAGTGGAATACTACCAAATACAATAATAGCATATTTTAATACTTCAATGTTCGCTGCACGCATACTTTGTTCTGCCGTAGTTGCCATTTCCTCCAAAGCTGCTACCGAATTCATGATATTACGCAGGACTACCTGCAGTGTAAATTTATTCTCTGAAGACAAATAAATAAATGCATCAAAATAGGAATTCCAATGAGCAATGGCATAATAAAGTACCAATACTGCCAAAATAGATTTTGACAACGGTAATACCATATTAACCAGAACCCGGATATCATCGCATCCATCCAGTCTTGCAGATTCCAACATTTCTCCCGGAATGCTGTTCTGGAAATAGGTTCTTGCAATGATCATGTTATATACCGAAATTGCTCCCGGTAAGATCAATGCCCACATACTATCCAGCAGTCCGAGGTTTTTGACATTCAGATAAGTAGGAATCAACGGTGCTGTGAAGATCATAACGAAAATAAACAGAGCGCTGATCACCTTTCTTCCAATAAAATCCTTTACGGACAATGGATATGCCGCCATAATTGTCAATACAATATTTACGCATGTTCCCACTATAGTATATATAATGGAATTTTTATAACCGGTCAGAAGAGACCTGTTGGAAAATATCTCCTCATATGCATCAATATTCCATCCCTTCGGCCAGAAAGATACCTGTCCTCTTATTACAGCGCTTGGTGAAGACAAAGACGAAGCTACCACATTGAGAATTGGCATCGCTACCAACAGAAGACATATCATCAGGAGCACAGTATTTACTATATAAAATATACGATTACTTTTGCTCATAACTTTTCTTTTCATCTTATGTTCCTCCCTATATCAGACTGGTATCGGCAACCTTATCCGCTATTTTGTTTACAACCAGCAATAATATCAGAGATACCACTGACTGGAATATACCAATCGCTGTCGAATAGCTATACTGCATTCCGCTCAGACCGATACGATAAACATACGTTGAGATAATGTCTGAAGTTGCCATGTTTAAATCATTTTGCAAGAGCAGTACTTTTTCATATCCTATTGTCAAAATATGCCCACAGGACATGATCAACAGAATTACTGCTGTCGGCATGATACTGGGAATGTCAATATATCTGATTCTTTGCCAGATATTCGCACCGTCCACGGTTGCTGCCTCATGTAATTCCTGGTCTACCGCAGCAAGCGCAGAGATATAAATTACGGCATTGTAACCCGTTTTCTGCCATACATCAGAGAAAACATATAATGTTTTGAACAATTTAGGCTCTCCCATAAAATGAATGGCCTGTCCTCCCAGATTCTCGATCAGGTGATTCACCGGACCCGTCAGAGATAACATCTGTGACAGAATACCTACGATCAAAACGGTAGAAATAAAATAAGGCATATACGTTACCATCTGTACCGTCTTTCCGAACCATCGCACTCTGACATAGTTCAATGCAATCGCAAGAATGATCGGTGGAAAAACTCCCAATACAATACCATACACAGACAAGCCCAATGTATTACCCATCAGTCTCCAGAACTGTGGTGACTGGAAAAACATCTTGAAATACTTAAGTCCTACAAACGGGCTGTGCCAGATACCTCCTTTGAAATTGTAATCCCGGAATGCGATCTGCGATCCAATAATAGGCATATATTTAAAAACGATCAGATAAACCAGAGGCAGTGCTACGATCAGATATAACTGCCAATGCCTTTTTATGCTGCGTATTGTATTTTTTGCATGCTGTTTTTTATGTTCCGGACGAATTGTTTTCTTAGGATTCATTTTCTTCCTTCTTTCTATAAAAGGAGGGCTGCCTTAATGCAGTCCCCCTTGCAAATGTTTCAAAAGGCTTTCCCGATCTCCTATTTTGCAAAAGAAGATTCATCATATGCCTTCTGTAATAACTCCAAATATCTCTCCAGTCCTACATTATTCAGGGCACTGATATAGCCATCCCATTCTGCATCAATATCCTTTGCTCCGGTAATAAACTGCACCATATATTCTTTCTGAACATCCATAACATTGGTCTTAAGCAAAGACATTTCGCTGGAGTCTTCCTGGCTCATATATAAATCCGGCATTACCGACTCTCTGGACTGTCGCACCTTTTCATGTTCAAGAGACGCTCTGTAAATAACCACATTTCGACCATTGACCGGCTTAACATCCTCCGCATACGGATCCGGGTTCGTAGCATCTGCAAGCAGGAAATCCGGTGTACGCACCAATGCCGTAACCTGATTCAAAGTTACATTGGCTGTGGAAGCATCCAGTTTCTTATAGAGTGCTTTTGTCACACCATCCATGCCTACTTCTGTCGTATCATCATCCAGCATGACATAATTCACACCTTCTTTTCCAAGAATAGCTCTGTATGTCTGCGTCTCAATATAATCCAGCAGACGGAATGCTGCTTCGGGATTACTGCAGCTGCTCGAAATAAATGTCATACCTGTCTGGAACATAACATAAGGATTCCAGGATGCCACACATTGACCGTCCGGTCCTGTCAAAGGTGCAAGTGACTGGTACTGCTTCCATTTATCGGAATAGGGTTCTGTTGTCAAATCACATGCATATCCTGGTCTTTGAGCCAGAAATGCTCCGATAACGCATTCATCCCCTGCTTCATTTATGTTTACCTGATTATTTTTATCTTGTGTAAAAGATTCAGGGTTTAAAAAACCTTCACTATACAATTGCTTTAAATATTTCAGTCCTTCTTTATATCCCTCCTGAACAGGTGCAAATGTCACTTTTCCGTTGTCCACGTACAATTTATTTGTCTCAGAAGTCAGTTGGAACGGATTCATTAGAAATCCATCAATCTGTGTACCCGCTCCGGAAGTCACTGTTGACAAAGGAATTTCGTCATTGAGATCTCCATTGCCATTGGCATCCTGCTCCTTAAAAGCTTTCATGACCTGATAAAACTCTTCCGTAGTTGTCGGCATCTCTAATCCCAGATTATCCAGCCACTGCGTATTGATCCACAATTTCATATTGTATTGTACATGCAAGGATCCATCTACATTCGGTAAAGAATAAATATTACCGTTGGGAGTTGTTATATAGTCTCTCATCCCCTCTATTTCATCCAGTGCCTGCTTATAACCTACTGAAACAGTGTCCAGATAATCGTTTAAAGGTAAGATCAGTCCCTGCTCTCCCAGCGCCTGTTCTGTTGCTTTGTCATAGCGGTTACTACTGCCTACACCAGTTAAAATAATATCCGGAAGATCTCCCGAAGCGAACATGGTGCTCAGCTTTTCCTGTACATTATCTGAAGCCGCACAGGTCTGCCACTCCAAATGGATTCCCGTTGTCTCTTCAAGTTCTTTTACCATTTCATTATCTTCCCAGCTGCCGTCCGGATTTGCAGGCGCAAACACCGTCAGAGTCACGGGCTCATTTACAATGGGAAGTTGTCCCGGTTCATTAAACAATGAATTGTCCCCTGTTTGTGTCTGACCTGCTTCTGCTCCTGATGATCCTGCTGCCTGTTGGGATGATCCGCACCCGGTAAACATTCCTGTCATAAGCATGCATGCTGTTAAAAGTGCTACAATTTTTTTCTTCTTCATTTTGTGCCCTCGCCTTCTTTTTTTGCTCAGCCCACAGCTTACCGATTTGATTTTTTGTATTTGTACTGTGGCTGCCTTACGCATTTCACAATACAGGCCGGGCACTGAAACAACAACTTGAAATTCCTGATGCAACGTACAAAATCTAAGAAAATGCGCCGTACACTTTCTTAGGTACTGCGCATTTTCTTAGATTTTTATTCTTTCCATGCCGAAGGTGCTATCCCGTAGGCACGTTTAAAGGCCCGTCGGAAGGTTGCGCTGCTTCCGTAACCCACCATCTGAGCAATGGTCTCCATATCCCATTTTCCTTCGGCAATTAATTTTTTTGCCTTTTCCAGTCTTAATTTTTCCAAATAGCTACTAAAAGATTTTCCCATCGTCTCCTTGAAAAAGATAGAAAAATAGTTTTCTGATAGTCCAAACTCTTCTGCCACCATGGGGACGCCCAGAGATGGATTGCCATAATTTTTCTCCAGATATTCTTCCAGTTTCTGATAGTATATCTCGCTCTTTCTGCTCCTGCTGTGATAATTTTCTTCGCATAGACGCAGGAACTGTGTTTCCAATACTTCCAATGCTTTGGGAAACGACTGTTCCGTCTGTACTTTTTCTAGCAGCTGCTCCGTTTCCATACTTTCTGCCATATTATTACACATTCTTATCAAAGTAGAGGTGATTCCCGATATGACGACTTTCCCTCCATTGGCCGACAGATGTATTTTTCCCAGATTTTCTTCTCTTATTTTTATAAAAATTTCTTTTACCTGCTCTGAATTACCGTTTTTTGTAGCAGCCTGTAATTTTTCTTCCATTTCCAGCGGATACCAAGGCATATTCCTTTTCCACAGCTCTCTGCTGTATTCCACTACATTCTGTTTTTCTATTTTTCCCTTATCAGAGCAATATAACGCCTGTTGATAAGAAAATACAATTTCTCGCTTTTCTGTATAACAGCTGCCGATTCCGACATAAACCTCCTCCGCTCCAAGCTGTTTCAGTTTCTCTGTTGTCTGCTCTCCTACAAGCAGAGGTTCCATAGGATTTTCCTCTGTACAATATTGCAGCAATGCTACATGGGTCGGATCTACCGGATACCATATCTGTTCTGTTTCCGTCTCTGCACATTTTTTTGCCGCTGACAACAGTTTTTCTCCCTCCTCACTGCCAAACACCAGTACATAGTAATCCTTCTGCACTAACCGGATTCCGGCATGGGCAGCTTCCTCTATAATATTAAGTTCTGTGTCAAATTCTCCGTTCATTAGTAATGTCAGAAAATTTCTTCTCTCTTTCACGGTCTTTTCCTGTAGCATTGCATTCAAAGACTGATAATCATCCAACAGGGCATGAACTCCCTTCTCCAGATATTCATACTCTGAAATATTTTCCGTTTTATGAATTTCTCTGTCTTCCAGCATAAAAAATCCCTGCATATTGTCAATCAGGTTATGAATCGGTTTGCTGTACCTTAATGCAAAACAACACCCAAGGCCAATTTCCAGTACTGCCCCTGTGAAAAGAATCAACCATGCTGCTCTACGAATTCTTTGAAAATTCTGCATTACTACCGCCATCGGAAGAACGGCCGCAAAATGCATTCCATTTTCTTCCGATGTCTGATTTACCACCAGACAATCTGTTCCATTCCATTTTATTTGCCGGATATCTTCCCCTGTTGCTTCACTTAGAAACAGATCCGTGTTCTCCGGATCATCACCATCCGCATTGATTTTCCCCAGACTTGCAAGCAGTCTGTCCTCTGCACCATAAATCAGAATTCCTCCTTGTCGGCTCAACAGTTGTCCAAACATTTGCTCTAGATTTTCTTTTGAAAGCAAAAATTGTACTACAGCATTTGCTTCCGGCTCCTGTTGAATATAATTCCGCACAGGGTAGGAAAATGTCATTGCCTGAAATGTTCTCTCCCCTGTATCTATTTCTTCCAACGGAAACAGCTGCCACGTATTCGACTCGAAACTCTGTTTTCTCCAGGTCTCAAAATCCGTATTTTGATAAGTGCAATAATTGTCATAAAAAAACTTATCCCCAACTACCATCCCGCTTTTTCGAAATATCAATTCATTTTTCATAATCACACTGTAATTCTGATAGTGCTCTGAATCCGCAAAGGTCTGGCGAAGCATGTCATTGCATCTGATTAATGCTGCGATATTATTGTCCCCATCCTTCAATCCGTCCAGAAAATAGACCCACTTTAAATCACTGTCGTTTGATACAGAAAAAGCTCCTGCACACATAATATCCAGTTGCTTTTCAAATGCCATGCGGCCTTCCGTTAAGTCATTTTTCATAATTTCACTGTAATAGTTCTCTGTACTATTTTTCCAAAATGAAAGTAGCAAAAATACTGCTATAAACGGTGCAGCCAACAGCGCACCATAAGAAAGCAGCAATGTAGAGTATATTCTCTTCACATGAAAACGTTTTAATTTCTGTCGTGTCATTCGTATGGTTATGCTCCTCATTTTTCTCATGGTCCAAAAAATATCCGGACTTTCGAACATAAAATGTACTTATCTGCAAAAAAACAGCAAACACGTACATTATATTACGCATTTGCTGCATTGTCATCATGAATATATAATTTTCTCGCTCTGGAATGCCCTCGTCAGTCCGAATACCAACACTCCCGCCACACACAGATTCACGATCACGGTCAAAAGAATTTCTGCCGGCTGATAACTAAAGGAAAAAATACCGTTCATACACTGCACACTGTTGTATACCGGGATCAGATATCGGTATAGCGGGATCTCCTTTCCCTGACTGAGCATGGGGCTCAATCCGATAAATGTCACCACAATGGTAAACGGAGACACTGTTGTAGCTGCCTCTTTCACACTTTTGGCAAAAGCGGAGACCAGTGCGATCATGGATACCAGCACCATTACCGTTGACAGAATGATCAGAAGCAGCATCGCATAATCCATAGGTACGTACACCGAGGAATCCACGCCGGTCAGTTCTCCGCCCATCATTTTCGGCAGTGCCGCAAAAGTTCCGATAAAACTGGAACAGCCTGCCAGAAGCGCTATGATACTTAAGGAAAACACTTTTCCCAGAGCCAGGGAACTTCTCTTCATGGGTGTCACCAGTAATGTCGCTATGGTACCCCGCTCCTTTTCCCCAGCAATGGACTCCGGTGCCACAGACATACATCCGCTGTACAAAAACATCATAAGCAACAACGGCATCATCATGGAAAACATCTGCCCCGTAGTATCTTTGCTGGTGGCACAGTCATAGTATACCGAATCTCCGGCATTGATATCCAGTTTATTAGCTAAGGAAGTCTCATACTGCTCCAGCACCTCCGATACCTCATTGTAAAAATGAGCGGATTCCGTTTCCGCGGAATTGTAATAAATTTCTACATTGGGTGCAGGTTCCCCACTACTGACCTGGTAGTTTTCCACCACTGTATCAAAATCCGCCGGAAATACCACCAGACCATCCACCTGTTTCTCCTGGATCTCCTGCCGTATCTCCGTCAGCTGCTCTCTGTCCGCCTGCTGCCAGTCCACCCGCAGTTCCCGCATCTCTTCTCTTACGGAATCCGGCATGTCCACCACATAAGCCTTCGCCACATAAGTATCTTCCGGAAGTATGGTCTTCATCATGACACTGCCCAAAAAGCTGTACACCACATAGATCATGATTCCAGGGAACAAAAGTGTCGTGATTACCAGCCTTCTGTCTCCGAAAAATCTTGCCAGTTCTTTTTTCATTACCGTGATCGTATTATTTGTCATGGTTCTCTTCCTCCCCGTTTACCGCTTCATAGATTTCAAAAAAGCGATCCTCCAGGCTCTTATCACCGCAAAGCGTCCGCAGGTCCTCACAGGCTGCCATACGACCGTTAATAATAATTCCCACCCGGTCGCAGATCTTCTCTACCAGACTGAAAATGTGCGTTGATACGATAATGGTCTTCCCCTGCTCCTTCAGGTCTAGCAGAAAATCCGTCACCACTTTCGCTGTCAGGATATCCAGACCGTTGGTGGGCTCATCGAAAATTATGATCTCCGGATCCTGCACCAGTGAGATCACCAGGGATACCTTCTGCTTCATTCCCGTGGACAAATCCCTAACGCGCACCTGTGCAAACTCCTGAATGCCGAACCGTGCAAACAGCATGCGTTTTCTGGCGTCCCGTCTGTCTGTCGGAATACCGTACAATTCCGAGAAAAAGTCATACAGATAATCCGGGGTAAAAAAATCCTCCAGCTTCAGTTCACTGGTAAGGAAGCCGATCTTACGCCGTACCTCCTCCGGCTGTGTCATTACGCTGCTGCCGGATAACACCGCATCCCCGCTGTCCGGCCGGATCAGCGTTGCCAGCATCCGAAGCGTTGTGGTCTTACCGGCACCGTTGGGTCCCAAAAGCCCGAACACTTCCCCTCTGTTTACGCAAAAACTCACTTGATCCACGGCAGTCTTCGTCTTTGCCGTGCTATGCTCCAGTTTTTGCTGTTTTGCCGACAGATGAAATGTCTTGCTGATCTCCTGTACCCAGATCAATTCTTCGCTGTCCCCTGTCTCCCATTTCTTCTCTTCCATATACGCCATATCCTCCATGTCACTGTCTTCCCCGTCTTCCACTTTACTATTCACAGAGCATCCTGCGGTTCGTCAGATTGCAGGAATTCCCGCAATTCCCATTGCCACACATACCAGCCACAAGAGCAGCAGATGCGCAGGATAGAATAAGTAAAAGAAATATTTATTCTGCCGCCCTCTCGTTCCGTTGTAGAACCAGATCAGAATAAAGGAAAGTGCTGCAAACATCTCCAGGCTGTCCATCAATAAAAAAATGATGACACCGGCCCACATCTGTGCTTTCTTTCGGTTACGGAACAGATAAAGTACAGTGATTGCCAAAATCCCCTTAAAATCATAATCCGTCTTAAGAACCAAGCCCAGTACACATCCTGTCAGAATAATAACGGCATTCAGTCCCACGCGCAGAATCGTTTTTCCAACCGTTGTACCCACAAAATGCTGTTCCACCAGATGAAGTCCCGCGATCACCAGCAGCCCCAATAACAATGTAAAAAATACATTTTGATATGCCGGATAGCATGCCTTGCCGCTGAATGCCAGATCAAAGGGTACCTCCGAAATCAGTGCAAATAAAAACATCCTGCCCAGATACTTTTTCACATTGTGGGTCTTCTGGAATCCCTCTACCAGTAAAAAACAGTAAATGGGAAACGCAAATCTGCCGATGATACGCATTGCCATGTAGATGCCGTACATTCCACCGTTCTGCCCCATCCAGGCAGTATAGGCCTCCTGATTCGCCATAGCTTCATACAGCCCGTTCCGGATCAACAGCCTTGTCACGATCACAGCCCCGATGTGATCGATCAACATAGTCACTACCGCGATATTTTTCAGCACTGCACTGCTGATTCCACGTTTTTCCTGTATTTTCCCTTCCGATATTACTTCTGTCTGCATCCTTATATTCCATCCTCGGTTTTTGTATTATTTAATTAGTACAATAATGTATTTGTTCTGCTTTGTCAAGCGACCCATTTGTCAGACTCCTACAAAAATGTCCCCTGCTGACGCAGAGGACACACTTATTAACAATCTTTTTTCATCCTACCTTATATCCGGTTCCCCATACCACCTTCAGGTATCTGGGCTCCTTGGGATTGCTCTCGATCTTCTCACGGATGTGGCGGATATGCACCGCAATAGTATTATCCGCTCCGATAGCCTGCATATGCCAGATAGATTCATAGATTTGGCTGATGGACAGTACCTTGCCGCGCTCCTGCACTAGGAGCCTTAAAATCTTATACTCGATGGGAGTCATCTTCACTTCCCGTCCCTCTACCGTCACTGTGCGGTTCCTGTCGTTGATCTCCAGTCCATCCACGCGGTAAATACTATCAATACTTTCGCACAGATTGACCAGCTGTGTATATCTGCGAAGCTGGGATTTCACTCTGGCTAACAGCTCCAGCGGATTATATCCCACTGTCACATAATCATCCGCACCGGCATTCAGTGCCATGATCTTGGCGGTCTCCGCATCCTGTGCGGAAATGATAATAATGGGGATCGTAGTCATATTACGGATGTCATGGATCATCTCAATGCCTTCTCCCCAGCCTCTGCCATCCAGTTCCACATCCAGCAGCAGAAGCTGGATCTCCTGTGCACGCAGTAATTCTTGTAACTGTGCTCTCCCCGTCACTGCCACCATTTTTAAGCCTTCTCCTGCGAGAAGGGAACTCATTGTCTCTATCACACCCGTATTATTATTGTATACTGCAACCCTTTTTTCCATGCTCCACACCTTACACCTTTCGTATAGAATAAAGTCCCTCTGCCTTATCCACGTTTATCGTATCCTGTCAATGCATATTTTCTGCAACATAATTATTAAAATTCTATAAACATTTCGTTTTGCTCTTATCCATTCATAAAAGCGTCTGCTTCGCAGCCGACGCCGCTACCGCGGCTCATCTTTTATTTCATGAATAAGACGCTTCGCTCATGGAATCGTAAATACACTGCTTTGCGTGCAAGCACTCACGCAGCTTATTTACGATTTCATGGCAAAACGAAACCCTACAACTACATAGACGCAATTGTAGGGCAAAAAGTTGCAGTATTTTTATTTTTCAGGTGTAAAGGTTTCAGGTGTAAAAAACTTCTTCCAGTACCAGGCCTTTGGCCGGCACCAGCGCTCCCGCCTTCGCTCTGTCTCCGGACTTCAGTACATCCGTCACATTTTCCGGTGTCCGGATTCCCTTTCCGACCTCGAGGAGGGTTCCCACGAGGATACGGATCATATGATGTAAAAATCCATTTCCGGTAAATACAAACTCCACACGGTTCGCTATCCTTTCGATCCGGATCTCATCGATCCGGCGGACGGTGGATTTCTTACTTTTCTTCGCAGAGGTAAATGCCTTGAAATCGTGTTCTCCAAGCAATAGCTCCGCCGCCTTTCGCATAGCATCCAAATCTAATGCTTCCGGTTCCTCTGTCGCATAGCGTCTCCAGAACACATCCGGGATCTGACTGTTGATGATGCGGTAGCGGTATCTTTTCCCTGTGGCATTCAGCCTGCTATGAAATCTCGGTGCCGCCTCCGACACCTCCACCACCGCAATGTCCTCTGGCAGATACCGGTTACAATAGGCCATGATCTCTTCTGTACTCATGTCAGATTCCGTATGGAAATTCGCCACCTGTCCCAACGCATGCACTCCTGCATCCGTTCTGCCGCTGGCTGCGATCTCCACAGGCTCCCCGCACATTTTCGTCAAAAGAACTTCCATTTTTCCCTGAATCGTATTGTCTGTGGATGTCTGTTTCTGCCATCCCTGATATCTGGTTCCTTCATATTGCAGTCGTAGTCTGATATTTCTCATGATTTCTTTTCTTTCTGTTTTTTCGCAGAAGCTTCTTTTTGAGCTTCTTTTCGAGCTTCCTTTTGGGCTTCTTTTTGAGCCTCTTCCTCTGCTGCCTGTCTGGCCAGTTCCTCGCTCAGCCTCCGGTCTCTCTCCTGCATCTGCCGTACTTCGTCCATATCCTCCGGCTTCAGTCTGCGGAAATGATTGATCCCGGCTGCCAGGATCTTCACGCTGTCCTTGGTCGTCTGTAAAGCTCCCTGCTGATACATGGTAAGGGCGATCAGTCCGACAGGTACTGCCACGATCATTCCTACGACACCTCCCAGCTTATATCCTATGTACAGGAGGAACAGAGTCGGCAGAGGCGGCATTCCCACGGAATCTCCCACGATCTTTGGCTGGATCAGCTGACGCGCCAGCTGTCCGCTGCCCCAGATGATCAGCAGTCCTATGGCCATTTTATAATCAGAGCTTAAGATTTTGAGGATTGCCCAGGGGACCATGACGGTTCCGGTTCCAAAGAAAGGCAGGAAATCCAGAAATGCGATCCCAAGTGCGATCAGCAACGCATAGTCTACCTGCAGAACAGCAAGTCCGATGACTAATAGCAGATACATCCACACTTCGATCTTAAGCTGTGCCTTAAGATATCCGCCTACTGCTTTGACCAGTCCACGCTTCAGCATATAATACCAGGACAGCACCTCCGCCGGTGTGTGCTTACGGAACCAGGCTGCCAGCTGATCCCTCTCTGCTACGAAGAAATAGGAAGAAAGCAGTGCCATAATCAGTCCGATCAGAATCGAAGGAACCTGCTTGGCGAAATTGCCCACGGCATTGATCGTAGGGGTGCCGATCTTCCCCAGCAGATCTCCCACATAGCTTCCGATCTGATTGATGACATCCATGATGCTCTGCTGTACATCCACGGGAAAACGGTTATAGATAACGCTCAGGTTCTGCCCGATATCGGCAAAATCATTCTCCGCACTGTCCCAGATATCCGGCAGTGCACCGATCAGTCCCATGATCTCATCGGTTAACTTCGCCCCTACCAGATAGAGAATCAGTATCACCAGTGCGATGACCGCCACGATGACAAAGGCGCTTCCCGCTTTTCGCTTGATCTTTACCTTTTCCTCAAAAAAACGAACCAGGGGGCTGGCGATCAACGCAATGATCCAGCCTGCCACAAACGGTGCAAAGAATACTAACAGCTTTGGCACCAGGAAAACAATCAATAGTAATATAATAAATGCCATACCCAGATTCACTAAGGCTTTACAATATTTCTTCATATACTCTCACTCTCTCACGCATTATGTCTCTACACTCATTCACCATTCCTACGGTCTATTCCTGTGCAGGATCCTCTGCAGCCAAGACACCGTCCAGGATCTCGTAGATTTCTTCCCTTCCCTGTTTCGTCTGTGCGGAATAAGGTACGATCTGTGTATCCGCTCCGGCCTGCAAGGTGGTGCGGATCAGCTTCACCTGCTTCTGTATCTGACTGCGGTTGATCTTGTCCAGCTTGGTGGCAATGATGATGGGATCGTAGCCATTGCGGCGGATCCAGTCATACATGATCCGGTCGTTCTCTGAGGGAGCATGCCGGATATCGATCAGCAGAAATACCAGCTTCAGCTGTTTGGATTTATGCAGATAATCTTCGATCATCTTACCCCACTGGGCTTTCACATGCTCATTGGCCTGTGCATAGCCGTAGCCAGGCAGATCTACAAAGTAGATTTCATCGTTAATGTTGTAATAATTGATGGTCTGTGTCTTGCCCGGCTGGGAACTGGTCCTGGCCAGAGACTTACGGTTCATCAATCCGTTGATCAGAGAGGATTTGCCGACATTACTTTTCCCGGCGAATGCCACTTCGGGATGTATATTTTCCGGAAGCTTGCTGGTAATACCACAGACCGTTTCCAGACTTACATTCTTTATGATCATAAAAACTCCATTCCTGCGCTGCTTTTGCGCATCTTAGGTTTGTACTTTTTTGCACAAAACGCTGCCCTGTGTGACCACAAGGCAGCGCCCGGATTATTTTGCCTTTTTCAGAGATTCATCATGTATGGTGAGGGGCTCGCTCTCTCCATCCACTGCCGCCTTGGTGACAACACATTCTTCGATGGTGTCATCCGAAGGAATTTCATACATGGTATCCATCATTACGGATTCCATAATGGAGCGTAAGCCTCTGGCTCCGGTCTTGCGTTCCAGTGCCTTGTCAGCAATAGCCTCGATGGCATCCTGCTCAAAACTCAATTCTACGTTATCCATCTGGAACAGCTTCTGGTACTGTTTTACCAGAGCGTTCTTCGGCTCTTGAAGAATACGGATCAGTGCTTCTCTGTCCAGTCCTCTTAAGGAGACACAGATAGGCACACGTCCTACGAACTCGGGGATCAGACCGAACTTCACCAGATCATGAGGAGTTACTTCCTGCAGCAGTTCGCTGATATCCTTATCCTCTCTTCTGCCCAGCTCCGTATTGAAACCGATGGCCTTACGATCCAGTCTGGACTCTACGATCTTCTCCAGTCCATCGAAAGCACCGCCGCAGATAAACAGAATGTTGGTGGTATCGATCTGAATCAGCTCCTGATGAGGATGCTTTCTGCCTCCCTGGGGAGGTACGCTTGCCACAGTACCCTCGATGATTTTTAACAGAGCCTGCTGTACACCTTCTCCGGATACATCACGGGTAATGGATACATTCTCGCTCTTTTTCGTGATCTTATCGATCTCGTCAATATATACGATACCGTACTGTGCACGCTCTACATCATAATCTGCCGCCTGGATCAGCTTTAACAGGATGTTCTCCACATCCTCACCTACATAACCCGCTTCGGTCAGTGTGGTGGCATCCGCTATGGCAAACGGTACATTGATGATCTTGGCCAGTGTCTGGGCCAGGTAAGTCTTACCGGAACCGGTAGGGCCTACCATGATAATATTACTCTTTTGCAGCTCCACATCATTCAGATCCTTGGGAGCCGTTACTCTTTTGTAATGATTGT
>OHAH01000129.1_pt1 | contig 59091 bp, 42 predicted proteins | sample 1577071 | NCBI WGS metagenome assembly OHAH01 (sample SAMEA3541520, study PRJEB24748) | human gut metagenome | biome: human gut; feature: human-associated habitat; material: faeces | place: China | collected 2012 | reverse complement strand
TAGTCAAATTATCGGAGCGCATCTCACCCCATACCAGCATCCGCTTCAAACAATCGCCCGACTCCAACTGCGCATAACAAGAATTCACCACACTAGCCACATCGGCCTCTTCTGTCCAATAGTTCTCCAGCACCACGTCATTGAGTGGAATAATATTCAAAAAATCATCGCAGGCTGTCAGCGAAGAAGCGAATAAAGCTACAGAGAACAACCTTGTCACTTGTTTGTTTATATAGAATTTCATAACGTAAACATTTTAAATATTAGAAACCTATCTGCACACGTGCCGTAAACTGCCGCGAACGCGGAGTCTTGGCTCCATCTGTGGCCACATTCATCCCTCCATATGAGACCTCTGGATCTGCTCCAGAGTAATTTGTCAGACAAAATAGATTGCTGGCATTCAAATTGATGCTCAACGAGGTCACCCCAATCCGTCTCAACAGCTTGGGGTTGAGAGAATAGCCCAAAGAGAGATAATTCAGACGCATGAAGGAAGCATCCTCCACGAAACGATCGCTTCCCAAATAATTAAATCCCTTGTTATACAAGGCACGGGGTATCTCCGCAAGCTGCCCTTCCGTACGCCAACGCCAATTGACAGAAGCAGCCTGATTATTGTTATTATACATAGACTCCGCATTCATTCTGGCTTCGTTAATCACTTTGTTCCCCACGCGGAAGTTAAACTGTGCATTGAGCGACCAACGGCCATAAGAAAACTTCAGTCCCCATCCACCGGTAATCTTAGGCAAAGAGGAACCCAGATAAACTATATCCAACTCATTGATATTACCATCATGATTAATATCCTCGTAAATGGCATCTCCACCTTGGAATTCATACAGTTCTGTATTCGTCGTCTTGTCATAACCGAATACCATTGGAATGGTAAAACCGGCCTTATCACGAATCACATTACCATTCTCATCCCGAGCTACCGGAGCGTTCGGGCCACTCACACCTGGAACTTCCACATCCGAATAATCAGAATACTGATATACGCCCTTATAACGGAAACCGTATATAGCTCCAAATGGATTATTGAGCTGGATTCGGGTCAGATAAGAACCATTTTTATTATCGAAGTCTTTATTCAGGCTGGACAAAGCCGTAGGATCCATCTCCACGATTTCGTTTTTGTTATTGGCAAACGTCACGTTGAAACCTAATCTGAATTTACCGACCTTGACCACATCCGTCCCATTGACATTGAATTCCCAACCGTTATTACGCATTTTTCCTACATTAGTCCAAGAAAGCGATGAAAATCCGGATGATGACGGAAGCTTCACATCACGCATCAAAAGTTTAGATGTCATTTGGGTATAGATATTAAAATCTGCCGTAATCATATTATTGAACAACCCAAGATCAAAACCTACATTCCATGTTTCTTTCTCCTCCCACTGCAAATTGCTCAACCGGATATTGCTCGGATAAATGGAGTTGGCTCCATTATAGGAATCCGTGCCTGTATACTTCGAGAAAAAAAGATATTCATCCGTAGGCTGGCTGCCCACACGCCCCCATCCCGGACGAAGCGAGAGCATAGACAACCATTTTTGCGTACCTCTCATCCATGGTTCATCCACCACATTCCAACGGAAAGACAAAGCCGGGAAATTCCCCCAACGCTTATTATCGCCAAACTTGGTCGTACCATCCCGACGAATAGAGAAGTCTGCAATATAACGACTCTTAAATGCATAATGGGCTGAAAACGTCATGTAAACACTCCTCCATTGACCGGCAGACGTAGACATTTCTGATATCAAGCCGTCAGCCGTAGGAGACTGAATACTTCCCGTCGGAAGGTTATACACAGAATTTAACTGCTTCTTGGAGTCACCGTCCGTTAGTTGGAACTGTGCCATCGCCATGAAAGAATGGTCGGTATTCATGATGTGCGGAATAAATGTCAAGCGATGTGTCGTCGTGATAGCCCGCCCCTTATATGCTTCCGATGAAGCTTTGTTGTTATTCTTATCCGTCCACCCGGCTGTTACCAAACTGGAGGGATAGAACTTGTCCGTATACCTATTCTCAATATTGAACAGCACTTTGCCTTCATACTTCAATTGCGTCTTGGTCTCATCCAAGCCCAAGAGATTATAATGCAATTGAAACTCGGGCTGCATTTTATACAATGTCTCATCATTAGTGGCCTCGTATGCTAAAGCTACCGGATTCACCAAACTGTATTGGTCTTTATCCTGGCGGAATGTGGAAGATGCCGTTGGCAACATGTGATAGTAATTCGAAGTGTTATTACCATAAGCATCTTGCTCATAAATAGACATATTCGGCATTTTACGGTAAGCAATATTCAACAGGTCATCATAGTTCTTCTGATTATCTTGATACGTCATATTAAAGTTCGTTACAATCTTAATGCGGTCACTCACAAAATAATCCAAAGCCACACGCGTAGTGAAACGATCGAGTTCCTGAGCTATAACCGTACCCGTCTGGTGATCGTAACCGGCAGAGATACGAAATGCAGCTTTCTCACCACCTCCAGAGAGTGTCACATAATGCTTCTGCAACCAACCCACTTGGGTCACAGCATCCACCCAGTCCGTATTATTATTATAATTCTCATATTCCGCAAAAGACGGATCGTAATTGAATTCCGGTATGTTGGACGACGCATCACTTAATGCAGGATTATAATATGCTTCTTTCATCAACATAGTGTACTGGTCACCATTCAACATACGCATGCCTTTGGGTTGATAAGTCATCGTAGCCGCATAGGAATAAGTCACTCTCGTCTTCCCCCTTACCCCACGCTTTGTCTTAATTTCAATTACACCATTTGCTCCCTGCGAACCATAAATGGCTGTCCCCGCGGCATCTTTCAATACCGTAATACTGGCGATATCGTCCGGATTGACATTCAATAGCTCGGAATACTGTTCCTCTGTAGCCGAAGCAAAATCAAAACCAGACAAGTAATCGCTTTCAAACACATTACCGTCTACTACTACCAACGGTTGGGTATTACCGTTGATAGAACTGACCCCACGCAAACGCATGGTTGTACCGGCTCCTAAGTCACCGGAGTTAAACACGATATCCAAACCTGCCACACGACCTTGCAAAGCTTCATCGATGCTCGTCAGGCTCAATCCTTCAAACTCTTTAGCATCAATAGTTTGATGAGCCACCGAAACTTCACGTTCCGGTATGGCCAAGCCACTGGATTGCATTACGCGCTTCTGTTTCACGACCACCTCCTTTAATTGCAAGTTGCTCTTCAACTTTATATTATAACGTGTCCCTTTAATAGGGATAAGTTGTGTGGCATAACCTACGTACGAAATCTTCAGACGATGTTTTGGATCCACAATACGGAAAGAAAAGTTTCCATTGATGTCCGTTACACCGTGAGCCACGATACGATTAGCCTCGTCTACTTCGACAACATTCACCATCATCAACGGTTCAATATCGTCAGAGACAGTACCACTAATCATCGTCCCGGGTGCTTGCGCAAAACCCATCAAGGGCAAAGCGACAAACGCACCTAACATAATATGTCGATATAGGGTTTTCATTCATTTATAATATTACTTGGTTTGACATTTTATTCCATATTCTCTGCTTCGTCGTCTTTTTCCCACATTAATGGCCCATCAATTTGATGTACCACAGCGTAAGATGTCGTATAAATCTCCGAAGCTGAAGCCACATCTGCAGTATTGTATTGGTATTCACGTGCCATCAGGTTGTAAAGGCCACCATTTTTCAACACATTACGCTTGTTTCCTGCCGCATCCTTTACTGTCAGATGACTGTCATCACCCTCCACTGTCAAACGACAGTATGAGATAGTGTTATCAGTCCCATTGAGTTCATAAGCGGAAGTCTCATATTCAGCCTCGGCAATTTTCCCCTGCCCGATATATAACGAATTATCCTGAATGTGATATTTGAGAAATTTTTCAATCTGCTCTGTCTTCTTCTCTTTTTCATCCTCATCCTGTTCTGCTTCCACCTCATCCCAAGTCGGCAACTTACCTTCATCGTGTAAAGCTTGTATAGACTCGTTAGTCGGCACATACACCGTATAATGGAATGTATTAAATAATGTAATGCTCGGACTTGGACAAGCATAAGATGGTGCATCAGTACCGCTTCCTGTCGAAATAATATTTGACATGATAGAGGAGCCTTCCAACAATTCGTAAAATTTCGAAAACTCATCATGTTCTTTCAGTAAATCGGGAACAGATTTCTGGGCTGTCTGTATAAGCGATCCCTCCAATATATACGCCTTACCATTTTCTTCCTGATAGATTTGTGCAACAGGCAAGTTTTTACCATGTTCCAACTGCCATCCTCCGGCAATTGTCATATTAGACTGCCCGGCATTCTCGACAAGAATCGTACCTCCGTCTTTTGTCCTATAATACTTTTCCCCACTTTCCACATCACCGACCACAATATGTGTTTCCAAAATATCCGTCAAACGGTCACGTATCTGAGTCGTTGAAGCTTCACCTATCGAATCAAGCCTTGTCCCAGACTCCACATCATAGTTAAAAATAAAAGCCCGTACTTTCTCTGCTTCCGTCTGAGCCTTCTCGTCATAGTGGAACTCATAAATCTGAGTCTGATTCTTACCAAAAGAACATGGGTCAACATAAGTCAACAGTCCTTGATTCGTCGGAATGAAGAAGCTATAAGTAGAATTTTGCGAATTTAGATATACATCGTAATCATATTGTTCAATAGCCCAATTGATAATATTCATCGTTTCGTTAACCAAAGCCGGAAACGAAACGGATATATAGGCTACTGGACTAAATACCTTATTCGTCAAGTAAACAGCTCCGTTACAAGCGAAGAATACGCTATCCACATCTTCCTTTTTAATCTTCAGTTCGTCATTCGCATCATTCAATACTGTGCTGAATTTACTGGGAACAGAATTTGAAAAAGAATTAAGCATGTTTACGTTCAATAACTTCGAAAGCACTTTATCCGGAACATTCTCCCAAGCCCCATACCTATCTTTCAATACTTTTCCGGCACCATTCTCCCAATATTCTGTAAGTGCGGCATCAGTCGGCACAAGCATAACAGCCATATCTTGTTGCAAAAGTACATCCGTAGAGACACTGGCATTTAACTCTGAATAATATTCATTCCATCCCGGGTCGAATTTTAGCATCGCTTCTACCGGTTCTTCTTTCTGCGTGAGATTCAAAGGCTGTCCTTTTTGTGAACGTTCAGAAAAATAACGTTTCTGAAAAACGGAATCATAACTAGTACCATACAAACGATTATACTCTCGTGTCAACGATTCATCATAATAAGGTGCTGAAAAACGATCCAACATCTTTGAATACTGTTGTGCACGTGGCATTCCTGCAATGACATTAGCCAAATTAGGAAGCGGGGTCATCACATCCCCCATCTTATGTACAAAACCATTCGAACAACGAATGTTTTGTTCTACCATCATCACTCCATTAACATTGGCATCACCCGGCTTACGTTCCGTTGCATAATTAAATAGGAAATTACAATCATCATTGGATATACGACGGTTCTGCAAATAAGCCTCAATGAAATGAATCATAGGCGCTGTGGTCATATCTTCCAAACACGGGATAGCCTTACCTGAATTTTTGTAATATGTCCAATACTTTGTATCCGGCATATCTTCAGGTTTCAAAATAGGCACTGTATCGTATGCCGATGCTGAAGTCAAGCGGCGCATACAGTCACCTTCTGTCGGCCCGGTAGAACTTGACAAGTAAGCAACCTGGCAGGCGTTGTTGATCATCGAACCATAAAGCAACTGCTTCTTCTGTGCCACGGACAAGTCTTCATAACTTCCTACACCCCATTTCCTATTATTATAGAAACGCGCGTAAGCATCATCATCTGCTACAAATAAGGTCTTACTTCCCGTACGGGCAAGGACTTCGGTATACCCCAAGTCATCAATCATCCTCACCACATTGGTGTAATTCCCATTCGACTTCAAATAGTCGTAAATACTACTACCCAGCCACGCCGGATCTTCATCCATCAAATCGTAGCCATCATTACAGGAGTAGAAACAACCCAAGGCACAGCATGCCAAACCAGTCCAAAACGGAGCGAATCTTCTTCTGTTTTTCCTTGAACTCATATTAGATTATTTTATTAATGTTATTAGTTTCTATATAATAAATCGTCACTCTCATTATCGGGTGCTAAATTACGGGATAAAATGAAAAGTCATTTTCGCCCATGTATCATATTCCTTTTATTTTGTTTCATTCACACAAAAAAAGCGAAAAAGTCTCCTAAGAAAGTCTTTTCCGCTTCAATAACTAAAAGAAGTATTAATGCTCTCATGTTACATTTTCTATTTCCTTTGTAACATTCTTGGTATTTTACGGCAAATTATCCATATCAGCCACAGTATAATTGTCGATATGTAACTTGAACTTCATCAAATCCTCCAGCTTATGTACAGGAGGCAGACAATCGGCCGGAATCGAACGACGGGAATACCGTTGAAAATAAAGTAAACAGGCATCTCGCCACCATTCCGCATCCTTAGCCTGACGTTCAAAACGTTTCAACAGCCTCTCATAACGTTCCGAATCGATATAAGGCCGGGCTTTCTGCCAAAAATCCACAAACTCCCAAGCATCTTCGACTCCGCTGTTATAAATGTAACAGAGATTATCCCATAAAGTCAAACCGTTCCGCATCACATACTCCCAAGGCACATGATGAAACCATAAAAGATATTCTTCCGGACAAGTCTCCAAATTCCCGTAAAGTGTAGCTAACGGTTCATGATACTGCAGTACTGCTTTCGAACCCCGTACCGTACGGTCGAAACCAATCCCTATCGAATCGGCCCGATGGTAGTACTTCGGCAACCAATCCGGACGGGTATTCGGAGGAGCACACCATGGCTCAGGCCCGTAATGATGCCCGAAAGCAAAGATATGATGTAATCCCAACGGCATCATATAGCTGACTGCCGTATCCCATGAACGTAAAAGCAACTGGCGCACCGGTTCGACGAAATGTTCGTCAGTCGAGAATGTCTGCTTCAGAAACTCTTCGGCAATCTGTGCTGCCGACAGATCGGTATTCCAACACAAACGACCGAAAGCATACCAATTAGCCTGTGCCATATCGCTTCCGGTCCAGTTGACCACATCCCCGATGTTGGCCACTCCTGCCATGGCCGACCGGGAATGAATACCGACCCGATGCTGTGTGACCTCTGCTACTGTTCCACCTCCATCCCGATAGGTTTCGGCATCTAAGCAAGCTTTCCACATCGTAGGTAAAAAGACCGTATGAATGGACTGCCCCAGATACTCCTGAGTTATCTGAAATTCCGGCATAACCTGCGTGTGTTGCATGGCACCGAACAAGGGACTGAAAGGTTCACGAGGTTGAAAGTCTATCGGACCATTTTTCACCTGTACAATCACGTTTTCACGGAATTGCCCATCGAAAGGCATAAACTCCTCGTATGCCTGACATGCCCGGTCGAGACTTGACGCCTGATAAACAAATGCCCGCCACATTACTACACCTCCGTGAGGAGCGAGTATGCCGGCCAACATATTGGCTCCATCAGCATGCGTCCGCCCGTAATCTTGCGGACCGGGCTCTCCTTCGCTGTTCGCCTTGACCAAAAAACCACCGAAATCGGGAATCAAACAGTAGATTTCCTTAGTCTTCTTTTTCCACCACCGCTGTACATCCGCGTCCAAAGGGTCAGCCGTAGGCAACTCTCCAAGGGCTTTCGGGGAAGCAAAGTTCACCGACAAATAAGTCCTTATGCCATATGGGCGCAGCACATCGGCAATAACCGCTACTTTACGAAGCATTCCAGTAGAAAGCATCTGCGGTTTAGCATTCACATTATTGAGCACTACGGCATTGATACCGACGGAAGCATTGGCACGCGCATATTCCTCGTACAATGGGGAAACCGTTTCGGGCAATTCGTCCCACCTCCATATCGAACGCCCGGCATAACCTCTCTCTACCGTCCCATCGGGATTGTCCCAATGGTTTAGGATACGAATGTCGTAAGAAGGCATTTCTGTCACAACCGCACCATCCGACAGTAAATCTCCGGTCTGCTGCCTGCGTAGCAAATCATAGGCTGCATAAAGCACGCCGCGGTCGGATGCCGAAGAAAGTTCCATGTCCTGTCCTTTCTTACGAATCGTAAAACCATCCCTCGTAGCCCCACCTTTAGATACACAAAGAAGCACACGTCCTTCCCCTTTCCAAAAGTCTTTCAATTCACGAGACGCAATATCCAAAATATCCGTCCGTCTCGTACCTTCCACCAGACGCACGTCAGCCGGTACCGCATTTCGCTCCATGCGGAGCCATAGCCGATGGCCATCCTCTGCATGGAGCGAAAGTACGAAAAACAAGCCTATAATCCACAACCAGTTTTTCATCCTATCATAACCGTTAATCATCCTTTCCTTCTATCGTCTCGATCTTTCCTTCTGCATCATAATGCAATTCACAGACTTTCAGGCTACGTAACCACGTACGTCCTCCCGACGGCACTGAATCGTGATGGAACAAATACCATTTTCCTTTGTACTCCACAATACAGTGATGGGTGGTCCATCCTACCACAGGAGTAAGAATTACTCCTTGGTAAACAAACGGGCCGTATGGGTTATCACCGATGGCATAACACAAAAAATGCGTATCTCCCGTGGAATAAGAGAAATAGTACTTTCCATTGTATTTATGCATCCATGAAGCTTCGAAAAAACGACGGTCATGGTCGCCTGCTGTCAGCGGTTTTCCGTTCTCGTCCAAAATTACCACGGGACGCGGCTCTTCGGCAAACTGTTTCATGTCTTCCGTCAAACGTGCCACGCGAGAAGGTATGGCCGGTTCATCGTCAGCAGGAAATCCCGCACATTCCAAGGCACTATTATCCTTATAACGCTGAAGCTGACCGCCCATCAGTCCCCCGAAATAGACATATACCTGGCCGTCATCGTCCTTAAATACAGCCGGGTCTATGGAATAACTTCCCCTAATAGGATCTGGTTCCGGCACAAACGGACCGTAAGGCGTGTCACTGACAGCCACACCCAGACGGAAGATGTCCGTATGGTCTTTGGCCGGAAAATAAAGATAATATTTCCCGTCCTTTTCACAACAGTCGCAATCCCACATCTGACGCTTTACCCAAGGCACATCTGTCTTGTCAAGAACCATACCATGGTCTGTCACATCTCCTTCCATCACATCTTCCAACGAGAAGACATGATAGTCACGCATATCAAAATGTGCTCCCCAATCATCTTCGGGAATGCCGCTCTCCCAATCGTGAGACGGATAAATATATACTTTACCTTCAAACACATGTACCGACGGGTCTGCCATATAATCTCCCGGAATCAAATATCTCTTCTTCATATTGTGAATAGTTTTTAGTTATATTATATATACACTCTCCTCTTTCAGACTATTTGTCATAACGTCCGGACTTCGCCATTTCTATGACGGTCTTCACAAACGGCTTAGGCTTCAAATCCCGGTCGAAAGCCAACGGATAGTCCGTACGCCCATGTATAGGAAAATTGTTTTTCCAAGAGTCACCGTCGGAGACTCCCCAAAATGTGACGCGGCCGATGTCCTTGCTGTGACGCAGATAAATATCGAATAACTTAATATAAAAATCATTTTGTTCCTTAGCCTTTTCTTCCGGAAGTCCGTCCTTATAGGGATCCATCTCATCCTTATAAGCAAAATTAGTCTCTATTGCGGCTCCGTAATTTCCTTTTGGCCAAGGCAATACGCTAAGTTCCATTTCCGTTACCAATACTTTTACCCCGGCACCGATAAAAGCTTCCATACTTTTTTCATATTCGCCAAGCGACGTATTAAGACCTAAATGTGATTGCATGCCTACCGCATCAATACGGCAACCATGAGCCTTCAAGTCTTTGACCAAACGCACCACAGCCTCACGTTTGCGAGGAGAGTCCATACCGTAATCGTTGTAATAAAGCTCCACATCAGGGTCTGCCTCATGGGCAAACTGAAAAGCCAAACGGATAAAGTCAGGTCCTATGATCTTATAAAAAGGAGATTTCCGGAATTCACCGTTTCCTTCGATTGCTTCGTTGACCACGTCCCAACCCTTGACACGGCCTTTGTAATGCCCCACGACCTTATATATATGGTCCTTCATACGTTGAATCAAAACATCCCGACTTACCGTCTTTCCTTCCTTGTCCTTGAAAAACCATTTAGGTGCCTGAGAATGCCATATCAGGCAATGCCCGGTAACGACTTGACCATTTTTCTCTGCCAAATCGCATAAACGGTCGCCATCTTCGAACTTAAAGACTCCTTCCTTAGGCTGCACCACTTCAGCCTTCATGCAATTCTCTGCCACCACGGCACTGAACTGGTCACGCACCAGTGCCTGCAAGGCTTTGTCTTTACTTTCTACTTGGCGGACATTAAGTGCGGTTCCTATCAGGAACTTATCGGCAAACGCTCCACGTAGAGTATTTTCTGCCTGTGCAAAACCTTCCAAAATGGCAATAGCAGCCATCCCTAAAAACATACTTCTTTTGAATAATCCCATCTTCTATCTTTTTATTTTAATTATTACCAAATTCATCTTCTCTTCTTCGGGCTAACTCCATCTGCATCTTTTCATTCAACGCTTTTGAAATAGGATAGAAGAAAAGAGCTACTACCCCAATACCGAAACATATACCGGGCACAATACTGGAGGCCATCCGGATACCAAACAAAGAAGCCGACGACTGAGCTATCGTCACGTCGTTGACGTAACCGAATACCGATAAGATGCCACCGGCTATCGCCCCGCCAATGCCTAAACCGGCTTTCAAAGCAAAGACCACTCCGGAAAAACACAACCCCGTGGCACGACGGTGGTTCACATATTCCATGTGATCGGCCACATCGGCTATCATAGCCCAAAGCAATGGTACCGTAGGCGCATACGCCAGACTCTTTAAGATACCCAAAGTAAAAATCAAACCCACATCATCCTTAGATGGAAGCATAAAAGCTGCCGTAAACAAAGCTGTGAGACCTAAACAAACCATAAACGTCGATTTCTTCCCATAACGATTCGCCAGAAATTCGGAAAGTGTAATCACTCCTATCAGTTGGACAAGCGCACCGGCCATATTGAACACGGAGAGGCCAATAGAATACGATTCGGCAGGGGAAATGACCCCGTCAGCTCCCCGGGTAGCCAACAAACTGAAAGAATCCAATATTTGCATTCCCGTCCCCAATGCGGCACCTTCTTCCTTCACCAATCCAAGCCGGTCGAGAAAAGCCCCCAACGCCTGCGGGTCTACATAATGTTGGAAATAATAACACATGGCAGACCCCCACATGGCCAAAGTGATGAACACAAACAACGTCAGAATAAACATGGAACGCCATGACACATCGGCAAACAACCCCTTAATGTCATTCTTGACATCCATTTTCTGAGAGACTGGAGGTGCAATACGCTCTTTAGCCGAAAAACCGGCCACAACCAAAAAGACAAATCCCACTACCGCAAAAATCGTAATGGTAGAAAGCCATCCCTGCGCATCGTCTGCCCCCGAACCGCGCCCGAATTTATGAACCAAAGGAAGCGTAAGCCCTTGCACCACGAACTGAGCCACGGTAGCAGCTACAAAACGAATAGAAGTAATGCTCGTACGCTCCTTCATATCTCCCGTCATCACACCACCCAACGAACTGTAAGGCGTATTATTAAAAGAATAAAGAGACATAAGCAACACATATGAAATACCGGCATACACTGCGACCAACGCCTTGTTTTCAATCCCCGGATTGTAGAAAGCCAACACATAAAAGACCATAAACGGGAGAGCCGTCCAAATGACCCAAGGCCGGAACTTCCCCCACTTCGTTTGTGTCTTATCCGACAAGATGCCGGCAGCCGGGTCGACAAAAGCATCCACTATCCGCGCAATCAGAAGCACGGTACCCGCTATCGCCCCTTCAAGTCCGAACACGTCGGTGTAGAACTTCAACTGATAAATCATCATCATCTGAAAAACGAGATTGGCTGCGGCATCTCCCAACGAATAACCAATCTTCTCGCCCATCGGCACTTTCCCTAAAATCTTATCCATAATGTTTCTTTATTATATTGCAAATAGTTTTTCATTATATCACCACGCTGCAAAGTAACAGATTTTACCCGAGATTCATTTTCGGTTATGTAATCTATACTTTTTAAAATGAAACATTATCGAGAAAAAACAGCAAAAAACAGTCTCTTTTTGCGTTTTTGAAAGAAACATTCAAGAAAATAGTGACGGCCTCCCCCAGATATAAGGTCTACTTCGTTTTTGTCGAAGCCTTAAAAACTACTGTCACTTTCGTATACTGTCCTTGGCACGAATCGATGGAAATCCGGCCACCGTACACCTTCAGAATCCGCATCGACAAGCTCAGTCCGATGCCCTGTCCATGGTATTCACGAACATTACCGGCACGATAAAACGAATTAAAAATATATCTGATGTCGTCTTCCGGTATACCGATACCATGATCCAGAACATCCACCTTCACCCCGTCCTCCATACGTACCATCCGGACCTTCACATCCTCCTGGGAATACTTGCAGGCATTATCTATAATGTTCCGGAAAGCCACTCGAAGGAGATGAGAATCGGCCCGCAGTTCGCTCCCGGCTCCAATTCCCATAACATCAAACCGCACCCGTTCATACTGCCGACACAAATCCTGCAACAAAACGGCCAGCTCAACCGTCTCTGCCCCCCGGCACAGAATATCCTCGTCATGCCGCGAAAGAAACAGCAAATGTTTTATCAGTGTACTGATACGTCGGCTCTCATCCGCGATACGTCGCAAGGCCTCTTCGTATTCCTCTGCCGGACGTCGTTTCAGCAAACAGATTTCACACTCTCCCTGAATTGCCGTCAACGGATTGTTCAATTCATGCGAAGCGTTGCTGATAAAAGCCTTCTCGGCCTGAAAAGCCGTGTCCAAGTGATCCAGCATCTCGTTCAACGCACGAATGAGCTCATCCCATTCATCCTTATTCCCGAAGGTCTCCAACCGGACATTCAGATTGTTGACACGTATACGCTTCAAATCTTTCAGTAAATGTTGCAAAGGAAGGAGAATCCGGTTGGCATACACCTTTCCGATGAGGAAGACCAAGCCGCAACTCACCGCCAACAGGAGAAACGCCAACATCAATATATGTTTCTGTATGTCCTGCCCATAATGGTTGGAAGCCATCACCAGAACGACAAAGTTTCCTTCATTGTCCGGATAATAAAGAGCCGCGCCCCGCAAACGCCCATAAACGAACGTGACCGGTTCATTTTTGAAAAGCCGAGCCTGCTGATGGCGGTCGAGGTACTTCGCCAAAGTGTCTGCCACGGCCGTCACACTGTCGGCATTCAGCAAGATTTCATAAGCCTGGGGCAGGAGTTCGTCATACTTCTGCTGTATTTCCCGGTAACGAGATTCGTCCACCTCATCCTTTTCCCAATACTTTTGAGCCGTCAGATAAGCCTTTTCCGAAAGATACGAATCATACACCTTATTTATATATCTCAATGTAAAGAGATAGAACACCAATACAATCAGCGCGATGGCACCGACGGTTATTACGGTATAAAACAAAGCTATCTTCGCCCCGATCTTCATCCTTCCTCCTTCCCGGATTTACCGTACCCCCATGATATACCCCATCCCGACAATCGTGCGGATAAGTTTGACCTCAAAATCACGGTCTATCTTGTTCCGGAGGTAGTTCACATAAACATCCACCACATTGGTATTCGTATCGAAATTCTTGTCCCACACGTCTTTCAAGAGTACCAGACGGGAAAGCGCCACCCCTTGATGGGTCATGAAGTATTCCAACAGACGGTATTCCTTGACGGTGAGTTCTATCACCGTATCCCCTCGCCGTGCACGGCGGGTGTCGCAATCCAACACGAGGTCGTGGCACCAAAGTTGCCTGTCCGGACGTTCTTTTCCCCGCCTCAACAAAGCCTTGATACGTGCTTCCAGTTCTTGGAAACTGAACGGTTTCACCAGATAGTCGTCCGCCCCGGCATCCAGCCCCTTTACAATATCCTCGGTCGTACCCAACGCCGTCAGCATGATGACCGGCGTATGGTACCCTTCCTTCAAACGGAACTGCCGACAAACCTCAAGCCCGTCCATCTTCGGCATAATGACATCCAACACAAGCAAATCGAACACTCCTTCCTGCAACATAGACCATGCCGTGCCTCCGTCATGTTCCACTTGTACTTCATGCCCGAACTCCTGCAAGCCCCGCCTGATGAACGAAGCGATGTTCTGTTCGTCTTCCGCCAATAGTATTTTTGCCATAATCTTCGCATCCATGGGATTTCATCTGCAAATATACGGATTTTGCATGTCACAAACTCCTTTGCTTCAGATTTCCGTTCTTATCATACAACATTTTACCATAGACAAACTCTACGATCAAAGGAAATACGAACAGGGCAAAGAAAGTAGCTCCCACCAGACCGCCGATGATGACTATGGCCAACGGGCGTTGCGACTCCGAACCGATGCCATGGCTTACGGCTGCCGGCATCAGACCGATAGCGGCCATCGCAGCCGTCATGACCACCGGACGGACACGGGAACGCACACTTTCTTTCACGGCACACGACAACGCCAACCGTTCTTTCAGGTTATGCTTGATATCCGAAATCATAATCACGCCGTTCTGGATACAGATACCGAACAAGGCGATGAAACCGATACCGGCCGAAATCGAGAAGTTAAACCCAGTAGCCCACAATGCCACAATACCTCCTACAGCCGCAAAAGGTACATTCAACAGGACCAGACCGGCATCCCGAGCATTGGAGAACAAAATGAACAAGATGACGAAAATGATGGCGATACTTACCGGGACCACTTGCGACAAACGTTTCGTGGCCCGCTGCTGATTCTCGAAATCCCCGGTCCATTTCAAACTGTACCCTTCGGGCAAACGGACGGAGGCATTCACCTTCTCCTGCGCTTCGGCCACGGCCGTTCCCATATCCCGGCCACGCACCGAGAACTTCACGGCACAAAAGCGTGCATGGTTGTCGCGGAAAATCAACAACGGGCCGGTAATGGTCCTTATTTCCGCCAATTCCTTGATGGGTATCATCGTCCCATCCATTGTCGGCACGAGTATTTTCCCGATTTCTTCCTCGTCCTGCCTGAATTCCGGTTTATAACGTACCATGATATTGAACTTGCGTTCATCTTCGTACAACAACGAAGCCGACTTTCCACCGATGGCCATTTCGATAATGGCCTGCACATCTTCTTTGGACACCCCGTAACGTGCCAGACGTCCCTCGTCCAATTCTATACGCAACTCCGGTTGCCCGATGTTCCGAATCACTCCCAAGTCCTCAATTCCTTCGACCGTACCGAGAATCTTGTCGATTTCCATGGCAATCTTTTCCGAACGGTACAAATCCTTCCCGAATACCTTCACGGCAATGGAACCTTTCACCCCCGAAGCCGCCTCTTCCACATTATCCGTAATGGGTTGGGAGAAATTGAAGTCTATGCCCGGATACATCGAAAGATCTTCCTGCATCTTCTCGATCAGTTGCATCTTGTCCAATCCGCTTTCCCACTCTTTTTCGGGATAAATGTCCACGTGGAACTCGATATTATAGAATCCCGTCGCATCCGTACCGTCGTTCGGCCTCCCGGTTTGGGAAAGCACCTGTTTTACTTCGGGATAAGCGGCCAACCTAGCCCGCATCTTGTTGGCCAGTTGTACCGACTCGTTCAGCGAAATGCTCTGTGGCAGAGTGGCACGGATATAAATGGACCCTTCATTCAACTGGGGCAGAAATTCCGTCCCCAACAAAGTAAACATCCACAGACCGCCCACGGCCACGATACCGGCAATGCCGACGGATATTTTCCGACGGGCATGGCATTTGTCGAAAAAGGCCACCGATTTCCCGTTGATGAAACGCACAAAGAAGTTGTTCTTCTCGCGCACGTTCCGTTTCAGCAACATGGACGACATGACCGGAACCAAGGTCAACGTGAACAACAAAGCTCCCAACAAAGCGAATCCTAAGGTGTATGCCAACGGGGAGAACATCTTCCCTTCCACTTTCTGGAAGGAAAAGATAGGTATCAGCGCAGTGATAATAATGAGTTTGGAGAAAAACACGGCGCGGGCTTTCTCTTTGGCCGTCTGCCGGATAAGCCCCATTTTCGACATCAGGTTGAAAGTAGGCATCCCCACTTCTTTGGCTTTCCGGTCAAGTGCCACGAATATCCCTTCCACCATGACGACCGCCCCATCGATAATAATACCGAAGTCTATGGCTCCCATGGAGAGCAGGTTGGCCGACATGCCCATGACCCGTAAACAAATAAAAGCAAACAACAGGGCCAAAGGTATCACCACGGCCACTACCACCGTCGTACGCCAATCGGCCATGAATATCAACACGATGAATGTCACCAACAAGATGCCTTCCACCAGATTGCGCGACACGGTATGGACGGCCAGATTCACCAGGTTTTCCCGGTCGTAGAACGTCACAATCTGCACGTCTTCCGGCAAGACCTCCTTGTTAATATACTCTATCTTGGCTTTCAGCGCGTCGATGACTTCGGCCGGATTCTCGCCTTTCCGCATGATGACGATACCCTGCACGACATCGTCTTCGGCCATACGACCCACTTGTCCCAAACGGGGCAGGCATGCCTCGTGCACCTCGGCCAGATGCCTGACCAACACGGGGGTGCCGTGGATATTTTTCACTACGATGTTACGCAGTTCTTCCATGTCGTTAATCAACCCGATACCCCGCACGACATACGCTTGCGAACTTTTCGTAATGACATCGCCGCCCACATTGATATTGCTATTGGCTATCGCCTGATACAGCTCCAAAGACGTAATCCCGTAGTTTTTCAGTTGATGGGGATTGACACTTACTTCGAATGTTTTCACCTCGCCGCCGAAGCTCACGATGTCCGCCACACCGGAGACGGCCCGCAAGTTACGCTCTATCACCCAATCCTGCAAAGTCTTCAATTCGCGCACGTCTCGCTTCTCGCTGCGCAACGTATAACGGAAAATCTCCCCCGTCGGACCGTAAAGCGGTTGTACCTCCGGTGTCACGCCGTCCGGCAAGTCTGCATCATTCAATAGGTTATATACTTGTTGGCGCGCCACGAAATCATCCACGTCATCTTCAAACATCACATGGAGGACCGAAAGTCCGAAAAGCGTAGTGGAACGTATATCCGTTTTGTTTTGTACCGAATTCATGGCGATTTCGATAGGAATCGTGATGAATTTCTCCACTTCCTCTGCACTCCGCCCCGGCCATTGGGTAATCACCGTCACCTTGGTATTGGTCACGTCCGGGAACGCATCGATAGGGGTATGCTTGAATGACACAATCCCCGCTATCACGGCCACGGTAGTACAGAAAAATATGAAGAACTTGTTCTTCAGCGAAAAAGCCACGATGTTATCTATGAACTTGTGCATACTCCTTCCTCCCGACTAACCTGCATTCAATGCATTATAAACCAACAACACGTTACGGTTCAGGATGCGCTCGCCCGCCGTCAACCCGGAGGATAGGTAGCAGACCTCATCCGAGTGCAGGTACACCTCCACTTCTTTCACCGCCAAACGGTCGTCCGATGCCACCGTAACCACATAATAGCGACCGTTCTCGAAGACCAAGGCATGCGAAGGGACACACAGCCGTTCCTTGCCCGTCCCCCGTCCGCAGACTCGGACCTGGGTAAACATGCCCGGCTTCAGTTTATAATCGCGATTGTCCAACTTCACCCTCACGCTCATGGTCTTGCTCTCCTCGTCCAACATATTATATACCTTGTCTATCTTCCCGGCAATGACATCCTCCGGATAGGCCAACGTGGTGATACGCACCGAATCGCCTTCGCCTACCTTACTGATATCGCTTTCATATACGTCCGCCATCACCCATACGTTTTCCAATCCGGAAATCGTGAACATTTCCTCACCGTCGTCCGAGCGTAACTGTTCTTCGGGATTGACATGTTTCTCCACCACGAACCCGGAAAGCGGAGCCTTGACCTGATAATTGGCCCCGCCCGACACATGGTAAATCGAAAAGACTTCAGCCAGTCTCTCCGCCTCGGCTTCGGCCTCGCCCACTTCCTTGCGTGCCTGCATGACATCCTTTTCAGAAGCCATTCCGGATGCCGCCATATCCTGCACGGAATGCAGATTACGGCGGACAAGAGCCAACCGATGTTGCGATTCTTTGCGTTGTTTCTCATACTCGGCCACTTCGCCGCTACGGATGACGGCCAACACGTCTCCCTGGCGCACGTAATCCCCGATTTCGGCCCGTACTTCCACGACTGTCCCTCCGAATATGGGATAAACCTGCGCCACCTTTTCCGGATTGAAAGCCACCCGTCCGGTCAACGTCAATTCATCCGCCACCGGCCGGCAACAGACCGTATCAACAGACACCACACGTTTCAAACTGTCTGTGAGGAACATTCCCGGCTCCTCCGTACCGGCCACCTGTGCAGAACGGGAACAAGCCCCTGCCAACACGCCTAAACTTATAAGAAAAAATATACGGTTCATGCTTTTCAAAATTTAAATATCGTACGTCCTACAACCGTGTTCAGGTTCTCCATGGCCCCGAACACATCCCGCCGCAACGCATAGCATTGCAGGCAAGCTTCTTTATAACTCTGATAATAATCGATAAACTCCAGCATATTGATGTTGCGCTCGTAAAAGTTTTCGTTGACGCCCTCCATGAGTTGCTCGAAATCCTGTTCCACCCGGCCATCGAATGCCCGGTAAAGCTCTACGGCCTTCTGTAATTGATGGCAGGCCGAATAAAGTTCCATTTCCGCCTTGTCCACGGCATACTCCTCCTCCTTGCCTTGTTGCAGCAATTCCAGCTTGGCCGATTTGATTTCTCCTTGGTTACGGTTGAAAATCGGCACGGAGCACGTGACACCAATGGCAAAATAGTCGTTGATGAAATTTCCGGCACGGTCGTACATTCCTCTCACCGAAAATTCGGGAGCCGCCATCGCCCGTTGCAGTTTCACATTCGCTTCTGCCGCACGCACTCCGGCACGGGCCGCACGCACGTCCGGACGCGAATCCAACATCGTGCCCAAATCGGCAAATGAAACTGCGGACAGGTCTACCTTTTCCAATATGCTCTCGTCCAATACCAGTTCCCGGTCTTGTCCGGCCGGAGCACCCAACAACAAATTCAACCGTCCCCTCATCTCCACTAATTGCTGTTCCGCTTCCTGCCGTTCTTTCCGCAAAGACAAAAGAAACAACTCCAGACGCGATACTTCCATCCGGGACATGTTGCCTTTTTCCTCCTGCTCCCTTACCGCTTGCAAGAGCTTGCCTACCGAAGTTATTTCACGGTCGTACACCCTGATGGAACGTGACTGGTAATACGTATCCACAAAACTCCGGTACAATTCGCTCCGCAAAGTGCGCAACACTTCTTCAAAACGGTATCCGGCCGCTTCACGGTTGATTTCCTCCAACTTGATACGTTTACTACGCTGTCTCGCTATCGGAATCTCCTGTTCTATCTCAATCGCAGCTTCTCCTTCCTTGCCCACATCAAAATATTTCCCGTTCAAGCGGTTATATATATTCTGCTCCAACGAAATGACCGGATTGTCGAACAAACGGGCTTGCACCACCTGTGCCTGTGCCCGGTCTACATTATATCTCTGAGCCGTCAACTGCACATTATGTTCCAGAAAGCACTTTTCCGCTTCCCGCAACGAAAGCCCCGTCATGTCTTCCTCGGCATACAAAGCATCACAGACAGTAAAAGCCAGGCCGATAATCAGTAATCTCTTCATGCTTCTTTTCAATTTTTGTGCAAAAATAGAGCCTTCCAACCGGAATAACAGGTGAAAGGCATTATAAAGGACTTAGACGAAATTAGAATATAATTAGAATGCAAGTTTTTCTGTTCGCTCAAGGTATAAAATAGCTTCATTACGTTTTAGAAATATAGATTGGCTGTTTTTAACTTGGATTATACCACTTAAATACCTATCTTTACAAGGTAAGATTAAAGAAATAAGTTTTTTACAACCGATTATTTTTCCATAAGGCCATAATTCGCTTTACCGCTCTATTATTGGTATACTCCTCTTTTATGAAGCGTATTTAAATCTAATCCCCAAATTTCCTCTGTTTCCAATCTTTATTTATTCACTCTAAAAAAACATGGTTATGAAAAATTATGTTATGATGGGAGCGTTAAGCCTCCTTGTTCTGGCTGCATCATGTTCATCCGATGACCACAACAAAATTCTCAATGAAACCAGGATGATAACCCCAAGAATCAGTGCCACGGTCGCTGATGAATCCCTTAATCAAAGCCCGCTGACTGGCATCATCGAAATTTACCCCTGTATTTCAGGAACTTCTACCTATTTCGGAAACTATGTCAATGGCAATCTTACACCATTCTATGGCTACTACCATATCATAGACGGGCATATCCTTGAAGGTGAACATAATCGGGAACTCCACTTGCCTATGAATACATACAATATGGTATACTGGGGTACGCCTAAATATGAGGAACCTATTTATGACACTCCGGCTATCCATACACCAGGATTCAGTATTGGCGTAGACTTATCCTCTCTTTACTTCAGTTTATGGAGCAACAATGACGGGACTTACCGCCCTGTATATGACCTCGTATATGCTGTGAAAGAAGCTAAAGTAGGAGAAGAAGACTTAAAAGCATCGCTTAAACGTGTCATCGCTGGTATGAAAGTCATTGTCAAGAAGAAAAACAATGGTATCTTCAGTTCGAACATTACTAACATGCAGGTGCGTATCGGAAATATCGCAAACCAAATCAACTTCTATACAGCAGAAGCATCCGACATGACAAAGACGATCAAATTTGACCTGAAACGCTCGGAAGACGGAACGGAAATGAGTAATGCCACTGTAATGGTATTCCCATCCTCAGAAACTCCTCCGCTGGAATTACTCATCACGTTGAAAGATGGCAGCGTACACAAACTGTCACGTAACCTGAATTCAACTTTATCAGCAAACACGCGTCTGACCCTTAACATCGTGATAGGAGATATTTTATCTGGGGGTAGTACCGGGGACTTCACAATCGAAAACTGGAACGAAGTTAGTGAAACCATTGAATTTCCAATGGTGGATTGAGGAGTCCCTGACTTCATTCAATGTTCCTGAATGATGCTGGAGGAAGAGACCGGCTCAAAATATACTTTTGAGTCCGGTCTCTTTTATTTCAAGACGGGCTTCCCTATATTATTCTTCTTTTTCGCGTATTCCTTCCCCAGAGTTTTTCAAAAAATAGCATTCATCCTTCAAAACCCACATTAACAAACTACTATATAGCACTTTACAGGATGAAGGATGTTTCAGGCATCTTTCAGTATTCTGTCATTCGGGAAAGCGGTGAAAAGTTCTCAGCCGAATGATTTTTCGTTCTCAGCCGAACGATTTTCATATCTCAGGCGAATGAAATGAGACTTGGCTGAAATATCCCTGAAACATCCTTCAGTTCATAACGAACAGGTAATGAAACACTTGCCATGCAACCTGAAGGATGAATACCCTTTTTGCAAACTTCCTGGGGAGGAGATCGCACTTCATGCTTGACTCTGCCCCATTCCCCATAAATAATTTTATACACGGGCCACACCAATAAGTCCTCTTGCTGCAAGGCAAACGGGTTTGAAGCGTTCGGATTGTAGTAATCCACCACCTGCCTTGCAGTAAGTTCCGGATGTTCTTGGATTAATTTCCAATAGATGTCCTTGAACCCGTTCAGGATTTTGTTATTAGATTGGTCCCCCGATTGAGCCCCCCTAAAAAAGAAAGTCCCCTGAAAGTGATTGACTTTCAAGGAATTCAGAATGTTGTCGCGGTGCGTACGGAACTCGAGCTTTATTCTTAAAATGCTATGCACCAATATCTTAATTCGCTAAATATTCCATAGTCCAACGTTTAATCCAACGTGAAAAGTTCGCTGTTTTGCTTAACTTTTTATAGCTGATTAGAAGATTGCAAAGATGTGAAAAAGAAATAATATAACCAATACGGTGTTGCAACAAAACAAACATATGATAATATATTTTATTCATCAATATTTTGGATAAGCTGTCCACGCTTTTCTATTATCTTCATTTCGTTTTATATTAAGTTTAAAACACTACAACTAATACACTCTTGTTCTATCTCTTTGGAGATATTTCTGCAACGCCGAACACAGAAACGAATAAGGTCATCCTCACGCGAGCAGTTGTCTATCACCACGATTTCTATCTTTCGCTGTCGCTTCAAGTAAGAGATGCACTTGTCGCAGTTGGTAGACTGCTGTTATAGTTTAATAATATTATTGGTACTGTCACTATTATCTGTTTATTCTTTTATCCAATTCACTTTTCCCCCTTCACCATATTTGGCGCAGAAAGAGTAAGTTTTATATTTAGGTATGGCTGTGGCTCCGACTATAAGCAGGCGTTCAGCCGAGATTGTCCAATACATGGTATAACCTTTGGTACGGAGAAATTCCTCTAACACCGTCCTGCGAATATGCAATCCTTTAGGAATGCCCTCACGATAATGTATGGTAGAGGCGTAGAAAGAAGCCAAGCGTTCCTCCTTTCCATAGGTGAAGCAAGCATGACTTTTGAAATGAAGTTGCATGGTACTCATCAGTTCGGGACAAGGCAACATATTCTCTCCTTTATATTCATCACCAAATCCAATGGCTTCTTCCTGTAATTGGGTATAGTTGGTCAGCATCACAAGGCAAGGACACTTGCCGTCACCGTCTAATACACTTTCCCAATCTTCATATTCCTTATTGACATAAGGTAACATCCACGGATATTCAAGCAGGCGAATAAATATATCCTGTCCAGATGTCGGCATAAATCTTCCACTGAAATTTTGTTTTACTATCCACTCATCAAACTTCTGCACATCTTGATTGCGAACAAAGAATGTTTCGTATGACAAATAGGCATCCTTATGTTCCCCGTCCGTGGGAAATTCGGAGAAAATCTGAAATAGCAATACCCATTTGCTATCCTCACCCACAAAGAAGTGTTGGCAATCTGCTGTTGTAACCGGTTGCTCCACCCAATCGGTATCTGTCATTTGCTTGTTTATCACAAATGGTAATTGCTTATCCAGCACATCAACTATATCATCATCGTCAATCAATCCAGTGGTCAGGGTGACATCAAAATCATTCAGCGTGGAACTGTACCACGGATAAGGAGGGCGAAATATGCGCTTATCGCCATCTACTCCAAAGTGCCATCTGTCTGCTACCGCAAAACGATCCATCAATTGTGCCTCTACCGCAAACAGAGCCTTCCACTGATATTTCTTTCCAATTCGCTCGCGTAGGTTGTCATATCGGCTTGTAGAATACACCCCATTATCCAATTCTCCCAATTGGTCATTCCAACCCATTGAGTTGATTTTTTGTGCCACCATGGATTTCAACTGAACGAGGGGTAGCATAGGCGGCCTGTCGTTCTGGTCATGTGACATCAGAGTATAAATGCGGCTTTCGTAATTCGAGTTGAATCCCAATATGTAGCGATTAAAATCAGAAAATCCACACAATGAGAACCAGAGTTTCTTAGAACCTTGAGTGTGGCCGAAGTAGTCCTCTCCGATTTCAATCGTTTCAAGGTCAATTTCTTCTTGCGGTTTGTAAGGTGGCAATGCCTTTGAAAAGAGGTCAATGCCATCTTTCTGCGTTTTGGTGAATAGTAGTATTTTTAACAACCATTCACGTACCCTGACATCCTCCACCGGTTGTTTTCTTTGGAAATGATAGTCATAGATAAGGAGCGATACAGTATTGAAAAGGTCAACATCACGTAAGAGTAACAACGCACCATATACTGCATTATAGAGACCATCTAAAATATAAGTATCTTTGGCTGAATGAAAATCGTGTATCAGCACTTCAAACAAGCGACTATGATTACAAAGTATGCGACATAGCTTCCGTTTGGCATGCGCCCTTATCACGGGATGCGATGATGCACAACTCCAAACCAACAAATAGGCTTCCGTCTTATAATCTTGTTCATTCACATCTTCTGTATAAAGCACCGACTCTTCGTAATGCTCATTGACGGCAGGAGTCCATTTGAAATCCAAGTCCGCTTGGCTCAGTGCATTCAAAGACCGATGCAATGTCGTCAAGAAGCCATTGAGCGAATGTAAAGGCACGCTGAAAATGAAACGATAGCCTAACGTACTTTCCGCTTCCTGCCAAAACCCATTTAAGAGTTCCTGTTCAACGGGATGAAAATGCCACTCCAAACCTTCGATAAAGCATTGTTGAAGAAGAGCATTATTTCTTATCCTCTTTTCTTCAATGATCTCTTTTTTATCGAATTTTTCCGGCCAAAGGATGGTAATGTAAGTAAGAAATTGATAGAAGCCTTCCTTGCAAAGTGTTCCTCGGTCGTATGACTGAATCCACTCTTTAAGCTGCGTTATCTTGCTTTGCTCATCCGACTTGGTATTTAAGAATGCAATGGCTCGTACCACATCTTCCATCTGTTCATACTCAAACTTAACAACAGCCTTTTCATCTATGCTGTTCGTCTGATAATTCCAGTCAGCCAGTAACAAACCGTTTGAAATTAAAGTGTAAAGAAGAGATTTGCTCCAAGTACGATTTCTACATAGTTGATTAGAAACAGCTCTTGCTTTAGTACGAGTGATGGGATGGAATTTGTAACTGAACACTGACAAGTGAGCCAATCTACAGAGATAATACCAAGTGATATTCTGTTCTGGGTCTTCATCCACCGTTTGTGCTACGGCTCTTTCACGCATATAGATATATTGGCGATACAACACCCACAATGACCCTAACCATCTTCTATCGTAATAGGGCATCGAAACATAAGTTTCGCAGAATATACTAAGAAACAATCCGTTCTTGAATCCGGAAAGATTGTTTTTGTAGTCTATATGGTAGGCTTCAAAATATTTATTCACAAGGTTCTGACTGTTCTCCAGCCCGGGAAGATGCTGCATCCGATAACTCCACCTGTTCAACTCGTATTTTTCGTGAAACGGTTTTCTCACCGTCACCAGCAACGACAAGTGGGAATACTTGTCGAATTCAATTTTAAGAGTGCCCAAACTCTCACACCAATATTGGTCATCAAGTCCTTCGTTGAGTGCATCAATGATAAAGACTGAACGTCTTGCACCGATATTAGCTGTATCTCTTTCCGCTTTTTTCTGCAATTCCTCCAAATAGTTTTCATTCTCGAAGTTGAATATTTTACGGATTTCAGCAATAATGCCGTCTTTGTTCTTGCTGAACTGAATACCAAAGCACAGATAAACATTCGTCTTTTTGATGAGCTTCGAAGCTATGCTACATACATTATGAGTCTTGCCACATCCAGCAGGACCGTAAATGCAATAGGTTTTATCTTGTCTGCTTGCCACATAGTGAATAGCATCACGAATTTGCTTCCAAGACAATGACTCCTTTTTCAAAGTATCCTCTATCGTTTTCCAATTGGAATCATTACCTCTTTTATGGTACTCCACATCACGCTGCATCCCAATATTATAGTCCAGTTCGGGCGATTCTTCATCAACAGGGGTAGCAAACAACTTTGGATTGGCTTTTCGTAAATCAAGAAATACTTGTTTGCTTTTGCAGAGTATCTCCTCATATTTCCCCAAATCCCTGATGTCCCATAGATTGGCAAACAGTGTTTCGAGTGTTTGGTTAGGCACATCCAGTTCCGGATTATACCGGTTTCCTGCCAGCGTTATCTGCTTATGCAGCTTTTCAGCACACTCTTTTCTTCCATATGCGACCTCTTGAAATTCCACATAGTCTGATTCGGGGACAATACCATTGGCTTTTAGCTCATTTTCAATATTCTTGATGCTGATAAAACCGATATGGCTATCCAGTATATCAGTCACTATGCCGATTATCTTATCACTGTCGGCATAGACCGGTGAGCCAGAGAACCCAGCGTATTCCGTAAGATGCTTCTCGTCTTCAAATACGGCATAGGCATCAAAATCACCCGGTAGTGCCACATATGTTTCGTCCACCCTTATCTTGACCAACTGCCCCACAGTTTCTCCAATCAGAGAATTGGGATAGCCCCAAAAGCGGAAATGCGTTTTCGCATCTATCGGCATGCTGAGCAGTGAGCCATGCGCATAATCGACCGTTTCGTCCTTTAGCTTCAAGATGGCAATATCTTTCCCTTTCTTTACTATTGCAAGCTCGCATTCATGGGCTACTCTTTCGATTTCCACATAGATAGGATTGCCATTCAGGGAAGAGCCTACCACATGGTATGCTGTAAGCAGGAGATGGGCATCCACAAAGAAGACCGTGCCCCTTTCCGTGCCACACTCCACTTTATGTGTGATAGAAGGTATTGCGCTTTTATTGTTCATAGTGCTATTTCGTTAATTTGTGCCACTTCTATTTCGATACCCTCATTTTTCAGCATCGCCACTTCCGCTTTCATCTTATCGTAGATGTTATTCTTATAATAAGTTGAATTGAAGTACAGTCTGCGCTTTTGTATGGCATCAGACTGTGTTGAATAGATGATATTGGCAAGCGTATGTAAGTGCGGAGCTGAGCTTGTGCATCCGCAGAATATCCAATTCTCGCTATCGATATGCTTCAACAGTTCCTTTGATAAATTGGTCTTGCTTCCGTGATGAGGCACTTTTATGGCATCAAACCGTATTTTCTCGTCTGAAGGTATCTGATTCTTTTTCTTATAAGCCTTGATACCTTCTATCACCACTTCCGAGGTGGCATCGCCCAAAAGCAGGATTTTCTTGTCATTCAGTTCCCAAACAAACGCAATACTGGCTCGATTGGTCTCAGAAGAGTCTTCTCTGTCCGGCTTCCCATATTCGGCTTTCAATGTGCCGATGCTACTGGATATCTTATTTTCAGCAAGCAACTCCTTCTGATTGTAGAGTAAAGAGAGCAGCTCAAACAATTCCACTCCTTTTTCTTTCCCTTGTTCAAGTGGATATTTTCCGTAAAACATCTTTGCGAATTCATCGAGGAGGTGTTTGTTCAGCTCATTGATAGCCGTTTGGGTAGGCGATACTATAAATATCTTCCCCAATTCACCCAAAGAAAGGTATTCGCCATCAACGAGTTTTAGATTCTTATCCCAAGCGTCCGCCCAATGTTCTTGAATCAATGTGGATAGTACCAATGCCTCTTTGGCAGCGACTTTCTTTTCACTTTTGGGATTCCATTGGGAAATACAAGTCCTCAATTTTTCAATCTGTTCCTTTTCAAATTCGGTAAGAGGTTCAACTTGTGTATTCTCCTCCTTTACAAAAAGGTTGTTGTAGATAATATAATCTATCTTAAGCTCCGGCATTTGATACAGCATATTACAAATGCCATTGATATGGTCTATATCAATATGTGTCACCACTAAATAATTGAGGTGGCTATGGAGCGTATCTGTAACTATAGCCTTTATCTCATCGGTGAAACAATGACAGTCCGCCATTATCGAGAAACAAGTGCCATCTCTTTTGTCTGCAAGACAGAAGATGCAGTCACCATTGCCGGAAGCAGGAAAAAGGATTTTCATATTATGATTGAATAATTTTATTAATATTAAAAAACAATATATACCAGCCATCCTCATTCATTCGGACAACTTCAATGATGTCTTTGGGATAAAAGTAAGGGATATCGGTTAAAACCCTCTAATGTGAACGAAACCGTCTCAGCGAAAAGGTCTATCTGTTGTTGCAACTGCACCTCTTCGCTCAAATGGTAGATATCACTACTCGTCAAAACTTTCTTTATTAGCTCTGACTTGCTCATGCACCTGTACCCGTAAATCACCAACAATACTTTACGATTGAGGTCGAGTGTTTTCAGAAGCGTACTCCTTTCTTTGATTCTGTCTAAAAAATCCATATCTCAATATAATTATGCAAACACAAAGATATATCATTTCTATCTAGAAACAAGCAGGTTAGTATGAATTCTTCTTGTTTTTTTTTGATAAAATTCTTCAGAGTACATCCTGATTATTTTATGCATTTCATAGCATGGTTTTAAGATAAAGTTCCGGAAGCTCAAAGAAAAGTTGGGTGTAAGCCGCACCCAAAAAGAGGACAACAGACCTAAAAAAGGGTTAAGAATATAATTCCCGTGTAGAAAAATAAAAGTGTAATTCATCCACCAAATAGAATTACACTTTTATTTTGTTTACAGATAATTTATTTCAACGAGCTATGAAATAATGTATCAAACGACCATTACTTACCCCATTTCTCACCCCATTTAAATGTGTGAGTAAAGCCTAAAGAAATGAATGGAGCAGACATCTTCAAAGGTTTACAAGATGCCGCGTGGATAAAATGAAAGCTATTGGTATCCTACTCTGCCTCTCCTTTCTTTCCTGATATGCCCGGAGCGAAAGAATAACCAGCTTTTAATTCCAAATATGAATTATTTGTTGTACGTAAAGACAATCCAATCGCAGGGGCAGCAAAGAACCCCATACTTGACGGTTTTCCTAATACATACTCTATCGTACTATTATCATCTGCTGCATCATAACCATACAAATCATTGATAGAGTAGATACGTACACCTGCATCACATGCTACAAACGGAGAAAAGCGTCTATCCGTCAGCCTATACGAGCCTCTGGCGAATATTTTTACAGCAGAGATACTAACATCAAGGTCGGAGTTATAGTGATAAACATTACCGTCATCTCTTATCTTGAGAGATTTTACACCATCTTCTGCATAAGAACTAACAAAATCTCCCCCAAATCCTATACCTAAATTTATATGAGGATTAAATTTATAAGTGAACACTAGTGCACCCGTTCCACCGTCATATTCATCACTTCCAAAATTGACTTTACCACCTTCCAACGTTACTTGCATGCCTCTATCACGAGTTGGCTTTTTAGGCTTACGAATAGGCGACTTATGAAAACTAAATCCAGTTCTCATACTAAAAGCACCGCTACTACCACTTCCTTTTGTTGGGACAAAATGAGTATATCCTACTCCCAAATTAAAATCTACCCGTTTAGATAAAGGAATTTCCAAAGTTGGCATGATTTGTATCATAATATTATTCGGGACTTCAACTGTTGTTTGGTACTTGCCACTTCCAACGGTAATATCACCAGAGGTATTAAAAACATATCCAGCACGAATAATCCCCCCGAGAGTCAAAGATGTAGATTTTAAAGGGAAATATACTTTAAAATCGGAAGTCAAGGGAATTGAAGGGTCACCGTCACTTGTAGGAATGAAAGCTCCGGTACCTATCCCCCAATAAAAATTCTTATTGAAACGTTTGCCTATTCCAATTTCGGCAGAAATACTCCCACCACCGCCTTTAGTTGCAATATGATATCCTGCGTCAACGCTAAAATCAAGCCCTCTATGACGCCCTTCTTTCTTAGAAGATTGTTTTCTTTCTTTAGTAATCCTTTCAACTTCGGACATCTGATAAACTAATAGACTTCCGTCTGCTATTTGTATCTTAACAGAGCCATTAGGAATTTGCTCTACAATATTACCTTTGATTACACTTCCATTGCGGAGATATATAGTCTCTTGTATCTGCTGCGCAGACAAGCTACAACAAATAAAGAATAAACATAAAAAAGAGAATATTTTTTTCATACCATTATTTGTACCTTTTAGTTTTAGTAGTTCCATATACTTTTGCTCCGTTTGACTTTTTGACTGCATACGCTCTATATGTTACAGTATAATTTGAGTTTGAGGTAGTTACATATGCAGTTGCTTTATGGAGACCATCGGTTATTGTTCCAGTAGTTTTACTTGGTGAATTTCCAAACATAATACCAACTTCAGAAGCCAAATGTCCACCCTGAACATTATACCCTGCTGTAATGGTATATTTGTACTTAGACCCACTTTTTTCTCTCTTAATTGTACATGCTCCGGTTGTTACCGATAACGTTCCAGTGGTTGATGCAGCTTGTTCAATTTCTATTTCTGCAGATTCTGTACCTGCACAAACTGTGACTATAGCAGTCCTTTTATTTGAGCGATTCCGACCAACAGAAATTTGTAATTCACTATTGCCAGTTCCCGATGTTTTATCAAAAGTTACCCAAGAAGCATTTTTTGTAACCACTCTCCAATCTGAATTAGTTTGAATAGAAATTGTTTTAGTTTCTCCGCTACTGGGTATACTAAAATTATTTTGGTCTATTGCTAAATAAGCATCTTCCCAATCCTCTGTGCAAGAGGATACAGAAAACATACTGGCTACAAGTATAGCCAAAATTGATAATAATTTAATAATTGATTTCACGTTACTAACTAAATTAAAAGGCGGAACCATTCAACGCTTATTTTAATCTCAGGTTACCGCCAAGTTACCTTACTCACAAACAAGCATGAATGGTTCACGCCCTATGAACGTGAACCTTCTGAGCTTGTCCTCGTGAGTGAATATTGGCGGTATTCGAGATTAGAGAACAAGAGCTAAAGCCCAATATCTTTTATACGTATGAACAGAAACGCTTTTCCGTTATTAATTAAATTAATTATTTACTTAAATATGGAAAGCCTATGCCTATTGCAAAAGCGCTTTCAGGTTTCTTTCATTCTATCTGTTTCTTGTTTAATCATTTTTTAAGTTAATACTACGGCAGAAAAAGAGAAAAGAAATATTCGTTTCTTATCTTAGTTTTTTTGCCATTTATCTATTCACTAAAATATCAAAGTAAAAATACCCAACTTCACATTGCTGGGTGTAAAATTGGATATTGCCTTTGTAAACTATTGATTTTCAATTTTGTTGCGGTGCGTACGGGGCAGTAACATATCTACTTACTGACACATAGTGATACATATAGGTACATTGATTGTCTTGTGATGCAAGGAAGTTTGTTGCCTACTGTTTCATTGTATATCACAATATACCACAGAATTGAGACCCAGATTGAGACCCGTGTTTTCAATATGACTACTCGTCATATCAAGGCAGACACACGTCATATTCTATCAAATCACTATATGACGGCTCGTCATATTTTTATGCAAAGGAACGATTCTTGAAAAAATCTTGTCGAACAATAGAATTAGAATATGAACAAGAAAGATTTGTGTAATGCTCTTGCAGAGAAAACAGGGCTGACTAAAACAGAAGCTCAAAAAGCCTTTAATGCTGTTATTGAAATCATAGCCAATGAAATGAAACGGAATGGCAGAATCACCCTTATCGGTTTCGGTTCGTTCTCCGTCAAACAGAAAGCTGCGAGGAAAGGGATGAATCCGACTTCTTTCGCCCCGATTGATATTCCTGCTAAAAAGGTTGTAAACTTTAAGCCCAGTATCTATCTGAATCACCTCTTAAACGTTAAGAAAAGAGGGAGAAAAAGGAAAGGCGAAAATAATATCAGCTTATAACATACTTGTAATTATATCGTTGAGCATATCTTCGGCTCTCTGGTCATAATCCCGATTAGACAAATGGCTTTCAAGTTCATCAAAGCCGTTTGTCTTTTCGATTATAGACAGCAATGTCCTTAAATCATAAAAATCGGTCTTCTTGCGCTGAATGTTAGCGGTATTAATGTATCTGTCAAACTTAGAGGAAAACAGGTATATAGGAGACATTACACAAATTCCGTTTATAGAAGATGCAAACTTTGTATTGGCGTAATCATAATCTATCAGTATGTCAGTCTCTATCTTGACTTTCTTTAATTCTAAGGAGACCATATAATCGGAACTGTCCTCTACGCCAATTCCGAATTTGCCACCCACCTGTTTAACGAACCTGTCCCTTTCCTTATTGGCAAACGAAGTCCAAAAATCAAGGTCATTATCAGATCTGTTTCTCCAAAACGGAATGGAGTAATACCTACACAGCAAGTCTATTGCCGTTCCACCGATAAGATATAAGCCATATCGGGTGGCGATCTTTACAATCTCCGTATCGTATGGAGTGTATTGTTGGAATAGTGGTAGTGTATTGCTCATTGATTGATAATATCAGGGTTAATAAGCAGGTAACCGTCCAAGTCTTGGCTCTCGTCCGTATATAGGTAATCTCCTATAATATCCCATACCAAACCCGAACCTACAACCGATTGGAACAAGCTCGACAGATTATAGACATCTTCCAATGTAAGCCTGCAATCTTCTTTCCCTACAAACAGTAATTTACATTTCTCGTTAGGTTCTATCTTGATTAGATTTTTCGTGATTGGACGGATAATCTCGTTAGTCAGATTAGTATAATCAAGCGACAGGGTACAATTACCCTCCTTGCTTATTATCTTGAATTTGAATATTTTCCTTTGCATGGGATTTTTTGCAACAAAGGTAGGTTGGCGGTTACGACAGAATTAGACGTAGGTACAGAAAAAGAGCCACTGCTCCGTAATTGGAATAATGGCTCTATGGATATGAGTTACTATGGCTTATTCATCTAAATTATCAAAACTTGAATATCCTCCATTAAATTTTAAAAGTACACCTCCTCTATTTCCATTACGATTTTTAGCAACAATTATTTCTGCCTTACCATGTAAATCATTGCCATTTATATCATTATAAATTCTATAATATTCTGGACGATGGATAAAACAAATCATGTCTGCATCCTGCTCAATGGCATCACAACGTAAATCTCTTAATTGAGGACGTATATCATCTATTTCCTCCCGACTTTCTCTACGATATACTGGACTGAATACTATAATCGGGATATTCAAGTCTTTAGCCAATGCTTTTAATCTACGTATAATATAAGCCATTTCCTCATTTCTATCTGAGAATAGAAGTCCTGAGTTCATTAATTGTAGATAATCAACAATAATCAGTTTTATTTGAAAATCACTAACCAATCGGATTGCTTGTTGGGATAATTCGTGTATGGACAAAGAGGGAGAGTCATCAAGGTAAATAGGAGCAATATCCATTTGCTTTCCAGCATCTTCAAGTCTGCGTTTTTCTTCTTCGTTTAAAGTATCCGTATAACCATTGTCGTAAACCTTTATTTTCGCTCCATCCACTTTGCTTAATACCATACGTAATCTGTTTATAGCTTGATTACTTGACATTTCAAGAGAAAAGAAAGCCATAGGTATTCTATTCTTTACTGCTATTTCTCTTAATAAAGACATTCCAAAGGCTGACTTTCCCATTGCAGGACGAGCAGCAATAACAATCAAGTCGCCATTGTTCCACCCATTTGTTATTTTATCCAATTCAGGAAATCCCGATTTTATATTCGGTTTTTTAGTTCCTTCTAATCCATTTCTTCCAAAGCATTTCATATTTTCTAATTTTTATGATTAATACATTGCAAAGTTATTACTTGACCTGCGACATTTTTTGACGTAGGATTTGTTTATTTACGAAAACAACCGCTACAATTTTTCATAATCATAGCGGTTGGTATAGAGAAATTATTTCTTATTTTTCAAGAAACTCAAATCGGGTTCATGGTAACGGCTTGATTTTAGTATCTTACCGTCTTCACGATAAATCGGTTTTCCATTTTCGTCCAACTTGCTCATATTGCTTTCATGCACTGCATCGAAGATACGCTCAAATTCATCTTGTAAACCGTGAGAGACAACTGTTCCCAACAAGGTGTAAGCTATATCGGCTAATTCTTTGGCTACCGCTTGCAGCCGTTCATCCTCTGTATCTCCTGTGATTGCGTATTCTTCTGCGTATTCATCAACTTCTTCTTTCATCACACGCATACGAAGTTCATGCAAATCTTGGGGAATGCGCAAAGTTGGCTGTTCATTTATGTACAAGCCAAAAGCCCGATGAAATTCTTCTAATTGTTTGAGCTGCTTTTTCATACCCTAATTTATTTGTATTATGTTAGTGATAGGATTAGGTGTTGATTCCGTAATTTCCACATTACCGTCTATATCAATCGTTCCGATAACAGATTGGCTTGTACTATATTGAAAACCTGCAAAATACAATAAATCAGAACCGTCCATTGTATAAATGGAACGAAAATCAATGCCTTTGCTTGACAAGTCCAATTCCTTGATACTGTAGTCCTCTAATACTATAATATCCAATTTATCCACAGATTTCCGTGCATATAAAGCATTTGCTGTAACATAGGTGGAATAATTCTTAGTGAAGAATCCGTTCAGATTAACAGGGATTTCTGTCAATGTCCTTGTTGCAAGTATATATTCGTATGTGCGTCCATAAAAATTTATCAGCATTGTAGCCCTGCGTTCGTTCCATTTCACTTGTATATCATTAGGCTGTGGTATTCCCCAATAATCAAGAAGTTCCGTCTCTGCCATAATTTGACTTTGGAGTTCTTGTTTCTCACTCAACTTGCTAACTACAAGTTTGTAAGAATCATATTCTCCACTCACAGCCGTGAGATATAAATCCTCGTTGTCGTGAGAAACAAAAGCATTTCCATATTCTGTTTGAGGGATAAAATTAGAAATGATAAACTGCTGCGTACCGTACGACGGACGGATATACCTGTAATCGTAGAAGCACACTCCTTTATTATTCACAACAAATTGAGCTGGGGATACTGAAGCTCGCGCATACATTTCCAATCTCAAATTTGTAACATCTTGTGTATGGATTTTATACAAAAAAGATCCAAAGGAATTATCTATAGCATAAATATTTCCCTTATTGTCTGTAATGGCATTCTCTCCATTCAACCCTATACCTAAATCATATATAGCTTCCGTTTTTTTATCAATGAGATAGGAATACCCTCCAGATACGACGCTGTTGTCTGGAAGCAAATTTCCATCTTCGTCAAATGAAGGTTTATAATTTATGGGGTTACCTGTATTTATCATCAGATACTTTTTATTAATATCCCATATTGAAAATGAACCGCTTATTCTAATCGTATCACCCTTATTGTCAATCCATGATAATTCCATGTCTCTACCGTCTTTCTTAATCTGCCGATATTGGGCAGCAGAAGAACGGGTATTAGTTCCACTTGTATAGATATACTTTGCATCTTTGATATTCAACCCCACAATATCACCGTGTTGTGGTAGTTGGGGTAGTTCATCATCATTACTGCAAGATACAAGAAAAAAGGCTGTACAGGCAGCCAATAAATACTTCAATTTCATAATGCTATTTCTTAATGTTATTAATAATTCTATCCGATAATTCTTTCAATCCGATTTCATTTAAACTTCTCAATTTAGCTTCTTTTCCTATCAGAAGAGGGTGTTTAGGATAGCCTTTCGTGGTAGCTCCGTAGGCTTTGAAATGATAATTCCCACTGAACAGGCTGATTATACCTTGTATGTTCTTATCTTCGTTTCCGAATAACAAATCAGACAAGTACGTCCGTTTTGCATCATCAATAACCGCACCCCAAGCGCACCACACATCTGCCCGTTCAATGGTGGACAATAGTTCTTCTATGGCTGCAAGATTTCGCAAATGGATTTCCATGCTATAAGTATCGTCCGTATCCATATTGTTCGGATTGGTCGCTCTTTGGGGATAGACATTCAACATATACCACGCTCCATATTCACCGCTTCTTTTTGCGTAGTCCTGCACTCTCCTAAGTGTCGGGTCAAGGAAGTTTGGCATTGCCATGCTGGGATTAATACCGATGCAAATCAATATATTCCGTTTATCCGTATCGAATTGCTCCCCTAACACGTAGCGAACATCTGTAAGTTCACAGTCATATTTTCTACGATATTCAGCTGAAATGTCATAGTCATACACCCAACCGCCTTTTACTATTTTCTTACCCATAATCTTATGTCTTTTTATTTGTGCTTATTATTACTAAGCACAAAGATAAATCTTTTTTTCAACTTTACAATCTTGAAAACAGGGTTTTATGAAGTCAAAGGTCGATTTATTCGTCATTAATAAGGTTCGGGAGAAACGAAAGGAACTTGGCATATCGCAGCGTGGATTGGCTGCGATATTGGAATGTTCACCTAGTTTTATAGGACAGGTGGAGAGCGATAAATTTGACATAAAGTACAGCGTACACCAAGTTTTCCTTATCGCACAATTTTTCGATTGTTCCCCTACCGATTTCTTTCCTCCTATCAATTTTGACATATAAGCCTGTTTTTTCCGCAAAGGTAAGATTAGGGGTACGTCAGTTTAAGTCGGTGGTCTAATATCTTTCATTCCTGCCGAGAAAATGGCAAAAAAATACCGTTACATTGCTGCAACGGCTCATGCAAATAATATGGCAATAATTCATTTATAATTGGATAGCATCTTTTGTATTCTGTTCTTTATGCTTTTCCTCAATGACAACGGAGACAACACCTCTATATGTTCTCCATAACTCATTATTCTGTTCTCCAATTCGGGATTGATTATCAGATGCAAAGTGATAACATCACCCTCTATTACCTGTGAGGAATGGATTGGCAACGAATGGAGATAGGGCAACATGGAAGGAGAGACCTTCAACCTGACTTCTTCTATCGGGGCAGTCGGATTGTTGTCGGGTTCATAGACAAGCCCATACACATCATCAAAGCGTTTGGCGGTTTCTTCCAATGCAGGTTCTCGTTGGAACATATCGTCTGTTGTTATAAGATTGTGTATTCTGTCCAACCCGAATGTACGGAACGATTTCAACTTATCCACAAAGGCAAACAAATACCACATACCCTCAAACTCTTTCAGCAAGTAGGGACAGACGGTATAGTCTTTGGTTTCTCCCGACTGGTAATTATAATGGGAAAAGCGGACAACCGTCTGATTTTGGATAGCCCTCAACAGCCACCCGATATGTTCCACTCCTTTTGCACGGGGATCGGGGCTGACAGCAAGATATTGCAGCAGCCTGTTTTTATCCCTCATGGTAGAGAGGACAATATCCGAGCTTTCCGCCAATCCTATAAAATACAGCAACTTGTCTAATTCCAATGTGCTGTCAGTCTGTGCAAAGTAGCCGTTCTTCTTTTCATCATATATGATTTCAATGTCGAAGTTGCTGCGTATCTCTGCCAAGTCTCTTTGGAAAGTCCTTTCTCCAACTTCCACATCATATTGCTTCATGTATTCAAGCAAGATATGTTTGCTCGGATAATCATTCCGCAATATTCTGCGGATTATCAGATAATGTCTGCGTATGGTGTTTTTTGTAGGCATATTGTTTCAGTGTATCACATTCTTTTTCTTTCATTACGACAAAATCAGCATATACTTTCTTGAAAACGGATTCTGTACCTTGTCCCGTCTTTAACAAAGATTGGCAGGCGTTCATTATTTCATCTACAGCCCCACTGATATACTCTCCTTTTTTTCGCTCCATTGGGGCTTTTTTTATATGCTTAAAATATCCATATATCGTATTTTCATCACTGCCTATTAACTTTGCGATGAAACGTGCAATTTCAGATAGATTTCTATCTTCCTTTACGCCAGCTTCTGTTAGTAGTTTATATAAAAATAACGACTTTGCTTTAACTGTCATTTCACTCATCGAAATAATCTTCCGTGATGTACTTAGGGCTAGTCTATAGCATTTTTTTATACCAACAGGAATATAAGACAGCGTTTCTATTTTTTCAGAATAGCTTTGTAATTCTTCTTTAAGTATGCAAAAACTATCATGGTAATCATTTATCGAATAATTTCCGTTATTTTTAGCCTTGTCATATAACCCATTCCAAAATGATTCCTCGGATAATAATAATACCAAGCGAGGAATGTTTAGGAATCCCGTTTCGCTAATTTCGTGCATTTCTAATGCTTTGTTGATATCTTCATATTCGAGTTTATCCCAACCCTCTATGATTATATCGGCATTATTATGGTTGATTGTTATATCTTCGTGAAAGATAAATTGACTATTGGAATAATACCGTCTATTATCTATATAGTATTTTTCTGAGTGGCAACGTATCTCTTGATATATTTTTTCATGCGAAAGTTCTTTATCTTGTAATATAAGTTTAGTTATGTCATTTACAAGAATAAACATAAACAACAGCTCTTCCACAGCCATTGGATTAAGATAGTTCTTGGAGTCCTTTTTTGTTTCTTTTTTCAGCTTTTCTTCTTCTTCGTTCTTTCCTTCCTCTAATTCTTTTTCTTGATTTTCCATTTTACTTTAATTAATAGTTTTATATAATCATACATTAGCTTGGAAGAACGTATGCTTGCTTAATGCAATCGCATTCTCTTCCTTGGATATTCTGATATACTTCATAAAACTGGTTTCCGTGCTGTGTCCCGTTATCTGCATGATAGACAAGCTCGGTATTCCTGCCCTATAAGCATTGGTAGCAAAACTTCTTCGGGCTGTATGACTGGTTACCATGTCGCACTTCTCATGGGTAATCTCATGCTTGATTCCACCCGATGTCTCGACCACGGAGACAAAGTTAGTGATTCCTGCCTTACGGCACAATTTTTTTAATATTCTGTTTGTGCTTTGGTTGGACTGCACGGCAGGCGGTTGGTTTCCATACTTGCGGAAAATGGCTTCCACTTTGGGATGCATGGGGATTACCACAAGCGTATTGGTCTTTTGGGTTACAATCGTTAGCAGTTTGTTGTCAAAGTCCAAGTGTTTCTGCTGTAAGCGTGCTATATCGGAATAGCGCAACCCTGTATAACTTGATACAATGAAGCTGTCCCTTACACAAGATTCACCCTCGTTGAGTTCAAGATTGTAGAGGTTATCCAATTCTTTCTCCGTCAGATAGACCGTTTCCACATTTTCCTTATACACTTTGAACTCCTTGCGCTTAAAGTCGTCATTGGCGGTATAGTTGTTCTCGTAGGCATACCGCAACATAGCCTTTATGCTCTTGACGAATTTTCCAATCGCATTCGGCTTGTATTTTCCACGGGAATGGCTGGCTTCATTCATAAATTTCACAAAGTCATTGTAGAAGTTCACGGTTACACCGTCCAATCCCAACTTTATCCGTCTGTTGGCGCAATACTGCTTTACGATTTTCAGAGTTGAAGCATAGCTCTGTATTGTACCTGCTGCCAGTCTTCCCCCTTTGCTGTTCAGTATAGTTCCGTCCTTACAGAGGGAAATGTAATATTCCATGAAACTGATGAAGTCTGCAAACATCCGTTTTTCCTTTGTAGCTTGGTTCAATTCTTCACGCAACTTTGTACGCACGGCATCCACGGTAGGATAGATTTCGTGTAATTTCATTTCCTCCAACACCTTGATTAGGGCATTGGTGGTTTTCTCAATCTCTTTGTTGATATTGCGTAATATCAGTTGCAGCCGTATATTCCCTTTCAAGTCGGGATTCCGTTTGCTGTCCTCTATGGCACACCCCATTTCCTTGTCCCAATGTTTGGGCTGTATCTTGTACTCGACAGGCAGATAGAATGTCAGTCTTTCACCATGCAGATTTACCCGAAGCCTGATTGTGGAAATCGGCTTCGTGGCATTCTTCAAGGAGAATCTGATTACATCTTTACAATAGAAAAAATCTTTCTTAGACATAGCAATATTTTTTATTCTATCGTTTTTTCATTCAAGAATCGTTCCTCTCAATACCATGTACATTTATTGTTTTCAAGTGATTTGGTACTGATTGGAATCGCATAATATGACGGCTTGTCATATTTCGTGACAAGGCTGTCATATACGTTGAGTGTCAATTATTGGGTTAATTACCACACATTCCCAATACCATATCTTTAGCCTTGCAAGCTCATACTTTTGCTTTCCAGTTTTTCCCTGATTTCTTCGATAATGCTATTGGCATTCGTGGACTGTTTATTCCAAGCATGAGCCATTGATTTTACTTTGTTCATTGCCCGTCCAAAAGCACATCGTGAATTTGGTTCATACAGTCTCCTGTCTTTTATATCCTGCTCTATTGTCTTTAAGTTGAATTTATGAAAACAGAGTGTACAGAACAAGGTATAGTCGTTAAAACCATTAATAAGTGATGTATCAGCAGCCTTGCTATTGGCAGAGGGAGTGAATATGCAATCAAACTGTTCCAATAGGATATTCGGATTGCCACGCATGACATTATGGTATGATGTATCAGGTATTTTTAGTTTATTTCTAATCTTTCTTTTCGTTTCCATTTTCAGTTCAAACCTTGTTTTCTTTTGATAATATTCCAGAATTTCAGTCGGGTTGCTCACCATCTTTAGAAATGGCTTGTTCTTGCCTGTGAGGATTTCCACTTCTTTATTGTAGATGTTCAGCTCCTCTTGGCAATCTCTTGTCTTTACATCTTTCTTAAAGCAGATACCCTCATTCATATAACGTTGCCATTTATATCTGCGATAGTCGCCTGTGCATAGGTTCAGTGTATCCAGTATGGATTCTGTGAGTTCCATATCCACATCTTTTGTAGCATGGAGTTTATTGAAAGAGCAATCCTCAATAATGGCTTCCACATTAAGTTTGCAGATACCCAATCTCTCTATGTTCCGTAATGCTTGCGGAAAGGTGTCCTCTGATATAAGTAGGGGATAATCTTCCAACAGCAATTTAGAGGAGAACTCTATGGTCATTCTCTTGGACTGTCTGTTGGCATGGATATAGAGGGAGAATGGCACAAGCTCACGATTGTTTTGATTGGCTTGTGAGTTAAACTCTGTAATTGACAATTCTCCCGTCTCCATATCAAGTACATGCTTGAAAAGATGCTCTTTACCCTTAATCAATGAGATGTTATCACTATTTGTACTAAATCTCACTGTATCAAACTGCAGTTTATTGCTGTTTCTAATTTTGGTATTCATAACTTTTTAGTTAGTTTTTAGATTGCAGATAATCAGAACATCATTTGCAATCGGGTTAATATTTATTGTGCTAATCACGTTATCAAGGTGGATACAAAGAACCGACTTGGTAGGTTTCATAGACACGGGGCAACCACCTTGATATTAATTGCCCCGTGCTCCTGTGCTTAATAATGAAATATATCCTGTTCGTCAACCAACCGTAGAGCGAGCATAATATCGCTGTAAGAGAACTGCATATCAACCATTTTTAAGGCAATGGTGGCAATGCTCTTACGGTGTCCCACAAACTCACAATTCTTGAGATAATCAAGATGTGGATAGACATCGGCTAGTACCCTGTTTTGCAACAAGTGGAACTTTATTTGTTCGGCTTCTGCTTCTCCGTCAAATTCAGGATAAAGCGTAACCCGTACACCCGTTTCACGCAAATCCTGTATCACGTTAGGATGATATAATGCAATACCAAACTTACCCTCATGCCCGGTAGCCAGCCACGTACGATGTGGATCTATGATTGACATGACCAACGCATCAACAGGGGATGTTACCACACCAATATGTTTTGCCCCATTGATTCTCTGCATACCAAAGAGAGTGGGTAGAATTGTTAGGGCGTACCCCTCGCTTAATTCATCCGCAAGAGAATAATACTTGTCACCATACGGAAAAGATTCGTATTCCACATGGGAGTTCTGTTTTTTGGTATGTTGGATAAGTGCATCCCCGTCTCCGTCACGAACAATCATTCCTGTGTCGGGGTTAAAAAGTGTCATCCTAACATCACGAATTTTTTCGTTTTTGCTTTTGAATGCCAAGATTGCTGCATAATCACCTTTATAGCAACACCTCGTATCAATTCTGACTTCAAATGAAGCCAAAAGAGAATCAACCACCTTTTCAGGAAAATAAGAATGCAGGAATTTTGCCAACGTACTTTTACCGCACTCGTCTGGAAAGCGACGCATTCGATCTTTGGTTATAAAGTTCATAACCTGTTTTTGGTTTTTTGACATGTGTTTTATTGTTTTTAAATTATAAATTAAAGAGTTTAGTGGTCGGCAATTACCGACCACTATTAATAGGAATCAGAGCATTGTTTATGCTCACTTCAGAGACCAAAACCCTGCGGTATGCTTTATGTGCTTTCAAGTTTCCGTTACGGATCATTCTATAAACCGTACTTCTTGATACATGCAAAATTTCGCATACTTGGGGAATTGTGTAGAACTTAGCCGAAGTCTTCTTGCTAATTTCTGTTTTCAGATTTACAATGTCTGACTTCAACTCATACAATGGTTCAAGCTGTCTTTGCAGCTCCGAACCGTTAATCAGCTTTATTTCCTCTTTCATGTCTGAGTAGGATTGGGTTGTACAATATTTCAAAGGACTCAATCGCTGACCGAATCATCGCATACATTTTTGCATCGTGAACCAGCTTGGATTGCGGATGCAAAAGTATTTTTATTTTTTGAAATATGAAAATAAGTAGCTGACACACAATAAATTACAACTATCAAATAATAAGAAAATTACTACTCAAACAGATATGAGTTACTACCAGATTTGATAAACGCAACAGAAAAATCTTTCATAAAATCAGACCTTTTGAAGAAAATGCACTACCAATGAAAAAAAGAGAAACCACATGATATTTCCCCGAATAGTTGGTAGCCAAAACAGACCTCAACCGACTGCCGACTTTTGATGAAAGAAAGAAAAAGTAACGGGTAGAACGTTTCGGGAGACCAATGGGGAGACCAACTTTACTAGCGTGAATGAATAATGGGGTGATAAGAGTTGGTATTCTGCCGACATACTATAATAATGTATAGAACAAAAACGGTGTAGCCCACAGTATGCGTATTGTACTGTGGGCTACACCGTTGGTCTCCCTGTCGGTATCAATCGGGGGACTATGCAAAAGTTATTGGGGTGTTTAGTCAATTCCAGAACACAGTGATTTGTGGGAAAAGACTATTTGCAGACAGGAATATAATAAGAGGGTGGTTTGCAGCAAACTGCAATGTATCAGAATGCGTCACGGTGTGTCATCAGATTGGTCTCCCGATTGAGACCTCAAGAAAAAAGCCCTTGAAAGTGATTGACTTTCAAGGGCTTTAGAGTGTTGTTGCGGTGCGTACGGGACTCGAACCCGTGACCCCATGCGTGACAGGCATGTATTCTAACCAACTGAACTAACGCACCTTTAAAAAAGGAATCAGGCGATTTCCTGATTGCGAGTGCAAAGGTAAAGACTTTATCTTAAATAGCCAAATTACTTCCGTACTTTTTTCAAAAACCAAACCTGTTTTTTTTGAAACTAAAACTTCTTCCGATACAAAACTACAACCGGAAACTATAGATATAGGCTGATACGTAATCTTCTTCTTTGTCCCTTAACCAATCCGCCAACAGGGATACACGTTTGAAACCGGACCTCTCAAACAAATGTTGTGCCTTCATATTCTTTTGGGAAACTATAGCATAAAGCTGGTGCATATACAAATGTTCGCGAGCATAAGAAACAAGCATCCCCAATACCTTGGTTGCAACTCCCCGCCCCCTATACTCCGGAAATAACAAGATTCCTATCTCCGCACGTAAATGCCGAGGAGAAAAATCCATCAAATCCACACAGCCTAAAACCAAATGCTCCTCCTCCGTCTCTATAACCAAACGCAACTGTCCATCGGCATAAATGTCGTGGCGTGACTCTGCTATATATGTTTTTAAGGAATAACGGGAATAAGGAACATTCGAACTTCCCCATTGCCACAACTCTTCATCATTTTCAACACTGTATAACCACTCCAAATCTTCCGGTTCAAGTGCACGCAACCGTATATTATCTGCCGCAAACATCATCGTATTTCGTTTTTCAATATACGTTATTCATCGTTATCAACTTAGATGTCTCCATAGAGTAAGTCGCTATCCGTACCCGGGTATGTTCCGCCCCGAGAGACAACAGGTACAGCATTTTCTCATAGCTATATGCCCCAGTATCATATATGACATAATCATAGGCCTTCACCGAAAGAGACGGATCAAGATGGCCGTCCGGCTTATTCGATTCATCCGCTACCACAAAATCTATTTTCAAGTTATTTTCAAGCCCCAATCTGCATAGCGACTCTACAGCTTCCGGACGTCCCAAAAACAAATATGATTTGTCAGCCTCGCGGTCTCGTCCTCTTCCTACCCATCCAAACAAACGCTCTTTCTGGTGCATACACAGATCCAATATCCCCCGGACAACAACGGCCATTTGGATAAAAGGTGCCAACCAACGATTCGAATGACGATAATGTTTATCAAAAAAGATAAGCATAGCCTTATAAAAAACATGCACGTAACGGAAAGAGCTTTTATGCGTACTTTCTCCCTTATAGTGCAGAATCCTTAACGGCTGATAATAATTCTTATAGCCACATTGTAATAAACGATAAGAGAGGTCGATATCTTCTCCATACATGAAAAAATCCTCATCCAAAAGTCCGGTTTTATCAAGTGCAGAGCGGCGCACCATACAAAAAGCACCCGAAATGACATCGATCTGATTGGTCTTGTTCTTATCCAAATATCTCATGTAATAACGTCCCAAACGCCGCGAATGAGGAAACAATGCACACAAACCGGTCATTTTGCAAAAAGACGTAAAAGGAGTAGGCAACCCCCGACGAGATTCCCAAGCAAAACCACCGTCGTCCTTCAACATAGCAACCCCCGTAGCACCAGCTTCCGGATGAGTATCCATAAAATACAAACATCCGGACAATGTATTTTCTCCCACCACCGTATCCGGATTAAGTAGCAAAATATATTCACCTGTCGCTTGCCTTATCGCCATGTTATTCGCACGGGAAAAACCTACATTTTCCTGATTTTCTATAAAATGGACATCTGGAAAACGAGAGCGTATATATTCCACCGATCCGTCGGAGGAAGCATTATCCACCACCCAGATTTCAGCATCCAGTCCATAGCACGCCCGTATCACAGAGCACAAGCACTGCTCCAAGTAATACTTCACATTGTAGCTGACGATTACGATTGAAAGTTTCATGCCTTTCTTTGGTTTTCTGTCTTTACACCGTCATGATTCAACTCCAGCCCCGTTTCATTCTCAAACTTTTCACGGGAAGGCCAGCAAAAACATAAAGCCAAAGCTGTAATAAGCGCACAAATAGAACCGGTTGAGTCCAATGTCAGATAATAAAATACGATATTCGTCCACCCCGTAACAGCCAGCATCGCCATACGTACCTCACTCCATCTTTTATATTTCAGACCGGACCGTTGCGGAGAGTCTACGGAATAAGAAGATTTCACCACCCTAAACGACATCATTTTCAGAGCCATAGGTACCAATACGATAACCATGATGATTCCCGTCAGATTGATATAGTAATCTGCCAGTTCATTTCCTACAGCCCATCCGTCAGTCCAAACGTCCCACTCAAACAACCCTATAAGCACGGCCGCCCATATAAAAATAAGACAAAACTCCAACCGGAGTTTCTTTATAACATTCTCCATCTCTCTGTTCTCCTACATTTGTCCCGTAAAGACTACACGGTTCACAATAGAACGTCCCAACGTTACTTCATCCGTATATTGCAGTTCATCATTTTGCGCAACCCCACGTGCAATCACGCTGATACGTGCGGCTGCATTTTCCAGCTTTCTGTAAATATAAAAATTGGTCGTATCTCCCTCCATTGTCGGACTAAGAGCCAATATCACCTCTCTCACGCCTCCGTCTTCCACGCGCTCTACAAGAGTTTGTATCTGAAGGTCGGAAGGTCCCACCCCATCCATCGGGGATATCACTCCGCCAAGCACATGATAAACACCCTTGTACTGATGTGTATTCTCTATAGCCATCACATCCTGAATATTTTCCACCACGCATATCGTGGAATGGTCGCGTTGCATATCCGAACAGATTTCACAGACGTCCGTATCCGAGATATTATGACATACAGAACAATATTTCACATCATGCTTCAACGTAATCAACGACTGGCCGAAACTCTCAACCGCCTGCACATCCTGCCTCAACAGGTGTAGAACTAACCGCATGGCGGTCTTCGAACCTATCCCCGGCAACTTCGCAAATTCATTTACGGCCTTTTCTAATAATACTGAAGGATATTGTTGATTCATCTACAATCAAAATACATAAATTTGTGCAAAGATAACCAAAAGCCAAATAAAAAGCGTATATTTGCCAACAAAAAAATACAAACTGACATGGAAATCAAATCAGCAGAATTCGTCATCAGCAACTCTTCGGTCGGGAAATGTCCTTCTACCCATGCTCCCGAATACGCTTTTATAGGCCGTTCCAATGTAGGCAAATCCAGTTTGATTAACATGCTGACCAATAATAAAAAATTGGCAAAGACCTCCGCTACACCGGGGAAGACATTGCTTATTAATCATTTTTTAATCAACAATGAGTGGTATCTGGTAGACCTTCCGGGATACGGTTACGCCAAAATAAGCAAAAAAGAACAAGAAAAGTTGCAGCAAATCATCTCTTCTTATATACTGTGCAGGGAACAGATGACCAACTTGTTCGTACTCGTCGATTCGCGACACGAGCCTCAAAAAATAGACATGGAATTCATCGAATGGCTCGGAGAAAACGGAATCCCGTTCAGTATTGTTTTTACGAAAGCTGACAAGTCCAAGCCTACCAAACTCAAGGCTAATATTGACGCTTATCTTAAAGCCCTAAAAGAACAATGGGAAGAACTGCCTCCTTACTTCATAACCTCATCCGAAAACAAAACGGGACGTACGGAACTCTTGAACTATATTGAAAGCATTAATAAGTCGTTATAAGCAAAGCCTCTATTAAAACGAGTAATTGATACCCAAGCTGAACCATTCTTTGAACATGAGATAAGAAAACTTTTTATCCTCATTCCGATAATTCTCCGAACTGTCATCTATACGAGGATAGAGAAACAGTTTGGAATTCAAGAACCTGTTTATCGTGAAAGTAAATGTGTTTTCCCATTCGATATCGGTCGTTTCCAAATTGCTGAACCAATATATACGGGCATCCCACTTGATGTTTTTCCATATCTCCCAACTATAATTCACAGTAATATTCGGACCGAAATTATTGTACATACTTCGTCCGGACTCCAATCCAAAATTACCGAATAACGACCTGCGCTCTACCGAACGAAAGTTATAGGCTACGGGAGACAAATTGGCAGAACCTTTAAAACGTTTCAATTCCAATTTATAATCCATACCTAAAGAAACAACCAAATTGAACGGAGAAAGGAAATCGGAAGAAACCTCGTCGCTATTTGCCTTGAAACTCGGATAAAACTGAGTATATGCCTGAACCTGCAAAGTATAAAACCAATGTTTGGTAGCCTTGTAACCTATTTTAGTGGTCAAACGCAACAAGTCGTCATTAGTCTTGAGTTTATGCTTCTCATCCGTTTTCGAGGTCTGAAATCCCAAACGCATTTCAAGCTTATTGTCCCATTGTATTTTTTGTTTGTTATTGAAGTTTGCCTCCATGGTTGCCAAAGCCAACATCGTATAATTGTTATCACCGCCCTGATACCAATTCTCGGAATAATAATTTTGGGTAAACTGAAACGAATAATCTCCTTTGAATTTCCAAAAATTAGGACGCCGTACCTTTAAACGTATGGTATCTACATCCTGTGTTAAATCAACATTGATCTCATTTTCCACCAAATGGGTCACAGCAGGCAATTCCGGTAAGACTTCTTTCTGCAACCCACCGGCTTTTTCCAAGTCGTCTTCCGTAGTCTGAATCAACCATGGAGTACGGACATAAGCCTGCATCAACATCCTATTCTCCTCTTCCAATATCAATCGGTCTTTATCTCTATAATCCAACAAAGAAGGGACATTCTTTTCACGTCCCGGAAGTGTGAAATTCCACTTTACACCAAACTCCTGCTTCATGGGGGCATCATAAAGCGTCCCCGGAGCAAACAACCGGAAATAATACGGAGTGAATCTCACGGTTGAATCCGTCTGTAAATTGCTTGTTTCCCAGACAAGTGCATTCAACAGAGCTGTATATCTTTGCACTACAGCGTTCATCGACAATGTATCCACGATACACGTACGCCTGTTTCGAGCCCCGATATCAGTACTGAACAAGTATGACAATATAATGATAAAAAAGAACCTTATTTGCATCCACGTTTTCTTTTGTCGACACAAAGATATATCTTTTTTAAAGGAAAAGTCCCACGGAACTCAAATTTTTTTGTAATTTTGCAACTTAATAGTTGTATTATAATTGAATTCTAATCCAAAAATTATAACATTGTGGGAGAAACAAAGTATATCTTCGTTACTGGCGGAGTAGCCTCATCATTAGGCAAAGGCATTATATCCTCATCTGTGGGTAAATTGTTGCAAGCTCGTGGATACAACATTACCATTCAAAAATTCGACCCCTATATCAACATCGACCCGGGTACGCTCAATCCGTACGAACACGGCGAATGCTATGTTACCGTAGACGGTCAGGAAACGGATTTGGATTTAGGACATTACGAACGTTTCACCGGAATCCAGACTACCCGTGCCAATAATATAACTACCGGTCGGATATACCAAAGCGTTATCGAAAAAGAACGCAGAGGGGACTATTTGGGTAAAACCATTCAGGTCGTACCTCATATCACGGACGAAATCAAACGGAACATCAAATTGATGGGTAAAAAATACAAGTTTGATTTCGTAATTACCGAAATCGGGGGAACGGTAGGTGACATCGAATCCCTGCCCTTCCTGGAGGCCATCCGCCAATTACGTTGGGAATTGGGCAAAGATGCCATCAACCTGCATCTGACCTACGTTCCTTATCTGGCGGCTGCAAAAGAGTTGAAGACCAAGCCGACCCAAACATCGGTCAAGCAATTGCAGAGTTTGGGTATACAACCGGATATTTTGGTACTTCGTACGGAACATGAACTGAATGCGGACATCCGGAAGAAAGTGGCTCATTTCTGTAATGTGGACGAAGAAGCCGTCATTCAAAGCCTGGACATGCCGTCCATCTACGAAGTACCTCTGAGCATGCAAGCCCAGAAGCTCGATGCCATTATTTTACGCAAGATGAATATGCCGGTGGGTGAAACGCCCCAACTCGGTCCATGGCGCTCCTTCCTCGACCGTCGCAACAAAGCTACGGAAATCGTCCACATTGCCCTGGTTGGCAAATATGATTTGCAAGACGCATATAAGAGTATTTTAGAGTCACTCGCACATGCCGGAACCTACAATGACTATAAAGTCAAGACACATTTCGTCAATAGCGAAAAACTGACCCGTGAAAATGTGGAAGAGCAACTGAAAGGTATGGCGGGAGTGGTTATCTGTCCGGGGTTCGGACAACGGGGCACCGAAGGTAAAATCATTGCAGCCGAATACACCCGCACCCACGATATTCCGACGTTCGGTATTTGTCTCGGCATGCAAATGATGGTTATCGAATTTGCACGTAACGTATTAGGATACGTAGATGCCAACAGCCGCGAAATGGATGAAAAGACTCCGCACAATGTCATCGACATCATGGAAGAACAGAAAAATATCACCCAAATGGGAGGTACAATGCGTCTGGGAGCCTACGATTGTGATGTACGTGAAGGCAGTAAGACTTTTGAAGCATACGGACAAAAGCAGATTTCCGAACGCCACCGTCACCGCTACGAGTTCAACAACCAATATATTAAGGAGTATGAAAAGGCCGGCATGCAATGCGTCGGCACCAACCCCGACAGCAACTTGGTGGAGATCGTGGAAATCCCGACATTGAAATGGTACATCGGTACACAATTCCATCCGGAATACAGCAGTACGGTACTCAAACCGCATCCATTGTTCCTTTCATTCGTAAAGGCAGCCATTGAGAATTCATTGAGCACCAAAAAGCAATCTAAAGACAAATAAATAAGAATATGGACAAAAACACGCTTACAGGATTTATCCTCATTGCGGCAGTACTTATCGGATTCAGTTATTTCAGTCGCCCGAGCGAAGCAGAAATGGAAGCCCAACGCCGACAGGACTCTATCGCTACCGTGGCTCAACAAAAGGCACAGATGGCACAAGAAGCCAAGGAAGAGGCTGAAATAGCGCATCAGGCACAAGTAGCTTTAGACACGACGTCATTGTTTTACGCCCACAGGAGAGGAGAAGCACAAAACGTCGTATTGGAAAACGAACTGATTAAATTAACGTTCAACACACGTGGGGGAACCGTCCAAAAGGTTGAACTCAAAGAATATAAGAACCAACAGGGCTGCCCGGTGACGCTGTTCGACGAAAAAGACGCACGCATGCAATTCATGTTGGGCGGGAAAACGGAGAACATCAACTCCGGTGACTTTTTCTTCACCCCAATCAACGTCAGCGACACGACCCTCACCATGCGTCTCCAGGCTTCCACAGGAGGTACACTGGATTTCGATTACAAGTTGTTGCCCCATTCCTACATGATCGACTTTACCATCCAAGCCAACGGTTTGGGCAATATCTTCGCTCCGTCTATGAAAACTCTGGACATCGCATGGAATGAAATGGCACGCCAACAAGAAAAAGGCTTCGATTTCGAAAGCCGTTATTCTTCCCTGACGTATAAAATAAAGAATGAGGGAACGGATTATCTGAGCGAAACCAGTGCCGAATCCGAAAAGATCGCAGAACCCTTAGACTGGGTCGCTTTCAAGAACCAGTTTTTCAGTTGTGTATTGATAGCACATCAGGATTTCACGGAAGCCCACCTCAGCAGCACGCCGCAGCAAAAAACCAGCGGTTACCTGAAAGATTACGAGGCCGACATGAAAACGTTCTTCGATCCCAGCGGAAAGACCCCTACTCAAATGCAGATGCTGTTCGCTCCGAACAATTACCATCTGTTGCAACACACGAACAAACTCAGTACCAGTGACAAAGACTTAGAATTGGAAGACCTTGTTTATCTGGGCTGGCCGCTCTTCAAGTGGATCAACCGTTTCTTCATCATCTACATTTTCGATTGGTTGAGCAGTCTGGGACTGTCAATGGGTATTGTCCTGTTGTTGCTCACGATATTGGTGAAAGTACTGGTCTACCCCACCACACGCAAGTCTTACTTGTCTTCTGCCAAGATGCGTGTGCTGAAACCGAAGATTGACGAGCTTAACGCCAAATATCCGAAACCGGAAGACGCCATGAAGAAGCAACAGGAAACCATGCAGCTTTACAGCCAGTACGGGGTCAGCCCGATGGGCGGATGCTTGCCGATGCTGTTGCAGATGCCTATCTGGATCGCTTTGTTCAACTTCGTTCCGAACGCCATCGAATTGCGCGGAGAAAGTTTCCTTTGGGCTTCCGACCTTTCAGCATACGATGACGTAATACGATGGGACAAGTCCATCTGGCTCATCGGAGACCATCTCAGCATTTTCTGCTTGTTGTTCTGCCTGACCAATATCGTCAACACTTGGATCAGCATGCGCCAGCAGCAGAACAGCATGACCGGCGAACAAGCACAACAAATGAAGTTCATGCAGTATATGATGTATATCATGCCTGTAGCCTTCTTCTTCATGTTCAACAACTACTCGTCCGGATTGAACTATTACTATTTCCTTTCCGGTCTGACCAGCATCCTCATCATGTGGTTCCTACGCAAGACCACCGATGACAAGAAGCTTTTGGCTAAGCTCGAAGCCAACTACCAAGCCAATAAAGCCAACCCTAACAAAAAGATGTCGGGAATGGCCGCACGGTTGGAAGCACTGCAAAAACAGCAGCAAGCCATCTTGGAAGAACAGAAAAAGAAACAAGCTCAAAACAAAAAATAATAATACATCCTTAAGAATCATTCCGGGCTATCCGCAACCGTCCGGAATGATTCATTTTTTTTAGCTCACATCTATTATGAATCTCATTCATGTTATGACCGCAGCCCTTACCTTGGCTTCCGCCAGTCCGGTATCCGGAGCCAACGACGGACAAATCATCGGAAAAAACCAGATTACACTTACCGGAGACCGCCTCACTCCCGAGGCATTATGGGCCATGGGACGGATCGGGACTTTCGCCGTCTCTCCGGACGCCCAAAAGATTGTGTACACCGTCAGCTATTACAGCGTACAGCAGAACAAGAGCCATACCGTTCTTTACCTGATGGATGCCGACGGCGCGAACCCGACCCTGCTTACCACCACGGCCGACAACGAAAGCGAACCGGCTTTCACTCCGGACGGACAAAGAATCACCTTCCTGAGCGGTAAAAGCGGAAGCAGCCAGATATGGGAAATGGCCTTGGACGGCACGTCACGCCGTCAAGTCAGTTTCTGCCATAAGGACGTGGAAGGATACAAGTTTTCCCCCGACGGGAAAAAAGTCATCATCGTCCATTCCGTAGACACTTATACTTCTATCGAGAAAAAATACGACGACCTGCCATTATCCAGCGGTATGGTCATCACCGACCTCAACTACAAACATTGGGACCATTACGTGACCACCATCCCCCACATCTTCGTGGCGGATGTCCAAGACGGACGGACGGGTGACGGCATCGACCTCCTGAACGGCGAACCGTTTGAATGCCCGATGTTACCGTTCGGAGGCAGCGAACAATTCAACTGGAGTCCCGACAGCCGTTATATCGTGTACACCTGTCGCAAAAAGACAGGCCGGGACTACGCTATCAGTACGGACAGCGACATCTACCGCTATGATACGGCGACCGGACAAACCGAGAACCTATGCAAACCGGCCGACTACAAAGAGCCTGAAATCGACCCGTCGCGTTCCATGGAGCACCAAGCCATAAACCATCTGGACCGGGATTGTAACGTGGGCTACGACACGAACCCGGCTTATTCTCCCGACGGGAAATATGTGGCGTGGCTCAGCATGGCGCGCAACGGTTACGAAAGCGACCGTACCCGGCTGTGCGTCCTGGACCTGAAGACGGGTGCAAAAACTTACGTTACGGAAGCTTTCCAATCCGGAGTAGACGGATTCTGTTGGGCAGCCGACAGCCGCTCGTTCTATTTCACCGGCGTATGGCAGGCACGTAGCATGATACACTCCACCAACCTCAAAGGCGAAGTGCGACCGCTGACCACGGGGGATTTCGACTATGGTGCCGGACTGGCCTTATGCGGTAAAAACCTCATCGTCACCCGCCACAGCATCAGTGCGCCGGATGACATCTACAGCCTTTCCTTTAAAAAGAAGAAAAATGCGGAAGTCAGGCAGCTCACCCGGGAAAACCAATATTTCCAGGAACGCCTGAAGATGGGTGAAGTCAAAGAACGTTGGGTCGCTACCACTGACGGCAAGAAGGAACTCTGTTGGGTGGTTTACCCGCCTCATTTCGACCCGTCCAAAAAATATCCGGTACTCCTGTTCTGCGAAGGAGGCCCGCAAAGCCCCGTCAGTCAATTCTGGAGCTACCGTTGGAACCTACAAATCATGGCTGCCAACGACTATATCGTCATCGCTCCCAATCGCCGCGGCCTGCCGGGCTTCGGCATGGAGTGGCTGGAGGAAATCAGCGGCGACTACAGCGGCCAGTGCATGCAAGACTACCTGAGTGCCATCGACGACATTTGCAAAGAACCGTATGCAGACAAAGACCGCTTGGGATGCGTGGGGGCCAGCTTCGGAGGCTACAGCGTGTACTATCTGGCCGGACACCACGACAAACGCTTCAAATGCTTCATCTCGCACGACGGAATCTTCAACACGCAACAGCAATATTACGAAACGGAAGAAATGTGGTTTCCCAACTGGGACCTCGGCGCAGGTCCGTGGCGTAAGGGCATCAGTGCCGACCCGGACAACGCGGAAAAGGTGGACGACCAGCAAAAGGTGAATCCCTTCACCACCAGTCCCCACCTCTACGTAGACCGTTGGGACACGCCCATCCTTTGCATCCACGGCGAGAAAGATTACCGCATCCTCAGCTCACAGGGACAATCGGCTTTCAGTGCCGCCGTCATGCGTGGTATCCCCGCCGAACTCCTGTTGTATCCCGACGAGAACCACTGGGTATTGAAACCCCAAAACGGCATATTGTGGCAGCGCACTTTCTTCCGCTGGCTGGACCGTTGGTTGAAAAAATAAATTAAACGATAAACGTCATGAACCAAACTTCGAATCAAAAATTAAATGACAAGACGTGGGCACGTTGGTCTGCCCTCTTCGTTGTGGCTTTCACCATGATGGCCGCTTACTACGTAAACGACATCATGGCTCCGCTCAAAAGCATGCTCGAAGGCGAACTGCACTGGACAAGCGGTGAGTTCGGCTTCTTCACGGGAGCCTACAGTTTCCTGAATGTCTTCCTGCTCATGCTCATCTGGGGCGGACTGATTTTGGATAAATTCGGCATCCGCTTCACAGGTATGCTGTCCGCCATCCTGATGGTAGGCGGCACGATATGCGAATACGCTGCCATCACCCGTTTCGGCGGAACCGAAGAAATGCTGTTCGGTTACAAACTAGATGTCTTCATGGCTTCGGCCGGATATTCCGTATTCGGTGTCGGTGCCGAAGTGGCCGGCATAACGGTGACAAAAATCATCGCCAAATGGTTTCACGGCAAGGAAATGGCTTTGGCCATGGGCGTACAGGTCGCCTTGGCCCGCGTCGGCTCGCAAGTGGCATACGCAGTAGCCATCCCTGTAGCCAAGAACTGGCACCTCGATACTCCGTTGCTCATCGGTGCCATCCTGCTCGTCGGCGGACTGGTTTCTTTCCTGTGCTTCACTTTCATGGACCGCAAGCTCGACCGCCAGGTCACGATCGACACCTCCTGCGGCGATGATGAAAAATTCTCCTTCAAGGATGTGGTGGCCGTAGTCAGCAATCCGGGATTCTGGCTCATTGCCCTCCTGTGTGTCCTGTTCTATTCTTGTGTATTCCCCTTCCAGAAATTCGCTACCGAATTGATGGTGACGAAATACAACGTATCCGAAGACATTGCCGGTACCTTTGCGGGCCTTCCTGCTTTGGGCGCGCTGTTCCTGACTCCTGTGTTCGGCGGAATGATAGACCGGAGAGGAAAGGCTGCTTCCATTATGATGTTGGGAGCTTTCATGCTCATCTGCGTGCATGCCATCTATGCCATTCCTTTCATCCACGCCTCTTGGGTAGCCATCATCCTGATGATTATCCTGGGCATCGCCTTCTCCCTCGTCCCGTCCGCCATGTGGCCTTCCGTGGCTAAGATATTCCCAGTCAAACAACTGGGTACGGCATACGCCCTGATATTTTTCATCCAGAACATCGGATTATGGGGTATCCCGGCTCTCATCGGCAGCGTACTCGAAAACTATTGCATCACGGGGCAGGAAGTGGTAAACGGTAAAACAACCAATCTTTACGACTATACCCTCCCCATGTGCATTTTCACCGGTATAGCCATTCTCTCCCTGTTGGTGGCTTTCCTGCTCAAGTCCGCCGATAAGCAATACGGTTACGGATTGGAAAAAGCCAACCTCAAGAAATAAATCTTTCCACAGCGGGAAAAGCCGGTATTTGGAGGTACGCCAAAAAATACCGGCTTTTGTTTTGCCTTTTTCTGTCTGTCCGGTTTTATTCCTCTTGGAAATACAACGTAAAGGTCTTAGCCGTCCCACAAAATCAGCATTATAAAAAGCTGTATTTCAGATACTAACAAAACACAAATTAATCTCCGCAGAACGAAAAAAAGATTGGCTGTGATTGAAAAATCAATCGGCTGAGACTAAAAAATCGTTTGGCGCAGAACCGTGTACCGATGTCCTTACCCCTCTACCGTGTTGTAAAAGAAAAGAAATCCAAATACTGAAATTCAGAGTAACACCCATATATTAATATAATATAAAATAGAGTGAATATATTTCTTCTTATATTAAAATTACTATATTTGCAGGCGAAATAGTACATTCATGCTCAAGGAAATGAAGGGAAGCATTCCCGTATGCATGCAAGAAAAATACCGTTAACTTCCCACTTAAACCAACTAAACAATGAGAAAAAGACTATTCTATTCTTTATTTTTAGGTGCGGCATTGTGTATGACAACGGCGTGCAGCGATGATGACAACAACGGAAATGAAGGTCCGGGCGGTGGAAATGGAAACGGTAACGTCCCCGTCACGACCGTAGAGCAGGCACAAGAGGAGATAGACCGTGTGGGCAAGGCATTGGCCGCAAAGATAGATGTGGAACGCCTCAAACCAACCATCTCGCTGTTGGAATATTGCGAAAACACGTTCTTCAACGAGGATGACGAGGTCATGCTCCCCGACAACCCGAACCGTCCGGATTACGGTTGGAGAAGCCTCATGCGCACCATGTGCCTTAGCGCACAAGGAGACATTGCCGCACTGGCCTCCAAGCGAGCTATCGGCGATGTGTACGAAATCAGCCAGCTCCACGGAGAATGGAAATGGAACGAAACTACGGAAGAGTAGGATCAAATTGCCGATGCATCGATGAGGAATTCCGCCATCTATACGTTCAGATACGAAGGAAAAAACTGTGTAGCCGAAGTGAAAGGCAGCGGCCAAGAGTTTGAATTCGTCCGTAAAGATGCAACCGGGAATGCCTATTCCGAAACCATCAAGATTCCGGCCACCCTTACAGGCACCGTAAAACTCGACGGCAAACTCATGGCTCAGCTTACCGTCAACACGGAAGCCTGCGACTATGTCGGCAAGCAATATTCCGCAAATGCAACGTTCGAGGCTGCCGATGCCGGTTATAAAGTCACCCATTCTTTGTTTGACAATAACAGCGATGCAGCCGTGAAATCGGAACTTTACAGCGGAAACGAACGACTGATTACCATGTCATGCAGCGTGAACGGGCATAATTTGGCAGACATAGATTTGATCGAATCCGGATATTTCGACGGAAACGCCAACTTGAAAAACGGAATCCTGGGTTGCAACATCATGGACGACATAAGCCTGAACATCACTGCCGACAACAACAACGGGCTGGTAGATGCCTTCGACTATGACGGGTACTATTATTACTACCAAGGAAATGCGGAAGGTTCTTTGGAAAGCGTAAAAGAGGCTGCCCGATTGGAAACACAAAGGGCTGTCGATGCCGCCAACCAATACGTACAGGCTGCGATGTTCTTCAAGAACAGCACCTATTCCGTACCTCTGACATGGCAAGCCGTCCATTACGATTATTCATATCCCGGGAGCTATTATTATTCCGGTGAATGGTCGGCCGAACCGGTATTGAACTTCGAAAATGGTACGACCTACACGTTCGGAGAGTATTTCACGGTTGCACGTTTCCAATCCTTGATTGCTGCGTATGAAGAATTGTTCGGGCGCTTCGAGAATTTATAACATACTTTTTTAATTTAACCATGGCAGGCTGACTCGCGTTTCCACTTCGTCGGAATCCGTTGTCGGCCTGCTTTCACGTGTGTCCGGCATACTCGCATGTACAAAACCATTAGCACTTTGTTCCTGCTCGTTGGGTTCCACCAAAATCTACGTGCCTCGCTCGCAGACAGCCTGCAAAGCGAACGAATGGAAGAAGTGGAAGTGAAGGCTTACAGTCCACGCACGTTATCGGACGACCGGAACGGACGTTTGTACTGGAACATGGAGTCGCTGGCAGACATGCCTCATGTATTGGGCAGTGCAGACCCCTTACGCAGCCTGCAACTTCTTCCGGGAGTAGCCACCAACAACGACTATACCTCCGGCATCCACATACAGGGATGTGCAGCTTCCCAAAGCGTATTAAACATGGACGGGGCACCGATATTCAACGCCTCCCACCTGTTAGGCCTGTTTTCCGTATTCAACGCCTCCCACTTCCGCGGCATGGCATTGGTCAAGAACCGTCACGATGCCGCTTTCTCCAACCGTTTGGGCGGAGAAGTTTCTTTCTATCCTACCGATTCCATAGCCCGTAAAGTCCATCTCGACGCCACTGTCAGTTTTATGGAAAGCGAAGGTACGTTGACGCTCCCGACCGGCGAGCATTCCACGCTCTACTTATCCGGACGGGGAAGCTATCTGAACCTGCTCTACGGCAACCTGTTGGAAATAGACGAGATGCAACTCCGCTATGGCCTGCAAGACTATAACCTGACTTTTGTGCAACAAGCCGGAGCGCACGACAAAATCCGCCTTAGCCTGTATCACGGACAAGACCGTATGAATCTGTTGCAGGAAGACTTTGCAGACGAAAACAAGCTGAATTGGCAAAACACGGCTGCCGCATTGCACTGGCAACACCATTCTTCCCGGTTTATCCTCCAACAAAACGCCACTTTCAGCCGCTACCGCAACACATTGGATATGGGTATCAGTTCCGTATCCCTTAACCTGTCTTCCGGAATCACGCAAGCCGATTACGCCGCCCGTTTGGAATGGACACGGGGCAATCTACAATGGAACGGCGGTGTGGAATACCACTATTACTATTTCCGTCCCATGCAGTTCGAAGTCTCCGGTTCGTTCATCGAAAACGAAACACCCAAATTCCGTGAAGATGCCCACGAAGCCAATGCCTACCTTCAGGCCGACATTTCCCTCCACCCCTCCTGGTCGGTACTCGGAGGAGTGAGATTGTCATCCTACCACAGCCATGGCCGCAGTTTCATTTCGCCTGACCCGCGCATCACCCTGCACTACCATCCCTCGCCCTCCCATACTTTGTCTGTACATTACGGTCTGTACCATCAGTACCTTCATCAGATGTCCGTCTCCAACGGTGGGTTGCCCGTAGACTATTGGACCTCTTCGTCTCCTTCCGTACGCCCCCAACAAGCTCATTCCATCGCCTTGGGTTATCATTTCCGGTCACAAAAAGGAATGATGGAAATCAGTGCGGAAGTTTACTATAAGAAGCTGATCCATCAGCACGAATATTCAGGTTCCATATTGGATTTCTTCACGCAGGTCTACCACATAGAAAACAATATGATACATGGGAAAGGCTATAACTATGGTCTGAATCTCATGCTGAAAAAGAACAGAGGCAAACTCTCCGGTTGGATCAGTTATGCCATAGGAAGCAGCCGACGCCGTTTCCCCGAACTTAGTCCGACAGAATGGTTCAATTCGACTTTCGACCGACGCCACGACTTGTCCGTAGTAGCCAACTACCGGTTCAACCGGCATTGGAGC
>OHAH01000121.1_pt1 | contig 59958 bp, 50 predicted proteins | sample 1577071 | NCBI WGS metagenome assembly OHAH01 (sample SAMEA3541520, study PRJEB24748) | human gut metagenome | biome: human gut; feature: human-associated habitat; material: faeces | place: China | collected 2012 | reverse complement strand
TTGACAACATTTCAATGACCTCTTTAGTGTTTCCGAACCAGCTTTTGCCGGTTCTGTTGTTTAACTTTTAATCTTTCGGTAAAAATTTACCGAAGTATTGTATATTCGAATGCTTCCAATATACTTCTGGCACGAGTCTTCGGAATATTCGGCAACACTTCCTTCTGCTGTATCTCATCCAGCAAAATATCTTCATTATCGAAAAGCTGTCTCATCTTTTATACCTGTTTAAGTTTACACCACAAAAGTATGGAAACGATGTACCATTTATCGGTACAAGTTTCCAAGAATTTGCTAACTTTACGGCAACTAACAAAAAAGGATATGACACAACTGCAAAAATATATCTGGCTTATTGATACCATCCGCCGAGCCGGAAAAATCTCTCTCGAAGAAATCTCCAGCCGCTGGGAACGCAACAAAGATCTGAGCGACTACAAACCTTTGAGCCGCACCACTTTCAATCGCTGGAAAGATGCCATATTCTCACAGTTCGGAATAATCATCTCCTGTCAACGGTCGGGAGGCTACCTCTATTACATCGAAAATCCGGAAGATATAGACGAGGACGAACTGAAAAAATGGATGCTCGACTCCTTTGCCATAAGCAACCTTATCGGCGAAAACCTTTCACTGAAAGACAGAATTATTGTAAACCAGATTCCGTCGGCCCAGAGTCATCTTGCCACATTGCTTGAAGCCATGCAAGGGAATCGTGTTGTACTAATAACTTATTGCGGATTCAACAAGAAAAGAAGCTATACATTCCCAGTTGAACCATATTGTGTAAAACTTTTCGAAAACCGCTGGTATCTGCTGGCCCATAACGTTTCATACAACAAAATCAGAATCTACGGACTCGACCGGATAGAAAGTCTGGAACTGACAGACAACACATTCAAGCTTCCGAAAGATTTTTCCGCATCCGGATTCTTCTCAACTTACTATGGCATTGTTACCGGCAATGACATAAAACCGGAGCGTATCATCATCAGAGCATACCACGACCATATTCCTTATATGAAATCACTCCCCCTGCATGCCAGTCAACGACTGCTGGAAGAGCACGATGAGTATGCCGATTTTGAAGTCTATCTTGCTCCTACCTACGATTTCATCATGCGATTGCTTCATACAGGTGCAATGATTGAAGTTATATCCCCGGCTTCTCTCCGACAGACAATGAAAGAATGGATATCAGATATGTATGAACTGTATAAAAATGATTAGTAACCAATTAAATCACCAATCTACAATTTTATTTATATGACATTTGAGCAAAACTACAAATACAAATTCTCATAAAGACAACACTAAATCAGCCAATAAAACAGCTATTTCAGGTTCTTCCTTAGGAGCATCTTTAGGCTTCCACGCCACTACAAACCGCACAGAAGCAGCCTTCACCTCATATCCACGTTCCTTCCATTCAGCCAACTTCTTTTGCATACTCAGTGACAACCGTGCCACAGGCCTCTGAGCTACGTCATACAATGTATAGTCTTTATAAGACAACATGTCTCCTCCTTTCAGTGCCAACACCTCCCGCTTAATCTCCTTGAAAAATCCCAAATACACATCTTTATGTGAAAGCTGCAATACAATCTCTTCGGGCATTGCATACTCTCGCTGGTCAATACAATTCTGATCGGCACTTATATTCGCAAAGCAATCACCGTTTGTATGTATAAATAATCGTTTTTTAGCTCGGGTAATTCCTACATAATACCGACGCATCAAATGATCATCCCTCAAATAACCATCCGAAATCAACATATAAACATCATCAAATTCTCTTCCCTTCGCTTTATGAATAGTCGAAACTACTACATCCGATCCCGATACATCACAAAAATCTTCCATCGAAGACTCAAAGACAAATTCCTTAAAATCAGTGAAGTATTTCATTTTATTAATCTGCTCGAAAAGTTCGATGCAACGCTTTACATACGCTAAGCTTAAACTACCATTATAAGCAGCAAACGTAGCACTCTTAGCCTCCTCCCATAAATCTTCAGGAATCAGAGGTGTGCTAACCCGTTTTCCCACGTACTTCAGGAAATACCTCATTTCAGCCATGTTCCAGAACAACAGCCCTTCCATCGACTGAATCAGCTTACTACGGATACCCCGTTTCTGTAAAAGAGCCACGACAATAACTGCTTCTTCATTTGTCTGAGTGAGTACACATGTAGTACCTTCTCCCCTATGCTGAAGCAATTCTTCCACGAGCGGTTGATACATACAGGCAGACCGATGATGAGTTACTCCAACCCATCCCTCCTCCTTCCGCATAGAAATAATAGGCATCGTTTTCATTCTGCGGCCAATTGTCTTTACAAACTCGTTAGCAAAAGCCACTACATGACGTGCACTGCGGTAATTTTCGGTCATTTCCACAAACCGGCTTCCAGGTTCCTGTGTCAACCGAAACATATATCCGGCATCCGAGCCACGGAATTCATAAATATTCTGATCATCATCCCCCACTGCTATTACACGCATTTCTTCGTTATGATGCATCAAGGCCCGCACCAGTGCATGTTCTTCGGCTCCCATATCCTGTGCCTCGTCAATCACCAGCACCGTCTTACCAATCCGATTAGGTTCAACCTCGCCCTGTTCAATCATTTCCGCAGCCTTCCCCACTACATTCTTCACCTCATCCAGATTGCCTATCAATCCCAGCAAATCAAAGCAATAGGCATGAAATGTCTTAATCTCCACATAATGCGCGGCATTGCCTATCAACTCCATCAACCGCTGTTTGAACTCCGTAGCAGCTGCCCGAGAGAAAGTCAGCATCAGCAACTGTTCATGCTTTACATCCTCAAGCAGTAACAGTGAGGCAAGTTTGTGCACCAACAAACGAGTCTTTCCACTACCCGGCCCTGCCGCCACAACAATACAACGCGAATCCTTGTCCGAGATAATCTCCATCTGCCGCTTAGACAACTGTCCAAACAACTGCTTATACTTCTCCGGGGTCAGGTTACGCTGAATCTCGTTTACTCTTTCTCCCTTAAAATATTTGGCAATGAACTTCTTATAATCCATCTGAAAGTAATCCTGCACATACTGCAAAGCTGCCTGATAATCCTTTACCATCAGATTAGCATACTCACCCACAATGTGTACCTGCTGAATTTTCTGCTTGTAGAATTCGTTCAGCATCCGGTAGTCATCCTGTTTGTAACGCGACTTATTATCCTTAATACGTCTGATATTCATCGCATTGTAAAGAACCAGAAAGCCTCCTTCCAACTTGAGAGCTCCAATCTTTGACAGATACAGAAGTGCTTCCTCTACATCCTCCAGCTGTAAATCATCCAGTTCTCCCAAAAGAGACTGAGCATTAGCTTTCACCTGATTCAGCAATTCCACGACTGAAAACTGTACAGCCGTCTTTTCTGTATCACTGTCTTCAATTACTTTATCCTTCACCAGCTTATACAGCCACTCCACCGCAAACCGGCTAATCACCAACCGTTTTTCAAAACGCCTGATAATCGATTCCATATCAGCACGACGGACAAGTTCCATATTATGAACTGCGTCCTCCTTTTTATAAGTATATCCTTTAATCGTCAGGAAATAAAGCAATGTCCGGATATCCTTCTCTTTCGATGTCGTAATACCATCATGCACAGCATTATCATTCAATTGCTTACAAGATATCCGCAAAGCATCATCCGGGATATGACTGAGAATATATCGTTCCAATTTCGCAAACCTATCCAGAAACATCCTTGCTCTTCGCTCCGAATCACCAGCATCCAGTAAATAAGCCGATATATCCTTACTGTCGGCCAATATACCTTCCTGTCGCATCCGCTCTACTACAGATACCACCTCTTTCTTTGTCAATCCTAATATATCAGCCAGATAATCAACCCTCGATTCAGCCCCACTATCCTGCGCCTTGGCGATGTATTTCTGCGAGATCAATGAAGTAATAATCCGAACAGCCTTTTCTATTTCATCGCTATGAAACAAGACTGATGCCGTAATACGCTTTCGGGCCTCATCCATATTCTTCACCGTAATACCGGTAGCATACACATGCGGCACATTGGTTCCCCTTTCCAGATAACCACTTTGCTCCAATGCAGCCAAAGCTGTCCGCACGCGCGTTTCAATATCCGAAACCGAATCATCCCATCCAGCATTCCGGGCAATCTCCAGAGCAGAACAACACACCCGCATACGCTTTTTCGTCATGTCCTTTACCGCCTTCCAGACCTGTTGAATTTCACTAATACTCAATTTCGTCTGATTCAACAAAATGAAATGCTTATCCAGATCATTATCACTGTAAAGCACATAACATCGCGCATTAAGATGTGGATCACGTCCGGCCCGACCAGCTTCCTGTACATAATTTTCCAACGAATCGGAAATATCGTAATGCACTACCAGTCCCACATCCTTCTTATCGACTCCCATACCGAAAGCCGACGTAGCCACGATAATACGTACCTGGTCACTCATAAATGCATCCTGATTGGCAATCTTCTCGTCCGAATCCATCTTTCCATTAAAAGGCAACGCCTTATATCCATCACGAGTCAGCTTCAAAGCCAGCTCCTTGGTACGCCGTGTCCGCGACACATATACAATAGTCGGACAAGTAGACTCCGCCACCAATTCTCTCAGTTTAGCATACTTATCCTCATCCGTTTCTGCATGAATAACCGAATAGCGCAAGTTGGTTCTCGAAGCCGTAGAAGCAAACAGCTCTAAGTCCAAGTTTAAAGTCCGTTTAAAATAATCACAAATATCCTGAACCACTTTTTGTTTAGCCGTAGCTGTAAAACAAGAAACCGGTATAGGATTTTTGCAACCTTTCTTTTCCTGATATTCCTTTATGAATTTTCCAAGATAAAGATAATCTACCCGGAAATCCTGTCCCCAGGAAGAAAAACAATGAGCCTCGTCTATAACAAATCTTACTACATGACGCATCATCAAAATCCGCTCAATAGTCTTCGAACGTAACATTTCCGGAGCAATATACAACAACGAAGCATCTCCCTCCTGTACTCTTTGAATGGAAAGTGCCCGTGTAATAGGGTCCAGCAAACCATTAATGGTTACAGCATCTGTAATTCCCTTGTCGGCCAGATTATCCACCTGATCTTTCATAAGTGACTGCAACGGAGAAATCACGACTGTAAGCCCATGAACAGCACGTGCCTCCATGAGCGCCGGCAGCTGAAAGGTCAGCGATTTTCCACCTCCTGTCGGGAAGATAGCCAGTAAAGACTTTCCTTCCATAGCAGCCCGGGCCGCCCGTTCCTGCAAGGGTTCTCCACCATACGTACGGAACTGGTCATATCCAAAAAACACCTTCAAACTATGAAGTACATCCAGCTGACTGTTACAATACGTACACCCTTCCGAACAAGGAGTATGTCGCAAAAGTTTCATCACATATTCCACAGCCGGATAATTGCGGAGCACCCATCCCGGTGTTACAGAACGATAATCAGTAGTATCAATCAGTGCCAGCGCATAGGCCATTTCACAAGGATACTGCCGGACCAACATATCTACATCGGCATGCTCGCAGATTTTTCCTTCATACAGACGGCGTATCAGTCCAGACAATCCCCAGCTCACCCGTTCAGCCTTCACCATACTAAAGAAACCGTCGAACTCTTCCTTACCTTTCAACAGCGAAGCAAAAATTTTCCGTATTTCATCAGGTAACGAATTCCAGCGGGCAATTTCATCCAGCAGCAAATCACGTGCCTTCTCACAATCGTTCACCGGATTATTCATCTGGTCGCATACTAACTTATCATCCTTCACCAGCCGATGGTATGGACGTTCCGGAAATAATAAAGGTGAGACATACAACGTATCGACCAGCGTCCAGCGACACGCTTTATCGGAAAACAGATACTGAGCATCGTGATGAATAATATTGTGTCCGCAAAGGTAATCCGTATCCCTCAGGAAATCGAACAGTTCTTCTTTTGATGCCTTATGAAAAGTCGCACCGTCTTGCCGAAGAGCTCCTATATCATGAATTTTATGATCCTTCAGTCCTACCTCCACGTCTACAATGGCATAACGTGATGTTTTATTTTTTGTGAATATGTCCCAAATTGCCATAGATTGTGTTTCTCAAAATAATCGCAAAAATAATGAAATCCGACAAGAATGGAAGGGAATAAGGGAGAATATTCAGGTGATGGACTAACATTTCAACCATCTCACGAACAGTTACTATGAGAGAAGTTACGATAAAAGTTATTATTTCTCATTTTGTTTATACCGACACCTAAACTAATTTCCTCCGCTTCAACCTGATGTACCTTTAGCATACTGATGTGTATTTCTTTTTGTCTTATCTCTTTTAATTCATTGATTTGGAGCTGATACAACTCCTGAAAATCAACGAATTAATTATATCATTTCCATTTGTCATTTCCAAAATCAGTTTTTCTTCTTTTTCTATTCCTCATTTTGGAAATGATAATCAATTCCCATTTTTATCCTGATTTTTAACTATTCGAGAAATTCGAATAGTTCGTTTATAAATTATCTTATAAAGAAAATAAAATTTATAAAACAAAGAATTTGCAATTCAACCATCCGTATATTCCATCTCAGGTTCAGCAGCCATCAAGATATCATTAGTTTCAGATATTTCATAAGTTTTGATTTTATGGTCTTCAAGAAAAATATAATTTAATGTATAAGCTAATGACTCAAGTGTTTGTCTGCGGATTTTAGGTTTTAATTGGCACTCCCAAATCGTAATGCAATGCCATCCCATAGAGGCAAGCTGGCGTTGTTCTTCAATATCTCGCTTTTTATTCCGCTCTACCTTTTTTCGCCAAAAATCCACATTCGTTTTAGGAAGACGATAATACTTACAATTATCATGTCCATGCCAAAAGCAACCGTTTACAAAAATAGCCGTACGGTATTTACGAAGTACAATATCAGGATGCCCTGGAAGGCGAGGATAATTCAATCGATATCGAAAACCTCTCCCAAACAAGAACTTTCGAACCACTATTTCAGGTTTGGTATTCTTGCCACGTATTGCAGACATACAACGATGACGTTGTTCCTTCGTCAATCTATCCATTTTTCTAATCTTATTTTATTCCAAACTCAAATATCGGAATTGCTATATATCTAAATTTTAGGATAAAGATACAGAGATTTATTATACTAAAAGACTGATTTCTCCAAATTATGTATCTAATAAAATAGCCCTGACAAAATTTCACTGTATAAATAGTACAATATTTACAAATAATTCATTTTATCAAAATCAAAACACTTAAGAAATAAACTTGAAGAATCTCTCTTTTATTTGCCTCCATTTTATTTATTTTGCAAATTAATATGGGCATATATGATAAAAAAGAAATGGATATAAAGCAGATTTTACCTTTAAATAGCTGATAAAGAAATTGTAATAAACTCTCCAGTCTATGAGAAAGTATTAAAAAGCCCATGATTAATAAAGGACTTGAAATGAATCAGACAAATAAACAACAAATAGCTAACCCAATAAATAAATTATCATACGACAAAACTTCTGCTATCAGCATATTTGAATACAGTAAAGGGCTATTAGGCAGAAGTTTACGTGAATTTATCAAAGAAAACTATTCACCTAAGAAAGGGAAAGGCAGTATCGGACAGATGGTTGAGAACCTATATTTTCTTTTGGAAACCAACAACAATCCAGAAGCAGATTTTTCATCTGCTAACATGGAATTAAAATGCACCCCTATAAAATTAGGTAAAAACGACACTTACCTCATTAAGGAACGGTTAGTGTGTAATATGATAAATTATTGCGAAGTCGTAAAAGAGGATTTTGAACAATCTCATTTTTATCTGAAGTGTCAATTGATGTTACTTCTTTTTTATTTATACAAGAAAAATTGTAACAATCTTGATTTGAAGTTTATTTTTTCTGTCCTTTGGAAACTTCCTGAGAAAGATTTACTCATCATCAAGCACGATTACGAAACCATTTTGGGAAAAATCAAAAGTGGCAAGGCTCACTTACTTTCAGAAGGAGACACCATGTATCTCGGTGCATGCAGAAAAGGCCAGAAAGGTGACAGTCTTATGAAACAGCCTTTTTCAGAGGAAGGAGCACCACGAAGAGCTTTCAGTTTAAAGATGTCTTATATGCGAACTATTTTGCAATATGTGGTGAATAGTGGTAAAAATGCGGTTTCCAATTTCGAAATTCCTGCCGAACAGATTGTTTCAGAAGAAGAACTTGACAAACATAATTTTGATGAAATTATTCTAAACCGTTTCAAACCTTATATTGGCAAAAACTATCAAGTTATCGCTAAAGAAAAGAATGCTAATATTTCAAATAATCCAAAAAATAAGTTTGCGATAATAGCAAATGCTATTATCGCAACCGGTAAATGTTCTAACATTAACCGGTCTGAGGAATTCATAAAAGCTGGATTGACAATGAAAACAATACGTATCCAACATAATGGTAGCATAAAAGAGTCAATGTCGTTTGAGAATATTGACTATATGGAGGTCGCAGAATGTGACAACTGGTATGAATCCCGGCTTTATGAATTATTTTCAAGCCGTTTTATATTTGTCGTCTTTAAAGAGCAAACTCCAAACAAAGGAGACTATGTCCTCGACAATGTATTCTTTTGGACGATGCCACGAGAAGATTTGGAATGGGCAGAAACTTATTGGGTGCACATAAGAAAAAATGTATTAGATAATCATATTTCTGAAGAGTATTGGTGGAAAAGCAAAGACAAAAAGAAATTTCATGTACGTCCAAAAGCTCAAAAAGCAACAAAACTAGCACTTAGTCCAAACGGCAAGTGGGTAAAAAAATTCTGTTACTGGTTCAATAACGATTACGTAAAACAAATAGTAAACAATAATGGCTCAAAATAATCATATAATTCGTGTAGTAGAACTATTCGCCGGTGTAGGTGGTTTCCGTATCGGCTTGGAAGGAGCATCTGACGCTTACGAAACAATTTGGAACAACCAATGGGAACCTTCTACCAAACATCAAGATGCTTCTTTAGTATATCAAGCTCGATTCGGGAAAAAAGGACACTCAAATCAGGATATTAACCTTGTAAAAACAACTGATATACCAAACCATGATTTGCTAGTCGGTGGATTTCCCTGCCAAGATTATTCTGTGGCTGCTTCACTCAGTAAATCAGGGGGCATTGAAGGTAAAAAGGGAGTGCTATGGTGGCAAATCTACCGCATTCTACAAGAAAAAGGCGAAGCAAGACCCAATTATATATTTTTCGAGAATGTTGACCGTTTATTAAATTCCCCCGCTTCCCAACGAGGACGGGACTTCGCAATTATCTTAGCTTCATTAGCCGATTTAGGATATATTGTAGAATGGCGAGTTATAAATGCAGCCGACTACGGGATGCCACAAAGAAGAAGAAGAACCTACATTGTGGGGTATCTAAAAAATTCTCCAATAGCTAACCGAATTAAAAAGATGGAGGATTGGACTCTGTACGACGGAGTAATGGCTCAAGCTTTCCCTTTTGAACAAAAATCAGGAATCTCCGCATTTGAAATAGAAGGTTCAATAAAAGAAGTTTCAGACACATTCAACAAAACAGGAAAAGCAAGCCCATTTGGAAATGCAGGTATAATGATAGACCGTCAAGTTTTTTCTATCGATACTTCCCCTGTTTATACAGGTACTAATCAAAACCTAGGCGATATCCTTGTGGACGAAAATTTTGTTCCAGAAGATTTCTTTATTTCAGAAAAAGATTTACCCAAGTGGATTTATGAGAAAGGGGCAAAAAAAATAGAGCGCGTATCTAAAGAAGGATTCAAATACACCTTCTCTGAAGGTGGAATGGCCTTTCCAGACCCACTTGACAAACCTTCAAGAACCATGATTACAGGAGAAGGAGGAAATGCTCCTTCACGTTTTAAACACGTAATATTAACCCCTTCTGGTAAATACCGTAGATTGATTCCTATAGAATTAGAGCGATTGAACATGTTCCCTGATAATCACACTTACCATCCAGAAGTGTCTGATGGACGTAGAGCTTTTCTTATGGGAAATGCTTTAGTTTGCGGAATTGTTGAACTGATTGGAAAAAGTTTATACCGGTTTATGTATGATGAAGCACCTATTTCATCAAAACCGATACATTCTTTACGAGAATCACAACCAACACTAGATTTAGACCTATTTACTTCTGAGAAAGAAGAACTTATTTTTAATAAGCCCAAGAAAAATTACGTACTTGACAAGAATAAGCGTTTATTGATAGGATTTGTTAAGGAAGACAATCAGGAGTATTTTCGAAATTTAGAACCGACTAAAATATATTATACAGGAAAAACGAAATCATTTCCTTCTACTATAGCATTGAATAAGCTATATTATTTCATGCCTTACATAAAAGGAAAAGGAGTTAAGGATTTATATCTGATTCGTATTGCAAGAATTGGAAGCAAAGCAGAAATTCATCCTGAAAGCAACGATAAGGACCCACGGTTAGTATTTGAATTGGAGTTTTTAGAAAGCCTACCTAAATACATCCCTATTCGCTTAAATATCAACCACACCTACACTGATACACTCTTAGGTCGGATAATTGATTATCACGAATAGTTAATAATGCAATGTACTACTAAATTAAGATAAATAAAAATATCAGTTTAGATAAAGCATTTACTTTATACTAGCTTATCTACAAAAATTAGACTTTTTCTAAATATGACGATAAGCTAGTATACCTACACTTCTTCATAATTTCTCCCCCACTAACTTCTTCACCACCTCCACATCCGCCGGAAGCCAGTCTACAGAACCCAGTTCCTCCCGATTCAGCCAAGCTGCGTTTTCATGCTCCTTCAACACCAGATGACCGGAACGCACAGAGCACAGAAAGCAGTGCATCGTGAGGTGGAAAGCTGGATAATCACATTCTACTGTAGTGAGGAAGGTATCGACACTGATTTCCGTATCCAGTTCTTCACGTATCTCGCGTTTCAAGGCTTCCTCCCGGCTCTCGCCTGCCTCTATCTTTCCACCGGGAAACTCCCAGTAGTCCTTAAACTCACCATAGCCGCGCTGGGTGGCAAAATACTTCCCTTCACGACAAATTATTGCTGCTACAACTTCTATCTGCTTCATTTTAATATGTAAACTATTTTTCCCTTCAAAATTCAATACTATCTCCTTCACTGCTGATGCACCAGAAAGGAATGTTTTTGGCATCTGCAAACTCTTTCACACGCCAGGCTGACTCGAATCCGCTTGCCACAAAGTGCATGGGAACGAGCAGTCCTACCTGAAACGTGTCGATAAACTGACGGGCGCCACGGGTATATCCGTTACCGATACGGCCGTCTACCGGAAACATTGCCACGCTGAAAGTGTCCGTTATTTTTCGGATGTCTTTCAGTTCTCCCAAAAAGCGTTTTTCTTCTTTCTCGGGATTGACATCGATACCGAATTCGGCGCTGTAGACCAGCCCGCCCCGATAATCATCGGTCAGGAAACGGGCGTACCAGTTATTCAGGTCGCCTGCATGGAAGATACGCCTGCCATCAGTTTCCACTATCCACGACACACCGCTGTCGTTGCTTCCAGTTGCCGCCACACGAATCAGTCCGTCGCTCCATGTACCTCCTTTGGCAAGCCAGACATCGGCTTCTTCTTTCTGTGCCCGGCGATGTTTCAGGATATCTTTCGAGAGGATATAGATGATGTCGGACCTCGTTTGCCGCCACGAAAAGATTTCTCGGTTGAAATGGTCTTCGTGAAAATGACTGGAGAACACGTACACCGGCTTCTCAGTTTTTAGCAGCTGAGGTACAATGCCCTCCGGGTCCATCCAGTAGTCGAATATCAGGATGCACCGATCTGTTTCGATGGCAAAGCCACTGTGAAAAATATATGTAAGTCTCATTTTTTTACTATTGTATATCGAAATAATGCAAGGTTTATATCATCCTTGACTGAATGAGTGCGAATATAGTAATTTTCTCTCGATTCCGCCTCTGTGAAACAAAAGCAAACAGTCTTAAAAAAACGCTTAAAAGAGCAAGGGGAAAGCTAAAACCTGTTACAACAAACCAATATTATTTTTAACTTTAAGGCAGTTTATACAAACAGACATAGGCAAGAACAAATAGGACACAAAAAATGAAAAAAGGAATATTATTACTTGCTTTCCTGCTGGCTATATGCTGCGGAAGCGGACTATATGCCCAAAATGTATCGTGTAAAAGTTATTTTGAGGTAGTAGAGACAAACGATGAAAATCACCGGCTGGACGAAGTTGCAATTTATCCGCCCGTATTCGGAACGTTGCCTGAGGGAAAAAGACTGAAAATAAAAGTCTGCAACAACGACGAAAAGAAACTCAAAAAAGCATTTTTTTATGTATATTACAAAAACAAGAGGGTAAGCAAGCTCCTCCTTCCTGACTTGAAAAAGGGTGAAACGTACGAATTTTGTGTAAATATTCACTCGAAAATGACCAGGAAAGACAGACAGGAATTACTCTTTAAAATAAGAAGAGGAAAAACGTATATAAGTTACCGGATAGCTCAGCCTCACAACAAGAAAGGGTATTGATAAAAATAATTGCGTACACTTTCTGTCAGACAGCTACAATTTATATCATCCATATCAATTTACTTTTTGTCAAAATGACATTTCTGCCTTTTGAGAATCTCTTTTTCGGTTACTCCCAAGGGTGCTGAAATTAATTTCTGATTCTCATAAGGCAGATTTTTTTCAGAAAGCAAGCAAAGCAGCTAAACTGGCAGATGTATTTTTCCGATAGTGCCTCAGCAGATTACTTTTAAAGAAAATGGACCTATAAAAACCGACTTTCTGCTAAAAGAAAAACAGTGTTTGAATGTCTTTAAGAGATAAAAAAGATCTTTCCGGAGTGTCCATACAGGATACCTTTTGCCGCAATATGGGAATAGAGGAAAAACATCAGGAAGTTTTTATTTTTTTCCGGCATCTTTTCATTAATCTTTCAGCATGTTTTCACTGTTTTTTCACCGTCTTTCTTTGCCTCATTTACTGCCATAAAGCATCTTTCAAGAGTGAAAAACGAATAAAAATCTCCTTATATTACTGACGAAAGGGGAATTTTCTTCAGACAGTCTGTTGAATAAATAGAAGGAATACTTACAAAAAGAAAGTAAAATATCGGAATAACAAAACAGCACTCTCTACGAAAGCCACAAAATCACCAGCCATATCAATAGAGAAGCCACAGCTACAATGGTAATAAATATTAACTTTCCTCGAAAATAACTCTTTTGTTCCCACGCAGTCCGTACTTCTGTTTCGGCCTGAATCTGTTCTAGTTTTTCGGGTGAAATGTCGGACGAACAACGCTTGCCGGTAAGTCCCAGCAAACGACCATGAGTTTCGCTCATACGTTTTTTTCCGACTTTTCGCAGTTCGCGGTTTTCCTTATCGCGCTGCATCATATCGTTTATACATCCTAAAGTTCCCATAGCAGCATACATTTAACCAACTGCCTGAAGATAAGGATTTTTCTCTTCATTCACAAGAAAAGAACGATAAAGGTGTATATCTGTTTTCAGTGTATCTTTTTCAGAATGTTCTTTCTGGCAACTCTCAAGGCGGGAGTTAACGGGGAGGTATCGTCCAGCATTTCGAGTGCGGAACTGAATTCTGCCAGAAGCTCGGGATATAATCTGCATAGAAGATAGGAAAGCTTCATGCTTAGCGCCCGGACTCCTACAGAGCTTCCGGAAGATATCATCTGGTTCATGCAGAAATCGAGAAAATCGGTACGGAGATTGTCTTCACATAATGGCTGGGCTGCAAGCAGCGTCAGCAGTAACCGGCGTTTTGTTTCGCTGGATGTACTCATGGCTTCTTGCATCAGCTCGTCGCATTTGGGGTATAACCAGCCTTGATGGGCTGCATCGAGATGAGTGAACAGCCAGGCTGCATTATCAGCAACTCTTTTCTCGCTGTCGAAGAGCAGAGTGTAAAGCTGTTCGAGTAAGGAATGATCTTCGCAGCACTGGATAACATGGCACAACTCATGAATGTCGTTTTCGTGGATTCGCCCAAGAAGTCTGTTGCGAAGATTATGGAAGTTGTCAGTCTCTGCCATATCTACATGCATTTTTTAATTGCTTTCCGGCAACGGTTCAGCACTTTCTCTCCTGCCGGATGCTGTCTGGTTCCACCAAGTTCAATAGCCGATACGACTTTGAAACCGCTCCATTTTAAGATCTCACGCATAGCTTTTATTGCGCCACGGCTTTGCCCAAACAGGATATTAAAAGGGAAAGGTGTAGTGCTTGTACTTATCAATATGGCTTTTTTGCCTTTATGAAGCGGCAGAGGCAGCCCACGGGTATCTTCTCCTATCATGCCGTATACGATACGATCGAAGATGATTTTCAACTGCCCGGGCATATTTCCCCAATAGCAGGGTGCTCCTACAACCAGCACATCGCAGCTTTTTATAGCAGCAAGTACGCACTGTGCATCGTCTTCGGGCAATACACAATGGTGGGTTTCACGGCAGGTCATACAGCCGGTACAGGGTTTTACCTGCAATCGGGAAGCTAAGATGGTAGTGACTTCTGCTCCTCTTTGTTCTGCTTCCTCGCGAATGGCATCCAGCATGGCAGAGATATTTCCGTGAATGCGCGGGCTTCCGTTGATAATCAAAATGTTCATGAGAAGTGGAGATGTATTTATAATTGCAGATTGCTGTGTATTATGCTTTCATGGCACGCAATGCCTTGCATAACTGATCGGGGCAGGAAGTAGATTTGTTGCCGCAATGGATTCCTTCCAACCGGCTGATTACATCGTCTACTTTCATTCCTTTGACAAGAGAACTGATTCCTTTCAGATTTCCGTTGCAGCCTCCTGTGAAATGTACGTCTGTGATGATGTCATTTTCTACTTCTATCTCGATATTACTGCTGCATGTACCTTGTGTTCTGTAATTTATTTTCATGATGTTGAAGTTTTTGCTGATATAAAAAAACATTCCGGACAAAGCCGGGCATTCTTATAATGGCTGTTCTCACTGCCTGCTCTGCCGCTTTATCCGGAATGAAATGATGGGTAATATTATTCTTCTACCTCTTCAGGTTTCATGTTTGTATATACAGTCTGAACGTCATCAAACTCTTCCAGACGTTCTATCATCTTGTCGATGGTTTCACGCTGTTCAGGAGTTACATCCTTCAAGTCGTTAGGAATGTATGTAAAGTCACCACCTACATCTTCGAAACCACATTCTTCCAGATGCTTCTGAATTGCTGCGTAGCTCTTCGGATCACCATAGATAGTAATTGTACCTTCTTCCGGATCTTCATCGAATTCGTCTTCTACGTTGTAGTCAATCAGATCGAGAATCAGTTCTTCCATGTCTACACCATCTTTCTTCTTGAATGTGAAGACACATTTGTGATCGAACAAGAAAGCCAAAGAACCAGTTGTTCCCAAGTTTCCGCCGAACTTGTTGAATACAGAACGTACATCGGCAACGGTACGTGTTGTATTGTCTGTCAGTGTATCAACAAATACAGCAACTCCGTGAGGACCGTATCCTTCGTATGTCATTCCTTTGTATTCGCTCTGGTCTTTACCCATTGCGTTCTTGATTGCGCGTTCGACATTATCCTTCGGCATGTTTTCGCGCTTACAAGTTGCGATAACTGAACGTAATGCCGGGTTGTTTTCCGGTTCCGGACCGCCAGCTTTTACAGCAATAGCAATTTGTTTACCCAGTCTTGTAAATGTTTTGGCCATGTGACCCCATCTTTTCAGCTTAGTAGCTTTTCTATATTCAAACGCTCTTCCCATTGGATTTATGTTTTAATATGTTTTTTATAATTGTTATTTTCTTAATTATCTCAGTTTGGCATCCAGCTTGTTCTGCAAGTTAGCAATCAGCTTCTGCATTACCTTGTCAATCTGCTTGTCGTTCAGTGTAGCATTTTCATCCTGAAGCATGAAGCTTACCGCATAACTCTTCTTGCCGGCTTCCAGATTCTTACCTTCGTAAACGTCGAACAGCTCTACGCTCTTCAGTAATTTCTTATCTGTTTCGTAAGCTATCTTTTCGATTTCGGCAAATTGTACCTTCTTGTCGATCAGCAAAGCAAGGTCACGTTTTACTGCCGGGAACTTAGAGATTTCTTTATAAGCTACTGTATTGTTCTTGATAGCTTTCATCAGCTCTTTCCAGTTCAGGTCAGCATAATAAACTTCGTTGTCGATATCGAAGGCTTTTTGTATTTTCTTATGCAGCACACCGAAAGTTGCCAGCAATTTACCTCCACGTGTATGTACTGATATAGCTACAGAATAAATATCGTCGGTCAGGTTTCCGAATACCAGTCCACCGAAGTTTACTCCCAGACGACGGAAGATATTCAATACGTATGCTTTCAACTCGTATACAGAAGTGTTTTCATCAGGATGTGCCCAAGAGTTGCTTACACGCTTACCGGTAATCCACAAGCCTAAATGCAGTTCTTCTGAATAAGCAGCAAGAACTTTTTCCGGATTCCTCTTTTCAGCATTGAAGTGATAGCAGTTACCGAATTCGAAGAACTTCAGGTCAGCATTCTTACGGTTAGCGTTGTGCTGGATACTTTCCAAACCACCGAACAACAGTGTAGCACGCATTACGTTAAGGTCGTTGCTCAATGGATTCATCAACTGTACCAGATTTTCAGGCTTGTAAGTTTCCAGACCTTCGTAGTAAGTAGCAGCAGTAAGAGAGTTGTTCATTATTTCATTGAATCCACAACCAACCAGCTGTTCTGAAACAAGATTCTGAAGTTTTACAGACTTGTCTACATCGCCTTTTACGCTTAAGCTTGACTTCACAGATGTAGGTATTTCCACATTGTTGTAGCCATAGATACGAAGAATGTCTTCTACTACATCGCACGGACGCTGAACATCTACACGATATGCCGGTACCAGCAATGACAGTCCTTCGGGTGTTTCATCAGTGATCTTCATTTCGAGGCTGGTTACAATGCTCTTGATTGTTTCTGCCGGAATAACTTTTCCGATTAAAGCGTTAGTATATTCATAAGAAAGCTCTACCGGGAAGTCTGCTATAGGTGCAGGATAGTTGTCTTTTATTTCGGATGCAATCTCACCGCCGGCAAGTTCTTTTACCAGCAGGGCTGCTTCTTTCAGTGCGTAAATAGTACCATTAGGTTCGATACCACGTTCGAAGCGGAAAGAAGAGTCTGTGCTCAACCCGTGACGGCGTGCAGTCTTACGTACCCATGTAGGATGGAAATATGCACTTTCGAGGAATACATCTTTTGTTGTTTCTGTAGTTCCAGAATCGAGTCCACCGAATACTCCGGCGATGCACATCGGTTCTTCTGCATTACAGATCATCAGGTCACGGTCGGAAAGCTTACGTTCTACTTCATCCAAAGTAACGAACTTAGTTCCTTCGGGACAAGTTTTTACTACAATCTTACCACCTTTAATCTTGTCAGCATCGAAGCAGTGCATCGGCTGACCGTATGCATGAAGAATGTAATTGGTAATATCGACAATATTGTTGATAGGACGTACACCGATAAGACGCAGTTTGTTTTGCAGCCATTCGGGACTTTCCTTTACTGTTACGTTCTTGATAGCAACACCTGCATAACGGGGACAAGCTTCAGTGTTTTCTACCACAATATCAATGTTCATATCGTGATTGTCGACCTTGAATGCATCTGCCGAAGGACGTTTCAATGTTGCCTGACGTCCGTTCTGAATCAACCATGCATACAAATCGCGTGCAACACCATAGTGAGAGCAGGCATCCGAACGGTTAGGAGTAATATCTACCTCCAGCACGTAATCGCTCTTGATATTATAATAGTCTTTGGCAAGAGTTCCCGGTACAACATCTTCAGGAAGTACAATGATACCTTCGTGGCTTGTACCGATACCGATTTCGTCTTCAGCGCAAATCATACCGTTCGACTCAACGCCGCGAAGCTTTGACTTCTTGATGGTAAAGCACTCATCACCGTCGTACAGTTTGGTTCCGAGTGTTGCAACTACTACCTTTTGTCCGGCAGCTACATTTGCAGCTCCACAAACAATCTGAACAGGATCGCCCTGTCCCAAATTAACGGTAGTGATATGCATGTGATCTGAATTTGGATGCGGTTCGCAAGTCAGCACTTCGCCGATAACAAGCCCTTCCAATCCTCCTTTTATCGATTGAACTTCTTCTACATCGCCTGTTTCCAGACCAATGGAAGTAAGTGCGGCTGCCACTTCATCGGGTGTCAAATCGAAGTTGACATATTCTTTCAGCCAATTATACGAGATATTCATATATGTATAGTTTTATGTATTTCTTAAATTGTCGTGCAAATGTAATATAAATATTTGGGATAGAATATGAGTGCAGGGAGTTTTTTACGTTCACTCAAAGACAGATATCCAAATAAATTACTTTATTTTCCGCCTTCTTATCATACGGATGTACGCATCAGAACGGCACATCCGGAACCGGAGCGCCAAACGGATTTTCGGGTTGCGGAGCCATCTCTACTGGAGGAGGAACAAACGATTGTCCGCCGCCGCTGTTTATTTTCGAACGGAGTACAGGAGCTGCACTTTCTTCACCCGGCATCGGCACGATCATTTCGTCATCCGGATTCTGGAAGCGGGCAAACTCGCCACGGAAGCGTAACAGCACATCGCCTACCGCACCGTTACGATGCTTGGCAATAATGATTTCTGCCATACCGTGAAGGTCGTTTCCTTTTTCATCGGTATAAATCTTGTAATACTCCGGACGGTGAATGAAGCATACCATATCGGCATCCTGCTCGATGGCTCCCGATTCACGCAAGTCGCTCAACTGAGGGCGCTTGCCGTCGATACCTTCACGGCTTTCCACACCACGGTTCAACTGACTCAAGGCGATGATAGGGATATTCAACTCTTTGGCAAGTCCTTTCAACGAACGTGAGATGGTACTTACTTCTTCCTGACGGCTTCCGAATGACATACCGCTGGCATTCATCAACTGAAGGTAGTCGATAATGATAATCTTTACATCGTGTTCACGTACAAGTCGGCGTGCTTTGGTTCGCAACTCAAATACAGACAAGGAAGGTGTATCGTCAACATAAAGCGGAGCATCGTACAGTTCCTTTATCTTATAGTCGAGCTGTCCCCATTCGTAAGGAGCGAGCTGACCGCTCTTGATTTTCTCACCGGGGATCTCGCACACATTCACAATCAGACGGTTCACCAACTGTACGTTACTCATTTCCAAAGAGAACAATGCAACGGGAACTTTATTGTTTACGGCCATATTCTTCGCCATAGAGAGTACGAATGCTGTCTTACCCATCGCCGGACGGGCAGCAATAATAATAAGGTCGGAATTCTGCCAGCCGGAAGTCATCTTGTCGAGCTGATGGAAACCACTCGACAAACCACTCAAACCGTCGGTTCTTGCCGCTGCTTTCTGAAGCATCTCATACGCTTCCTGAATGACAGGATTAATCTGCGTATAGTCTTTCTTCATGTTCTGCTGCGAGATTTCGAAGAGTTTTCCTTCGGCTTCCTGCATCAGATCGTCTACATCCTGAGTCTCGTCGAACGCCTTTGTCTGGATGTTGCTGGTAAAAGAGATCAGCTCGCGTGCCAGAAACTTTTGGGCGATGATACGAGCATGATATTCGATATGGGCAGAAGAAGCTACCTTACCACTTAACTGAGTGATATAAAAAGGTCCTCCCACTTCGTCCAGGTCACCACGCGAACGAAGCTGTTCTGTCACCGTCAGGATATCAATCGGTTTCTGCTGTATTGCCAGATCGGTAATCGCGGCGTAAATCAACTGATTGCGGTGTTCGTAAAAAGACTCAGGACGGAGGATTTCACTGACTAGCGAATATGCATCCTTTTCAATCATCAATGCACCCAGCACAGCCTCCTCCAGTTCAGGAGCCTGTGGCTGCAAATGTCCGTATTCATCAACCGGCTTCGTTTTGGTAGCCTTCGGGACACGGGTAGTTCTTCTCGTTTCTGCCATTTCTCTCTTTTAGATTTTAATTGTGCAAAGATAGAAAAAATGATTCTTATTTCCATAATGGCGGGCATGCCAAACTTTATTGTACATGGCACAGGCTATAATGTTTTACCCTCACCTGATGTATATTTTCCGGAAATGGATGCAGATTTTAAAAACTTTACACTATCTTTGAAAAAACAAAATTTAACGATATGATTACTTTTCCTAATGCAAAAATAAATCTCGGACTAAACGTCGTAGAGAAGCGTCCGGACGGATACCATAATCTGGAAACTGTCTTTTATCCTATCAAACTGCAAGATGCGCTGGAAGTGAATCGTCTGGAAGGTTCTGATCTTCCTTATAAGATTCATACAAGCGGAACTGTTATCGAAGGAAACCTTGAGGATAATCTGGTTATTAAAGCATACAATCTGCTGAAAGCAGAAAATTACCAGATGCTTCCGGTAGACATTCATCTGTTTAAGCACATTCCGACTGGTGCCGGATTGGGTGGCGGATCGGCTGATGCTGCTTTTATGATAAAACTGCTGAATGAAAAATTCAAGCTTGGAATAAGCGAAGAGAAAATGGAAGAATATGCTGCACGTCTGGGAGCGGACTGCGCATTCTTTATTAAGAACAAACCGGTCTTTGCGTCTGGTATTGGAAATATATTCGAACCTATAGAGATTTCACTGAAAGGTTATTATCTCGTACTAGTAAAACCGAATATATTCGTTTCTACACGTGATGCTTTTGCATGTATCAAACCTCAACATCCGGAAGTTTCATTGAAAGAGATTATCAAACGCCCGATAGAAACATGGAAAGACTGTATGAAGAATGATTTTGAATACAGTGTATTCCAGAAATATCCGGAAATTGCAGCTATCAAAGATAAATTGTACGATCTGGGAGCAGTCTATGCTTCAATGAGCGGATCAGGATCGGCTGTTTATGGTATCTTCAAGGAAGCGATAGAAAACGTAGATGAAAAATTCGGCGAATGCTTCTGCCGTCAGCGTGAACTGGAATAATTTTTTGTATGACAGACTTCATAGACGATAAAATACATTATCTGAATATTGATTCCGACGGAATAGAGCTTCCGTCGGAATTTACTTTTCCTTTTCATTATACTCCTCACCCATTAACTGTCAAGGCTGCGCACGAGGTGCAGAATTATATCGCTTCACGAACAGACTGGACTGAAGAATTGTCAGCAGGAAAAATGTTCGGGGTGCTGATTGTACAGACTCCTGATGAAAAAGTCGGCTATCTGGCTGCATTCTCCGGGAATCTTGCAGGCAGTAACTTACACCAGTTTTTTGTACCTCCCGTATATGATCTGTTACAGCCAGACGGTTTCTTCCGCATCGAAGAAGCAAACATTTCTGCAATCAACAAACAGATTAAGGAACTGGAAGGTAGCCAGCAACTGAAGGACATGCGCTCAAGGCTGGCGGCATGTCAGGCTCAAGCTAGCCAGACATTGGCTGACGCCAAACAGCAAATGAAAGAAGCTAAACTCGCGCGTGAACAACGGCGTGCTGAAGGTATCAGTGAAGAAGAGCAGAAAAACCTGATCCGTGAGAGTCAGTTTCAAAAGGCTGAATACAAACGACTGGAGAAAAAGCTGAAGGAAGAAACACAGCAGCAGGAGGAAGAGCTGAAACATATGGAGCATCTGATCTGTCAATTGAAACAGGAACGCAAAGTACGTTCTGCTGCCCTGCAACAAAAGCTGTTCGAACAATTTCGTATGCTGAATGCCAAAGGAGAAGTAAAAGACTTATGTGAGCTATTTAAAGATACACCACAAGGAGCTCCTCCAGCCGGAACAGGTGAATGTGCGTTACCCAAGCTGTTGCAATATGCTTATCTGCACCAACTAAAGCCACTTGCTATGGGAGAATTCTGGTGGGGGAAATCGCCAAAAGAAGAGATAAGGCATGCAGGGCACTTCTACCCTTCTTGTAAGGGAAAGTGTGAACCCATTCTGAAACATATGCTTGTCGGCTTGCAAGTGGAAAAGAACCCATTGGCAGAAAACATACACCAGGACACAAAGCCTGAAATTGTTTATGAGGACGACTGGCTGGTTGTGGTCAACAAGCCTGCCGGTATGTTATCCGTACCCGGCAAAGAAGCACTGAACTCGGTATACCAGTTTCTGCACGAACGCTATCCGGAAGCAACAGGTCCTATGCTTGTACATCGGCTGGATATGGCAACATCCGGCTTACTGCTTGCAGCAAAAGACAAAGATACGCATCAAAAGCTACAGGCTTTATTTTGCGGAAGAGAGATTAAAAAGCGTTACACAGCTATGCTGTCCGGCATAGTCAACACTGATGAAGGAACTATCAGCCTGCCGCTTTGTCTGAACTTTCACGACCGCCCGCGACAAATGGTAAGTTTCGAATATGGCAAACCAGCCATCACCCGCTACAAGGTGCTGGAACGGAAAAACAGGAAAACGCTGATTGCGTTCTATCCGCTTACCGGACGTACCCATCAACTGCGCGTACATGCTGCTCATCCACAAGGACTAGCCTGTCCCATTGTGGGCGACGAACTGTATGGGAAACGTGCAGACCGACTATATCTTCATGCCGCCGAACTAAGCTTTACCCACCCTGTGAACGGAGAAGATATTACAATCTGCCGCGAGGCTGACTTTTCTCTTGAATAAACAGGAAATACTAAAATTTGTCATTCCCGATAAACCTTTCTGCTTTCTTTCTGTCATAACACCAGAAAGCGCGCTAAAATGATTTTAGTATAAACCCAAATTACAACAACAATGAAAACAAAACGTTTATTCACAGCACTGATGATAGCTACCATGATGAGTTGCGGCATAATATTGGCACAACCCGGTCAGAAAGAAAAGAAACTTACACCGGAACAACGGATCGAAATGCAAGTAAAGAAAGCACAGAAACGTCTTTTTCTGGATGAGGAAACTGCTGCAAAATTTGCCCCGTTGTACAAAGAGTATCTGGAAGCTATGAAACAATGCAAGCCGGCTCCAAAGCAATTACAGAAAGGAGAAAAGAAAGAATTGACTGATGCTGAGATAGACCAGATGATGCAAGACCGCTTTGCTGCTCGCAAAAAGCTTGTGGAAACTCAGGAAACCTATTACAAGAAGTTTAAAAAGATCCTGAATATCCGTCAGGTAGAAGTTTTATTCAAAGACAACGGTCCTAAACGTCCTCATCGTCCTTGTATAAACAAGCCCCAGTGCCCACAAGGCCCTAAAGCTAAGATGGGAGAAGCTCCGGCACCTTGCAAGCAATGTCCGGCTTCACAAAAGTAAGTATTTACTCATGCAAGATTGATAACTTTGAAAATAGAATCAGCCTCCAACGTCTAACTCACTGGAGGCTGATTTTTTATTATCACCCGCTCCGTTTAAGGTCTTCTTCATCCCGCTTCGGAGCGACCACATTTATCTAATATTTCCCGTCAGAATTAATACGCATGATCGTCTTCTTTCATTTCGTCTACCGTAATCGGCTTGCTGTCTATAGCTCTCCATGCATAAACTATGTAAGCCAAAACAAACGGTACGAGAATAGAAACATATGCCATAGTGGTCAGCGTAAATTTACTGGAACAGCTGTTGGCAAGCGTCAACGAACTCTGCAAATCGGCTGTTGAAGGATAATAAGCGGTATGGTTATATCCTACACAAAGTAACAATGCCAATACGGTAAGCACCGTACCTGTTCCTGCAAACCAGATGCCCTTCGTATATGTAGCACTGAGAATACTTTTCACCAGACCAAACAATACACCGATAACTCCCACCAAAAACAATATCAGCAGATAAGGCATAGCCAGCAAATTGTTGAAGTATTTATAAGGTTCCATAACAATGGTCTGTGTTTCTGCATCTACAGCAAACCCATCCTTCAGCAACGTACGGATAACAAAAGCCAGAAAAAACAACAGGAAAGGTACTGCATCTGAAATCAGTTGGCGCCGGCAACGAAGAATCAGTCCTTCATGACGAATATTATTGATGAAATACATATTACCCAACAGACGTGCCAGGAAAAATACAGCCAGCCCTAAAATCAAATTCCAAGGATCACCAAAAGCGTCTAATCCATGCCAGCCGTTTGCCCAGCGACTGATGACAGGCATCATTTCATTGGTCATATTAGCTTTTCTGACAATGAAGTTTGAGCCATTGAAGAATGTAGCCACAGCCGCTCCCAGCAACACAGGTCCTACAATTCCATTTATCACCAGAAAATACTGATAAGTACGCTTACCCAGCAAATTACCTAACTTTGACTGAAACTCATAAGAGACAGCCTGTAGCACAAAACTGAACAGAATAATCATCCATAGCCAATATGCTCCCCCGAAACTTGTACTGTAAAACAAAGGGAAAGAGGCAAAAAAGGCTCCTCCAAAAGTTACCAGTGTAGTAAAGGTAAACTCCCATTTACGACCGGTAGAATTTACCATCAAAGTCCGCTCTTCTTCCGTTTGTCCTAAACGAAACAGTAAAGAGTTTCCTCCCTGAACAAACAGCAGAAATACCAACAAAGCTCCCAGCAAAGAAACCAGAAACCACCAATAGTTCTGTAAAAAAATATATGTTGAATCCATAAATTCTATTATTTAAGTAATAGTTGACTTATCGTTTATTTACACCTCTTCCGGACCTTTCTTGATAGCTTTCAGCATAATACCTATTTCAGCAATCAGCAGCACTGTAAACATAATCAGGAAGATGAAGAAAGTTGTCTGTACCGAACCGGTTTCCAGTCTGGAAATTGCAGCATTCACAGGAAGCAGGTCTTGTATAGCCCAAGGCTGGCGTCCTACTTCGGCAACAATCCATCCGGCCTGACTGGCGATATAAGCCAACGGAATACTCCAAAGTGCAATCCAATGCAGCCAGCTGGCTTTCGACAACTGATGTTTCCATGCCAGAACCAATATCAAAATAAAAAATGCGATGAAATACATACCCAGTCCAACCATTACACGGAATGACCAGAACGACAACCATACATTCGGAACGATCGAATTAGGATCTTTTATATATCCATATCCGAAATAAGGCATGTTTTCATCCAGCACCTGACGGGCACGCTGCATACCGTCCTCATTTTTTTCTTCCTTTGCCTGACGGAAATCGGCAAGGGCACTGATAGCCAGTTTTCCTCTTTCCATTTTTTCCATAACAGAAAGTGCCTGAGAACCGTCTGGAAGCGTATATCCTCCCAACAAAATATTATTGATTCCCGGAACATATCCAGCTACATCATGCGTTGCCAAGTATGACAACATTTCTGGAATCTTAAGACTGCCTACCACAGTAAGCGGTTCATGAGTACCTCCATCGTAAAGAGCTTCCATAGCAGCCAGTTTCATTGGCTGATACCTGGCTACCTGATAAGCAGATTTATCACCGGAAAAAGCAGTAACCAACGCTGCAAACAATCCTACTCCTGCCGCAATCTTAATACTGGCTACAGCAAACTCCTTTTCACGTTTACGCAACAGATACCACGCACTGACACCGATAACAAACACTGCTCCCAATATCCAGCTGCTGAGCACTGTATGCAAAAACTTCATAACAGCTACTGGTGAAAAGGCTACCGAAGCGAAATCCATCATCTCGTTGCGTACTGTTTCGGGATTAAATGCCATACCTACCGGATACTGCATCCATGAGTTGGCAACCAAAATCCACCAGGCAGAGAAAGTTGCTCCCAATCCGGTCAGCCAGGTAGACGCCAGATGAAACTTTTTGCTCACCTTATTCCACCCAAAAAACATTACGGCTATAAAAGTAGCCTCCATGAAAAACGCTACGATTCCTTCAATGGCCAGAGGAGCTCCGAATATATCTCCTACAAACCACGAATAGTTGCTCCAGTTGGTTCCGAACTGAAATTCCAGAATCAGTCCGGTAGCAACTCCCACCGCAAAATTAATTCCAAACAACTTCATCCAGAACTTGGCTGTCCGCTTCCAGAATTCATTGCCGGAAACATAATAAAGTGTTTCCATTAACCCCATAATAACAGCCAATCCCAACGTTAGCGGCACAAATAGCCAATGATACATGGCAGTTAAGGCAAACTGGGCTCTTGACCAATCCACCATCGATGTGTCAATACTTTCTAACATAAATTTCTAGTTTTATTTAATAATTGAATTACTTGAACGATTTACAAGCTCTGAACCTACATACTGCTGTTTTTCCTCATCCGTTTTATCCTTCAAAAAAGAAGGAAAGAAAAATAGCTTCAGGATAAAAAACATAATAAAGAGCTTGACCAAAATCAGCATCCAGAGCGTACGGCCGAGCGTCATTTCCCGAAATCCATCCCGATAAAACTCCCAAATTCGAATGATACAGTTTTTAATCATAGTTTATTTTTATAATGATTACAAAGTAAAGTCTTTTATCGGTAAAAAACAAGCCTTTGTCTTGATAAAATCAGGGTTAATCTAGTTCATTTGAGCCGATATATAGTATAATGTATTTTTGCATTAGAAAATTAAATAAACAGAATATGAAACAACAAGCACTATGTTTAATTGCAATCCTTTCGGCAGCCTCTCCTCTTTATGCCCAGGAAGAGAAAGAATGGACTCTGGAAGATTGTATCAATTATGCACTTGAGAAAAACATTCAGTTGCAGCAGAATAAGATCTCGTTGCAAGAGAGTGAAATAGATGTAAAAAGTGCAAAGGCTAATCTTTTCCCAAGTTTATCATTCAGCACCGGGCACAACATGATCAACCGCCCTTATCAGGAACAGAGTGCTACGGTAAGCGGCACGGAAATTATTACCAGTGATAATAAGACGACCTACAACGGGAACTACAGTCTTAATGCTCAATGGACGCTATGGAATGGCGGCAAGCGACTGAACACCATCAAACAGGAAAAAACAAACCGGGATATTGCTGGGCTTGCCGTTACAGAAACCGAGAATACGCTACAAGAAGAAATTGCCAAATTGTTTATTCAGATTCTATATGCAGATGAATCTATCAACATAAACAAAAATACGCTAGAAGTGAGTACTGCTACATTCAACCGGGCTCAAGAATTATTCAAAGAAGGAAGTATTTCTAAAGCAGACCTTGCACAACTTGAAGCACAGGAAAGCAATGACAAATATCAGCTGGTTACTGCCGAAAGCTCCTTGCGCAACTATAAATTACAACTGAAACAGTTATTGGAACTGGATGGTACAGCAGAAATGAAGCTGGCACTTCCCACACTGAACGATGAGCACGTGATGGAAGTATTGCCAAGCCAGACAGACATCTATCAGACTGCACTGGCTACGCGTCCGGAAATCCAAAGCAGCCAACTGAGCATTGAAAACGCTAAATTAGGTATTTCGGTTGCTAAAGCTGGATACTATCCAACTATCAGTTTATCTGCTTCCAGTTCAAGTACGACAAACAGCGCCAGTACTAATAACTGGGCACAGCAGATGAAGTATGGCTGGAACAATATGATAGGAATCAGCTTAAGCATCCCCATATTCGATAACCGACAGAACAAGAGCAACGTACAGAAAGCAAGATTACAATACAGCAACAGCCTGTATGAGCTGCAAAGCAAACAAAAAGAATTATACAGCACGATAGAAACATTATGGCTGGATGCACTGAATGCCCAAGAACAATACGCTGCTGCCGAGAGTAAAGTGGAAAGCAGTCAGACAAGCTTCGATATGGTTAGCGAGCAATTCAATCTGGGAATGAAAAATACAGTAGAGCTCCTTACAGAAAAAAATAACTTACTCAGTGCACAGCAACAACGAGTACAAGCCAAGTATATGGCTATATTAAACAGAACACTGCTCAATTTCTATGCAGGGAATAAAATAGAACTATAAAAAATTTGAATATGAAGAATAAAAAAACAATCATCATTACAGCAGCTGCCATCATCATTATAGCTGGAGGATGCTGGATATTCGGTGGAACAAAAGCGAAAAACAAGATCGACTTTGTCACAGAACAAGTACAGAAAGGAAACGTTAACAATTCTATCACAGCTACCGGAACGATAGAGCCTGTAACAGAAGTAGAAGTAGGTACTCAGGTTTCAGGTATCATCGACAAAATATATATCGACTATAATTCAGTAGTAAAGCAAGGCGAAGTCATTGCCGAAATGGATAAAGTGACACTTCTGAGTGATCTCCAGTCGGCACAGGCTACATACAACGGAGCGAAGGCTGAATACGAATATCAGAAAAAGCAATACGAACGCAATGAACAACTCCATAAAAAACAGCTTATCAGCGATACAGATTACGAAGAGTCATTATACAACTACCAACGCTCACGCAGTTCATACGAACAGAGCAAGGCAGAACTGGCCAAAGCAGAACGTAATCTTTCATATGCAACAATCACATCGCCGATCGATGGTATCGTAACCAGCAAGGATGTTGAAGAAGGACAGACTGTTGCATCTGGTTTCGAAACTCCGACATTATTAACCATCGCTGCCGACCTGACCAAAATGGAAGTCGTAGCCGATGTAGATGAAGCCGATATAGCAGGTGTGGTTGAAGGAGCACGTGTCACATTTACTGTAGACGCATATCCGGAAGATGTATTCGAAGGGAAAGTACGACAGGTTCGCCTGGGAAGTACAAACAGCAGCTCAAGCAGCAGTTCAACAAGCACATCGGAAACAGTTGTAACTTACGAAGTTGTCATTACCGCTGACAATCCAGACCTGAAGCTTAAACCGCGTTTGACTGCAAACGTAACTATCTATACTCAGATCCGCGAAAATGTACTTACTGTTCCTGCCAAGGCACTACGTTTTTCTCCGAACAAAGAACTTGCCGGCAGCCGTAGTATCAAAGATTGCCAGGGAGAGCATAAAGTCTGGACACTGGAAAACGAAACATTCGTTGCACATCCTGTAAAAGTAGGCTTAAGCGATGGATCGCATACTGAAATACTGGAAGGTGTAAGCGAAGGAACAAGCATTGTAACCGAAGCTGTAATAAAAGGCAGCATGCCGGATATGAGTGCTATGGAAGCACAAGGAGAACGCAGTCCTTTCATGCCAGGCCCTCCGGGAAAAGATAAAAGCAAAAGCAAAGGAAACAAATAAAACTCCAACAATAATACAATGAGTAAAGTTGTCATAGAATTACAAAATATAAAACGAAACTTTCAGGTAGGAGATGAAACCGTACACGCACTGCGAGGTGTTTCATTCTCTATCACAGAAGGAGAGTTCGTTACCATCATGGGAACATCCGGTTCAGGAAAATCTACATTACTGAATACACTGGGATGTCTGGACACTCCCACCAGCGGAGAGTATCTGCTGGATGGAGTTTCCGTAAGAACCATGAGCAAGCCTCAACGAGCTATCTTACGTAACCGCAAGATTGGATTCGTATTCCAGAACTACAACCTGCTGCCTAAAACAACGGCAGTAGAAAACGTAGAACTCCCGTTGATGTATAATTCAGCTATCAGTGCTGCCGAACGACGTCGCAGAGCTATAGAAGCGCTGATTGCTGTAGGATTAGGCGACAGACTGGAACATAAGTCGAACCAGATGTCCGGTGGACAGATGCAGCGTGTAGCAATCGCCCGTGCATTGGTAAACGATCCGGCGGTTATTCTGGCCGACGAAGCAACCGGTAACCTTGATACACGTACATCTTTCGAAATTCTGGTACTCTTCCAGAAGCTATATGCCGAAGGACGCACCATTATTTTCGTTACTCACAATCCGGAACTCTCTCAATACAGTAGCCGGAACATCCGCCTGCGTGACGGACATGTAATCGAAGATACGGTAAACAATCATATTTTATCGGCAGCAGAGGCTCTTGCAGCCTTGCCGAAAAATGATGAAGACTAACTAAGTCTTTATCGTACGATAACTTATAAATTAAGAACAACATGAACGGAACAAACCTTTTTAAAATAGCCCTCCGTGCGTTGGCCAACAATAAGCTCCGCGCCTTCCTTACCATGCTTGGTATAATCATCGGCGTAGCTTCCGTAATTGCCATGCTAGCTATCGGACAGGGATCGAAACGAAGCATACAACAGCAGATTTCGGAAATGGGTTCGAACATGATTATGATTCATCCGGGAGCAGAAATGCGAGGAGGAGTTCGCCAAGACCCGTCTTCCATGCAGACATTGAAGCTGGAAAACTACGAAACATTGTGCAATGAATGTATGTTTCTCTCGGGCATCAGTCCCAATGTATCTTCATCCGGACAACTTATAGCCGGCCCCAACAACTACCCCTCTTCAGTGAGTGGAGTAAGTATAGATTACCTGAAAATCCGCCAGCTCACAGTAGAACAGGGAGAAATGTTTACAGAGAATGATATCCAGACAGCAGCTAAAGTCTGCGTAATTGGTAAAACAATTGTAGACAATCTTTTCCCCGACGGAACCGATCCGATAGGTAAGATTATACGATGCAACAAAATACCTTTTCGGGTAGTAGGAGTCCTGAAGTCGAAAGGATACAACTCAATGGGTATGGACCAGGATGATGTAGTGCTGGCTCCTTACACCACAGTAATGAAGCGTCTATTGGCACAAACTTATCTGAGTGGTATCTTCGCCTCGGCACTGACCGAAGATATGACTCAAGAGGCAGTAGATGAAATCACAACTATCTTGCGCCGTGAACACAAACTGAAAGCAAGCGACGATGATGACTTTACCATCCGTACCCAGCAAGAATTGAGTTCAATGCTGAATACAACAACCGACCTGATGACAACCTTGCTTGCCTGCGTTGCCGGAATTTCACTGGTCGTAGGAGGTATCGGAATCATGAACATCATGTATGTATCCGTAACGGAACGTACACGAGAAATAGGTCTGCGAATGTCAGTTGGTGCACGCGGCATCGACATCTTGTCACAATTCCTGATAGAGGTCATACTGATAAGTATTACCGGAGGACTGATTGGAGTAATCTTAGGATGCGGAGCCAGCTTTGTCATCAAAACAGTGGCACACTGGCCGGTATTTATACAGCCCTGGAGTGTATTGCTGTCATTCGCGGTATGTACCGTTACAGGAGTCTTCTTCGGATGGTATCCTGCCAAAAAAGCAGCCGACCTTGATCCGATTGAAGCATTACGATATGAATAACGATAAATGAGCTTGTGAAAGTTCATCTTTATAACTTTGTTCTTCATAACTTTGGTTTCCTTGTCCGGCTGTCTATGGCAATAAAAGTATTGCTACGCAGCCGGACTTTTTAAATTTTTTAGTTACTTTTGTTTGTACAGACTACATCACCTATGAAACAGTTCACTGATAACACACACCGTTCACTCGAAATCCTGATACACACCATTTGCTGGGGACTCTTTTTCGCTTTCCCGTTGTTCTTTACGCAAAACAATGACGGAACGATAAACTGGAAAGATTTCATGTTTCACTGTATAGTGCCAACCACACTATGCATTATCTTTTATCTGAATTATTTCGTTTTTATACCTCATATTTTATTTCATGAGCAAACCAAACGGTTTATCTTCATAAATGCGATAGTTATTATTATTCTGACCTTTGGCTTACGCTACTGGAACAATATGCACTGCCCTCCTCCACCGTCTCATCGCCCCATGCCGCCATCATATATCTTTTATTTGCGCGATATGGCAAGTCTTATATTCTCGGCAGGGCTGAGCGTTGCCATCTGTATGAGTAAGCGCTGGAGTCAGACCGAAGCGGAACGCCGGGAAGCAGTAAAAAGCCGTACCGAAGCAGAACTGAAAAACTTACGTAATCAGCTTAATCCTCATTTTCTGCTGAATACGTTAAACAACATTTACGCACTGATAACATTTGATACAGACAAAGCACAACAAGCTGTGCAAGAGTTAAGCAAGTTATTGCGCTATGTACTTTACGACAACCAGCAGATGTTTGTCCCACTGAGCAAGGAAATCGATTTTATACGCAATTACATCGAACTCATGCGCATCCGTATTTCTGCCCAGGTAGATATACAGACCAACTTCAATATCAAGCCCAAAAGTCAGACTCCCATTGCTCCCTTGATTTTTATCTCACTGATAGAAAATGCATTCAAGCATGGGATTTCTCCCGTGGAGCCCAGTTATATAAACATCTCCATTTCGGAAGATAATGACAAGATAGAATGTACCATACGCAACAGTAATTATCCTAAGACAAGAGCCGATAAAAGTGGTTCGGGTATCGGACTGGAACAAGTACGAAAGCGTCTGGAACTGGTTTACCCCGGAATATATAAATGGGACAATCACTTGTCTGACGACGGAAAAGAGTATTTTTCCAATATCATCATATACCTTAAACATTAACTCTCTAAAACTATAAATATGAACTTAAGATGTGCCATTGTAGACGATGAGCCCCTAGCACTCGGGCTTCTGGAAAGTTACATAAAAAAGACACCTTTTCTGGAACTCTCCGGCAGTTATTCCAGTGCCATACAAGCCATGAAGTATTTACCCGATCATCCGGTAGATGTACTTTTTCTGGATATCCAGATGCCTGAACTCAACGGGCTGGAGTTTTCACGCATGGTATCTGAAGACACACGAATTATTTTCACTACAGCTTTCGACCAATATGCACTCGACGGCTATCGGGTAAATGCCCTCGATTACCTGCTGAAACCCATCAGCTATTCCGATTTTATGGAAGCTATCAATAAAGCTGCAAAATGGTTTGAACTACAGCAAAAAGCAGATAAACAAAGCACGGAAGGAGATTCAGACGAGAACAAAAAAGACTATATATACGTAAAAAGTGATTACAAACTAATACAAATAGAGCTTAACAAAATATTATACATAGAAGGTCTGAAAGACTATATCAAAATTCATCTTGAGAATGAAGACAGACCTATCCTGTCATTGGTCAGCATGCGTGTCATGGAAGAAAAGCTTCCGGCCAACCAGTTTATCCGTGTACACCGGTCTTTTATCGTACAGAAACAGAAAATAAAAGTTATCGACAAAGGACGAATCGTATTCGGAAAAGATTATATTCCGATCTCTGACAGTTACAAACAGGAACTTCAAAATTATGTTAATGAACATATTGTTTAGTCAGAGCACTATTATTTAACTTTTTTTACTGCACATTTTGAAGTTTTTTGCGCAAAGGCTTGTCACTTCTAAATATAACCTCTATATTTGTAGAGTACATAATAAGAACAGAAGTTGTGAAACTTCTTATTTGAATAGTTTAGTTAAGTCTAGTTTAGTTTTTGTGTTGTGATACTCCTGCTGAAAGTGTTCATCAGGAGTGTCTTTTTTTACAATATTTCTCTTCTATCAATAAATTCGCAGGATAAAGCATAAATTGATTATATTTTCGTATTTTTGAATTCTGTATCGCTCCGGCGGTATCAAGGAATAACTTTTAAAAGCGTTATAACCTCCGGTAAATAAAGAGATTGCAGTTCCACGCTTTTTGTATTACTTAAATGTCTTTTCGGGACTGAAGGACTGTACTTAATATTATGGAAAATCAAGAAAAGATGTCGGGCAATCCCGTACGCCAAACAATTATCATTCGAGAAGAATCCAGAAAATCGAACGGTCTGGGAACTGCCGGATTTGTACTGGCTCTGCTGGCGCTTTTAGGATGCTGGATACCTGTACTCAACTGGATATTGTGGTTGCTGGGATTCATTTTTTCGTTTATCGGCATATTCAAATCTCCCCGCGGACTAGCCATTGCCGGATTGTGCATCAGCTTGGTAGACTTAATTCCGTTAATCCTCCTTTTAGGATTCGCAGCCGCCTTACTAATCTGATAATAAACAAATTACTCCAAATAAGCGATTTGTTTTAAGCTTCTGATAAACCGATTTATCCCTATTCATAAAATATCTAACAAAAGAAGGTAATCTTTCAATAAAAATTTGTACATTTTTTTTCAAAATATCACCTTCTTTTCAGGAAAATATCAGCATATTTTTTATTAGCATTGCTTAACATTATATCAAACCAATATAAACACGTATGAAACAATCTGTATATATCCTTGCCTGTATGGCTTTTGCCTGCATGTTCAACTCCTGTGGCGGAAACAAATTTATCTCCTCGTCAGGATTACACTCTGCTCATTTCCAACAAAAGGTAGACGGAGAAAAGACCTGCCTGTATAGGATCTATAACAAAAATGGTGTTGAAGCATGTATTACTAACTATGGTGCACGGGTAGTATCCCTCATGGTTCCCGACCGTAACGGAAAAATGGAAGATGTAGTATGCGGCTTTTCTGATATAAACAGCTACACCAGCCAGTCACAAAACTATGGTGCTACCGTGGGGCGATACATCGGACGTATCCTGCATGCTAGATATACAATGAATGGTAAGGAATACCACTTGCAAGCCAATCACGCTGACGGACATACCGCTCATGGAGGCAATCCGAATTTCGGTGCACGAATGTGGAAAGCCAGACAAACCTCTCCCTCGTCTGTTACACTGACTTATCTCTCTCCCGATGGAGAAAACGGATTTCCAGGGAATCTGCATATAGAGCTGACTTATACAGTCACTGAAGATGATGCGTTAGATATATCCTACAAGGCTACCACGGATAAACCTACCGTTCTTAACTTGTGTAACCATTCATTCTTTAATATATCGGGAAACCTGAACAGCAGCGTAGAAAATCAGACCATGTGGGTAGATGCCGACTATTTCACTCCTTACGACAGCAAGAAATGCGTAACAGGAGAATTCTGGCCCGTAGAAAGCACTCCACTGAATTTCAAACAACCTCATGCAATAGGTGAACATATAAACGACGACTATGGACAGTTGCATGTAGTGAACGGTTACGATCATGCCTGGGCACTTAACCATCCGGGAGATGATACTCGCCCGGCAGCATGGATATATGATGAAAAAAGTGGACGTAAAATGGAAATTTATACTACCGAACCAGCAGTCCACATATATACAGGAAACGGACTGAAAGGCAAGGTTGAAGGTAAGAACGGCATCTATTATCCGTTCCGAGGAGCCGTATGCTTCGAAACATGTCATTTTCAGGACAGCCCGAACAACCCGCAGTTTCCTTCTACAGCATTGGCTCCGGGAGAAATATTCCAAAGCCATACCATGTACAAGTTCGTTATAGAAAAATAACAGGTCTTTGGGTGATATTCAGCAAATTGGAACAGTTTTTCTGTATAAACAGTTATCGCAATGTGATATTTTATGGCAACATTTGCATAACAAACAGAAAAACAAAAATATATGTTCAAAAAAAAGCAATATATCCATGTCTTACATAGCCTGTTGGGCTGCTTTTTACTTGGAAGTACAATCATAGTCCAGACAGGATGCGACATGATAGAATATCACCCCTACGATTTAAACATAGAGGGAGAAACTAATATTAATGAAAGGAATATCCAGTCGATAGAAGCTAGTACAGCCGGAAAGCAAAGTATCTCGTTTGCACTTATCAGCGATACCCAGCGCTGGTATGACGAAACGGAAGATGCAGTAAATGCAATCAACGGACGAAATGATATCGATTTCGTAATACACTGTGGTGACTTATCCGATTTCGGTATGAAAATGGAATTCGAAGAACAACGTGACCGTTTGAACCGACTGAACGTTCCTTATGTATGCTTACTGGGTAATCACGACTGTCTTGCTACCGGAAAAGAAGTGTTCAATACAATCTTCGGCAATGAAAATTTTTCGTTTACCGCTGGAGATACTCATTTTATATGCCTGAATACGAATGCGTTGGAGTTTGATTATTCGGAAGCTGTTCCCAACCTTTTGTTTCTAGAAGATGAACTGAAACACGTTCCGCCTCAAGCAAAAAAGACAGTAGTGGCAATGCATGCACCTCCTTACTCTGAACAGTTCAATAACAATATAGCAAAAGTATTCCAGTATTACATTACTCAGTTCCCGTCCTTGCAATTCTGCGTGTACGGACATGTACACAGCTTTAATGAAAATGAGTTTTTCGATGACGGCATTATGTACTATTCTGCTCCTTCCATAAACAAGCGGAGCTATATTTATTTTTCTATCACCCCAAACGGTTACGATTATGAACTGGTCAACTTTTAAATATTTACTGACTCTCCTGCTGGCCATCCCGGTCAATCTGCTTGCTATAACAGATGAACCTCAAGAGGTTTCCGATACTAAAAGATGGGACAAACGTATACACTTAAGATATGAAGGATGGGAACGAATGAAACCTACTCACGTAAAAATGCAATATGCCGGTGGTATGGGAGTACTGTCTACCGGTGTAGGTTGGGATTATGGTAAACGCAGGCAATGGGAAACAGATGTTCTGCTCGGATATCTGCCTGCTAAATATGCCAGCGATTTCCTTCTTACACTGACAGTAAAGCAAAACTACATACCGTGGAGCATGAGTTTCGACAAGCATTGGGCACTGGAGCCTTTTTACTGCGGAATGTATCTTACCACCATTGCCGGAGAAGAGTTTTGGAAGAAGGAACCCGGACGCTATCCTAACCGATATTATAATTTCAGTACGAAAATTCGCCCGTATATCTTTATCGGGCAACGTATGAACTTCAATCTGAAAAACAGTATAGTACAACATATCTCTCTATTTTACGAGGTCAGTACCTGCGAGCTGTATATCATCAGCAAAGCGACCAACCGGAGTCTGACCATGAGAGATGTACTTCGCTTTTCTTTCGGTGCAAAAGTGCAACTGTTTAAGAACAAATAAAGGATTTTAGCTTCCCGATAATTAACAAGGCTTAAAATAAGAAGAATCGTTTCCGCCCAGTGCAGTATTTGCCTGTATCACTCATTTTAAAGATGACTAACAAAAATAATTATGATGATACAGCAAATCGAACATAAATATAGCGAGGAACATATTATGGAAAGTACCACAGTAAACAAGAAAAATACAGCAAGAACCATATGTGCCATTATCGGAGGAATCATTGTACTGAATCTCCTGTGGTGGATTGCTATATTATGTATACGCTAAACATATAATGCAGAAACACTCAAAATAATCTCTTTATAAACTTTCTTCCTATATGATAAAAAAGCTTGCTCTATGTGAATAGGGCAAGCTTTTATTCAGGTCAAAAAGAGAACTGTCAAATCAGAATTACCGTAACACTGCGGGCTCCGTGTGCCCCCATAACAAGCGCCTGTTCGATATCGGCTGTCTTCGAAGGGCCAGAAATGAATACGCCATAGCCATATTCGCCTGTATCGATTCGCTTATAAGCCTCGTGCATGTTATTTACCAGATTGTTTCTGTCGAGTATAATCACCAGCACTTCGGATATAAAATATACGGCACGTTGTTCCACATCTTGTGTCAACCATACTGCTCCATTCTCACAGACTCCTATACGTCCATCGACGATTGCTACATCAGTACCGTCCAGATCTCCCGATTCCTCTACATCGTCCGGATGAAAAGTACTGCAAGTAATGGGTTGTATTGTATTTCCTGTCTTTATTTCCTTTATTGTTGAAGCAATGCGTTTGGCATCAGGATATGCAGCCTTTATCACGTCATTGACATTTTCCTCATCTTTCAGTATTACAGCCTGTCCGCCTACTTGTTTTATAACCTCGCAAAACTTCGAAAGTTTGTCTTCGTATGTAAGAGCTTCATGCTCCAAGGCGGACAAATCGGGCTTTTCATAACGCACTCTGGTATTGCGGCGTATGCTTTGCAATATGTCTTCTCTGCTACTCATACTCATTTCACTTTATTCTTTTTCCACATTTCATTGAAGCTCTCTTTGGCAAATTCAGGTATTTCACGTTCTTTACCCCAATCATTCAAGTCGTTGTATATCATGCCTCGAGGCAATGAGTTTACAATCGGAGCATTTTTTAAAGCGAAGTTGAACAATGCCGGACGCGACATAAGGAATTTCATTCCACCTGACATCAGTTTCTTGGAAGAGCTGGCTACCCCCAGTGTATGCAACTGCTGTCTCCAGTGATAAATCTGATCGGCCAAATCTACCTTTGCAGGACACACGTTCTGACATGAATAGCACAACGAACATGCCGATACGTTGTCATAGTAATGAAGAGGTGCCTTCAGCATACCCAAATTGATACCGATAGGACCAGGGATAAAGTAAGTATATGAATAACCTCCCGAACGACGATAGACCGGACAGGTATTCATACACGCCCCACAACGAAGACAGTTCAAGGCTTTTACATGTTCCTGATCGGCCAAAATACGGCTTCGGCCATTGTCTACAATGATGATATGCAGCTCTCCCCCTTTACGAGGTTTCCGATAATGAGATGTATAAGTCGTAATAGGCTGTCCTGTACCTGAGCGAGCAAGCAGACGGGTAAATACTCCCAGTGCATCACGGTCCGGCACAATCTTCTCCATGCCGAACGCCGTTATCTGAAGCTTGGGCTGTGATGTTCCCATATCAGCATTGCCTTCGTTGGTACAAACGACACATTCTCCGGTTGAAGCGACAGCAAAATTCGCACCCGTCATAGCAGCTTCGGCTTCGATAAACTTACGACGCAGGTTTTTACGGGCAGCATGAGTAAGATAGGTCTGGTCATTATTGCCAGGCTCTGTTCCCATCTCGCGGACGAACAACTCTCCGATTTCTTCTTTCTTAACATGGATAGCAGGAAGTACGATATGACTCGGACGTTTATGCATCAGCTGAAGAATACGCTCTCCCAAATCACTTTCTACGACCTCTATACCTTTCTTCTCAAGAAATTCATTCAGTCCACATTCCTCTGCCAGCATTGATTTGCTTTTGATAAAATGCTTCACCTGATGTCCGTTCAATATATTATAGACAATGGAACAATATTCATCGGCATCTTTCGCCCAATATACATAAGCTCCGTTGGCCAAGGCATTTTTTTCAAACTCCAACAGCAACTGATCCAGGTGGCTGTTGCTATACATCTTTATGGCAGATGCCATATCACGTAAATGTTCCCATTCAGGAACCTCTTTGCTCACTTTATCACGCTTGGCACGAACCATCCACAATGTTTCATCGTGCCATGCTGCCAGTTCTTTATTCTCCAGAAACTTTCCGGCAGCTTTTGAATGTTTCGTACTCATAATCCTGCAGCTAATACTTGAACAATATGAATGGTCTTTATAGGAAGCTTCTCACGCGAGATAATACCGTTTTGATGCATCAGGCAAGAGCCATCGGCTCCTACAATATATTCGGCTCCAGTCGCCATGTGACGCTTTACTTTATCACGACCCATTTGCCCTGAAACATCGTGTTCTTCTACGGCAAACATACCGCCAAAGCCACAACATTCGTCTGGACGTTCGGGTTCTACGATCTCGATATCCTTTACCAACGACAGCAAATCGCGTAGCTTATTATAATAAGGTATGTTCAGTTCACTGGGAGAAGAGAGTTTCATCAGACGCACTCCATGACAACTGTTCTGAATACTTACTTTATGAGGAAACGAAGCCTGAAGAGAAGACGGCTTCACCACATCGTGGATAAACTCGCAGATATCGTATATCTTGCCTTCGCTGGCACAACGATGTTTTTCTCCTTCCAGCAGATTGCCATAATGATCGCGCACGAATACTACACAACTGGCAGAAGGTCCAACTATATAATCATAACTCTCGAATAACCGGTCGAATCGCTTTGCTAATTCTTTCGATTCATTTTCGAACCCTGCATTCGCCATAGGCTGTCCGCAACAGGTTTGGTCTAACGGATAGTCTACATCTACCCCCAAACTTTTAAGGAGCTTATATGAAGCAACTCCAACTTCGGGATAAACGGCATTGATATAGCAGGGAATAAATAATCCTACTTTCATCATTTTACCTATTTTGTTTCTGTATAAACAAAGGTATGCGTTATCATTGAATAAACAAAAAAAGAAAAATGAAAAAGTTTAAGAAATATGCGGTTTTTAAGAAAAAAGTAAGCGATGTCCGGTCTATACTGTATCAAAATTGAGCCAAAGGGATAAAGCGCGTGCACCCCGCGAATCACTTCGCAGGGTGCACCCAACTAATAACTAACTTTTTACTTTGTGGTTTTACGTAATTTCATATGACTAACACTGCAAAGATACGGTCATTTGCCTATCTCAGCAATACCTATTTGTAGGTATTTTAGAAGCATTCCAGATAAGAACACTATATTTTCATTTTAACCTCGCTTAGTTCCACCAGCTTATTTACAATAGCATAAATAGTAAGTCCGGCCGCTGAATGAATTTGCAGCTTGCGCGTAATATTCCGTCGGTGGGTGATTACAGTATGAACAGAAATATAGAGTTTTTCGGCTATTTCCTTATTGGTCATCCCCCGTACTACGCAACCGATAATTTCTTTTTCTCTCTGACTTAGTGTATCCTGACCGGAATCATCTTCTTCTGCAAAACTCATAAGTACAGAGATTTTCTTCTCCAAAGATTCAACATCATCAAACAGATTAATGCTTTCTTCGTATCCCTTCAACTGATTGGCATCTACAAAAGTGCAGATTAATGATACAATCTTTGTTTCCAGATGAGGATAATGTTCTTTGAAAGCATCCACATCGAACCACCCTTCGAACTGAGGATTCACAATCAGAATATTCGGTGTATGTGCTTCCATACAATGCTGAAGTCCTTCTTTTGATGTCACTTCAATAGTCTGTATATTCATGTCAGGCAGGCGCTTCAGTACCGCAACCAGTCCGCTCCGGACTATCACCGAAGTTTCTGCCACAGCTATCAAGATTATTTCCTGAGATTTCATTTTTCCCCCTTTTCCAATTCCATTATGGCAGGGACAAACAAGTAATCTTCTACCCGATTATGCGATGCCAAATCTTCTTCACAACTAAATATATCGAACAATGTTGCGTTCAACAACTGATTATCGCCGTTGGCCGGATAATACTTAATGATGATATTTTTCAATTCGGTCAGCTTTGCATTTACCTGATCGTGATGACGCGCAAAGACTCCTATATTATATTGGGCGGAACGTTCACCGTTCAATAAGCCGCGTACGTAGGTAAAGACCTTCTCATTTTCATACTCCATGTGTTTTCTGACCTCACCTACATAGTCATCGAAAAACTGGAGTATCAGAAACGATACTTCATTTTGAGATGAAAAGTCTATAGCCTTAATCAACTTACGGCGTATGGTAGGCAACTGAAAATCCAGAAAATACGAATGGGCCCGCTGTAGATAATCCATCAAAGCAGGTACAGAAAGCCCGGTCACGTGATCCTGCATACGATTATTTTCTTCAGTCAGAAAATTTACGACAGCAAGAAAAGTGGTACAATCTACTCCATTCATGCTGCATACCTCCTGTACTGACTTATCTCCGAATCCCAGTGATACACCAAAACGGCTTAAGACTTGCAACAAAGCATAGTTTTCGCAAATCAAGTCACTCATCTTATCGGTTGGCTTATATATTTTGGTTCCGCACATATTAAAAATAGAATTCATACATTATATTCGTTTACAAAGTAAGACAATCTATACAGGGTACGCAATCCCTATTTATAGGTATTTATTAAGTCCGGCTGTCCCTTACTCTATCCAAAGTTTCAAAACTCTTTGCGTCTTTTCGGTTACACGAAAACGATTATCAGTACGTTCATTCACCAGCCATACAATATTCTCTCCCGAACAGACTACATACTGGTTCTCTTTTTCAAACAAAGAGTATTTACGATCGCGCAGATAGTCACGCACTTTTTTGAAACTATGCATACCGAAAGGAACAAACTTATCCCCCGACTGCCACCGGCGCAACACAAGTGGTTCTTTTACAGTATCGGCATCCAAACAGGCAAGTTCAGGATTTCGGGAAACCTCAAAACCATCTTCTATTTGACAAATTTCCTGATGTAAAGTGTAAGATTGATCCTCCTTCGATTCTTCTCTTCTTTTCAGAAATAAATAATCGCGGTCACGCAGTAAAACATAGTTTTCCGAATAAAACAATTTACCTGATTCTGTACCTAAACTTCGATATATATTCTTCAGTTGAACAGCATTGAAGCCATAAGGATGTAGTAATTCAAACAAAACGGCAAGGGGAGCTACAGCTTTCATTATTCGGGAAATACTGAATTTACCTTCCCTCTCTGTTACTTCTGTACATACTGTTTGTATCGACTTACGGTACACAGCCTCCACATCAGACAGTCTGCGTGCAGTTTCAGTTATTGATTCACAGACAGAAGGATTTATCTCTTTTAATAACGGGATAATATTAAGACGAAGCTTATTACGCAGATATTCATCTTCCAGATTTGTACTATCGGTCACATAATCTTGTTTCAAATCGGCAAGAAAAGCCAATATGTCATCACGGCTGACATCAAGCAGCGGACGCACCACTTTACCATTGACAGCAGCAATTCCCTTAAGTCCATTAATACCTGTCCCTCTGACTAAGTTCAAAAGAAAAGTTTCTACACTATCATCACGATGATGAGCTACAGCTATCACACTTGCTCCAACCTGTAGACGTACCTGTTCGAACCATTCATACCTAAGTTCGCGTGCGGCCATCTCAATAGAAATTCTTTTTCGGGAAGCATATCCGTTCGTATCAAAATGTATAACCTGAAGTGGTACATCCAGTCCTCGACACAAATTCTGAACAAATTCTTCATCCCGGTCAGATTCTTCACCACGTAAGTGAAAATTGCAATGTGCTGCAATGCAATTATATCCTTCCAGCAACAACACACGCAGCAAAGCAACGGAATCTGCACCGCCACTCAATGCCACAAGTATCTTATCGCTACGATGAAACAAGTGTTTCTCATTTATATATTGAATAACCTTTTGTCTAAACATACTGCAAAGGTAAAAAATGTTCTGTAAACACGCAGGTGAATATTTCAAAAGTAGAAAAGTATATCATTGTATAACTTAAAACTTACTTTATAAGGGATGTTGTAAAAAATACTTTCCTGTAAGCAAAATAATCAAATTAAAACATTTTACGACAACAAAGTAATATATTGTTATTTTTAATAGCAATAATTAATACATATATAAGAAACTGTAATAGGAAAATATATTTTATCAAAACTCTCTTTCATCTTTATTTGTTTTTTGAAAGCATATATATATTTTTGCAAACACAAAGAAACAACAAACGGATATATAAACAAAATAAGAAAGCAAATGAAAGAAAACGGTTACATTTTATCAAATAACAGCATAAACATATCGCAACATCAATGCGGACTATATAGTCCAGTCAATGAACATGATGCTTGTGGTGTAGGTATGATAGTCAACCTACATGGTACAAAATCGCACGATTTGATAGACTCTGCCCTAAGAGTATTGGAAAACATGAAGCATCGCGGTGCTGAAGGAGCAGATAATAAAACGGGGGATGGAGCTGGAATTATGGTCCAGATACCTCATGAATTCATTCTGCTACAAGGAATCCCTGTGCCCGAAAAAGGGAAATATGGAACCGGACTAGTCTTTATGCCCAAAGATAAAGAGGCTCAACAAGCTATCATGAGCATAATGATTGAAGAAATAGAACGCGAAAGTATGACGCTCATGCACGTACGAAGTGTTCCTGTCAATTCAAATGTGCTCGGAAAAGATGCTCTTGCAACAGAGCCTGATGTAAAACAAATATTTATTACGGCAGAGGCAGACGAACAATTTCTTGAAAAGAAACTATATATAATAAGGAAAAAGATAGAGAACAGAATCGAACACAAAGACTTCTATATAGTATCACTCTCCAGCCGGAACATGGTATACAAAGGTATGCTTACTTCCACTCAGTTGCGAGAGTATTATGCCGATCTGACACAACCCTATTTTACCAGTGCCCTAGCCTTGGTACATTCACGTTTCAGTACCAATACTTTCCCTACATGGAGCTTGGCACAACCATTCCGTATGATGGCACACAATGGTGAGATAAATACGATCCGGGGAAACCGTGCATGGATGGAAGCCAGAGAAAGCGTATTGTCATCGGAAGCACTAGGAGATATTTCACAAATACGCCCCATCATACAACCAGGCATGAGCGACAGTGCTTCGATGGATAACGTACTGGAATTTTTTGTCATGTCAGGGTTAAGTTTACCTCATGCACTTGCCATGATGGTTCCAGAATCGACGAATGACAAAAACCCTATCAGCCCTGCATTAAAGGCTTTTTACGAGTATCATTCCATCTTAATGGAACCATGGGACGGACCAGCCGCCTTGCTTTTCAGCGACGGCCGCTATGCCGGAGGTATGCTCGACCGTAACGGACTCCGTCCGGCACGCTGGCTGGTTACCAAGAGTGGCACAATGGTTGTGGCAAGCGAAACAGGAACAATCAGTTTCAATCCCGACGAGATTGAAGCAAAAGGAAGGTTGCAGCCCGGTAAGATTCTACTTGTCGACACACAAGAGGGAAAAATATATTATGACAATGAAGTAAAAGAAAACCTGGCTTCTGCCCTACCTTACTCTGAATGGCTTTCTGCCAACCGTATCGAGCTCGATACATTGCGGAGCGGACGTAAAGTAGAAAATGCAGTAAAAGATGCCGGACGCCGGTTGCGTATTTTCGGATTCACACGTGAAGATGTAGAAAGAACGCTGACTCCAATGTGTAAAACAGGGGCTGAATCAACAGCGTCAATGGGAAATGACACCCCGCTTGCCGTCTTATCAGAAAAGCCCCAGCTGCTTTTCAACTATTTCAGACAGCAGTTCGCCCAAGTTACCAATCCAGCGATTGATCCAATTCGTGAAGAACTGGTAATGTCACTGACTGAATACATTGGTGCGGTAGGAAAGAACATTCTTACCCCAGATGCCCTGCATTGTAAGATGGTACGTCTGCCTCATCCGATACTGACAAATACACAACTTGATATATTGTGCAACATCAGATACAAGGGCTTCAGTACTGTAAAGCTAAAAATGGTCTTTGACGCCCAAACTGGAGAAGACGGATTGCGTGCCGCTATTGACAACCTATGTAAGAAAGCAGAAGAAGCAGTCGATGGAGGAGCTAATTACATTGTACTTTCAGACCGGGATATAGACGAGAGCCACGCACCAGTTCCTTCCTTACTTGCTGTAAGTGCCGTACATCATCATCTGATATCAGTACAAAAACGTGTACAGACTGCTCTGATAGTTGAAAGTGGTGAAGCACGCGAGGTAATGCACGCTGCCTTATTATTAGGCTACGGCGCAAGTGCAATCTGTCCGTATATGGCATTTGCAGTAATAGACGGATTAGTAAAGAGAGGCGACGTACAACTGGATTACAATACAGCCGAAAAAAACTATATAAAGGCCTTGTGTAAAGGACTATATAAGGTAATGAGCAAGATGGGTATCAGCACCATCCGATCATATCGTGGCGCAAAACTTTTTGAAGCTGTAGGATTGAATTCGGAAATGATGAAAAGATACTTCGGTACTTGTATTTCTACTATCGGCGGAGCCGGTCTGAAAGACATTGCAAACGATTATCTGAAATTCCACACCGCTGGAGTTTCCATCACCGATGATGAAGCAGAAGCAATGCTCGATAATATCGGACAATTCTCTTTCCGCAAGGATGGTGAAATACATGCATGGAACCCTGATACCATTAGTTTGCTACAACTGGCCACTCGTACCGGAAGCTACAAGAAGTTTAAGGAGTTCACACAAAAAGCAAACGAGAAGTCAGCTCCTGTATTCCTTCGTGACTTTTTCAGTTTCCGGAGTAATCCGATAGACATAAACTCTGTCGAACCGGTAGAAAACATTGTCAGACATTTCGTAACCGGTGCAATGTCATTCGGCGCCATCAGTAAAGAAGCTCATGAAGCCATGGCGCTTGCCATGAACAAACTGGGCGCACGAAGCAATACCGGAGAAGGTGGAGAAGACAGTGCACGATTCAGCGCCGTATATCATTCCGACAGTGACAATGAAGACATCAGTTTATGCAGTAAGACCAAGCAGATCGCTTCAGGACGCTTCGGAGTCACAACTGAATATCTGGTCAATGCAGAAGAAATCCAAATCAAAGTAGCCCAGGGAGCAAAACCGGGAGAAGGCGGTCAGTTACCAGGATTCAAGGTCAATGAAGTGATAGCACGTACACGTCACTCCATCCCTGGCATTTCCCTCATTTCTCCTCCACCTCATCACGACATTTACAGTATCGAAGATTTGGCACAACTTATTTTCGATCTGAAAAATGTAAATCCACGTGCAACTATCAGTGTGAAACTGGTAGCAGAAAGCGGTGTAGGAACAATTGCAGCCGGAGTAGCGAAAGCCAAAGCTGATTTAATTGTTATTTCTGGAGCAGAAGGAGGAACAGGCGCATCACCAGCTTCTTCGATGAGATATGCGGGTATTCCACCTGAAATAGGATTGAGTGAAACACAGCAAACACTCGTACTTAACGGACTGCGCGGACAAGTTCGCCTGCAAACAGACGGACAATTAAAAACGGGTCGTGACATCATCAGCATGGCATTGCTGGGAGCCGATGAATACGCTTTTGGTACAGCTGCTCTGATTGTGTTGGGATGTGTAATGATGCGTAAATGCCACACCAACTTATGTCCGGTAGGAGTCGCTACCCAAGACGAAAAATTGCGTGAACATTTCCGCGGACACTATCGCTACCTGATCAACTACTTCGAATTCCTTGCTCAGGAAGTACGAGAGTATCTGGCTGATATGGGCTTCACACATCTGGAAGACATTATTGGCAGAACAGACCTTATCGAGATTATTCCGCATGATAATGCTGGAAAAATAGGAGGATTAGACTTCAGCCGTATTCTCCATCAGGTAGATAACGGAACAGATATCCACCATACGGCCGACCATCCTACCGATCTTTCTGAGGTAAAAGACCGATCAATCATTGCTGCGGCACACGAAGCGCTGGAAAAAGGGAAACAGGTAGAGTTGGAATATACCATTTCGAATACAGACCGTTCAGTAGGAACTATGCTTGCTGGAGAAGTTGCCACCAGATATGGACACAAAGGACTACCCGATGGAACTATTAATGTCAAATTCAAAGGCTCCGCAGGTCAAAGTTTCGGCGCATTCCTTACACGGGGTATCAGTTTCCGTCTGGAAGGTGAAGCAAACGATTATGTCGGTAAAGGTTTAAGCGGCGGACGTATAGCTGTACTTCCTCCAATGGGATCTTGCTTTGATGCTTCAAAAAACACAATTGCCGGCAACACCCTAATGTATGGGGCTACAACCGGAGAAGTATATATAAACGGATGTGTAGGTGAGCGCTTTGCTGTCAGAAACTCAGGAGCCATTGCTGTAGTAGAGGGCGTAGGCGACCACTGCTGCGAGTATATGACAGGCGGACGAGTTGTTGTCTTAGGACATACCGGACGAAATTTCGCTGCCGGAATGAGTGGCGGTATCGCATATGTATGGGATCCGGAACGCACATTCGATTATTTCTGCAATATGGAAATGGTGGAACTCAGCCTGTTGGAAGACTCTGCTGCACGTAAAGAACTTCGCGAACTGATAGAATCTCACTGGAAATATACAGGTTCCAAGTTAGCACGTACACTGCTCGATAGCTGGCAGCAACATGTAGACGAGTTTATTCAAGTCACTCCTATCGAATACAAGCGCGTGCTGGCAGAAGAACAAATGAAAAAGCTTCAGCAGAAAATAGCAGAAGTACAAAGAGATTACTAAAGAACAACTAATAAAACTATTGACATGGGAAATCCTAAAGCATTTCTAAATATACCTCGCCAGGAGGCAGGCTATCGCCCCATCCACGAACGCATCTCTGACTTTGGAGAAGTAGAACAAACACTGAACTCAAGCGAACGCAAGTTGCAGGCATCACGCTGCATGGACTGCGGTGTACCTTTCTGTCACTGGGCATGCCCGCTGGGCAACCGTCCTCCCGAATTTCAGGACGCATTAAGTAATGGTAAATGGCGTGAAGCTTATGAAATATTAACCCGTACAAACGATTTTCCGGAGTTTACCGGAAGGGTTTGCCCCGCACTATGCGAGAAGTCATGTGTGCTCAAGCTGAGTATTGACTCACCGGTTACTATCCGAGAAGACGAAGCTGCTATCATCGAAGCAGCATTCAGAGAAGGATATATTACAGCAAAACAATACAAAAGAAACGGATTAAAAGTTGCTGTCATCGGCTCCGGACCTGCCGGACTGGCTGCTGCCAATCAATTAAACCGTCGGGGATATCAGGTTACTGTATTCGAAAAAGACGAATATATAGGAGGTTTATTACGTTTCGGTATACCGAACTTTAAACTGCATAAACCAGTAATCGACCGCCGACTGAAGATTATGGAAGACGAAGGTATTTGCTTCAAGACAAACTCAACAATCGACTTGGAACATTTACCCGAAGGATTTGATGCATACGCTATCTGTACAGGAACACCAGAGGCACGCAACTTGAACATCCCCGGACGTGAACTTCGCGGCATTCATTTTGCCATGGAAATACTGGCACAGCAAAACAGAGTTCTAGCCGGACAGACATTCAGCGACGAAGAACGTATCACGACAAAGAACAAGAAAGTTCTCGTAATCGGAGGAGGTGATACAGGAAGCGATTGTATCGGAACAGCCAATCGTCAGGGAGCTATCAGTGTATGCCAGATAGAAATCATGCCTAAACCTCCTGTTGGTCATAATCCCGCAACCCCCTGGCCACAATGGCCCGTAGTTCTGAAGACCAGTTCAAGTCATGAGGAAAGATGTACACGCCGTTGGAGTCTTACTTCAAACCGTTTTCTAGGAACTGAAGACGGGCGTGTATGCGGCGTAGAAGTTGAAGAGGTGGAATGGATTCCCGCAGCAGACGGCGGACGCCCTCAAATGCGTCCTACTGGCAAAAAAGAAATCATAGAAGCAGATTTAGTATTGCTTGCCATGGGATTCCTCAAACCACAATTACCCGAGCTTCCTCAAAACGCGGTAGTAGCCGGAGATGCTGCTACAGGTCCGAGCCTGGTAGTAAAATGTATAGCAGCAGGACGCCGGGCAGCCGCTGAAATTGATGCTATGCTGCAAAAGGGCAGCCATTAAAGAACATTTAAAAACAGAAACATTATGTGTGGAATAGCCTGCATTTTCAATATCAAACAACAAACGCCAGAACTCAGGCAGAAAGCCTTGTCGATGGCGAAAAAGATACGCCACCGCGGTCCGGACTGGAGTGGCATTTACTGCGGTGGAAGCGCCATACTGGCACACGAACGTCTTTCCATCGTCGATCCGCAATCAGGAGGGCAACCCCTCTACTCAAGCGACGGAAAAAAAGTACTTGCCGTAAACGGCGAAATCTATAATCACCGCGACATACGTGCGCAGTATGCCGGCAAATATAATTTTCAGACAGGCAGTGACTGCGAAGTGATTCTGGCACTTTATCAGGAAAAAGGCATACACTTTCTGGAAGACTTAAGCGGCATTTTTGCATTTGCCCTCTATGACGAAGAGCGTGATGAATTTCTGATTGCCCGTGACCCGATAGGCGTTATACCTTTATATATAGGACATGATGCAGACGGAACCGTATACTGTGCCAGTGAACTGAAAGCTCTGGAAGGATTCTGCGAGGAGTATGAACCGTTCCTTCCCGGACACTATTATTGGAGCAGAGAAGGTAAAATGGAGCGATGGTACAAACGTGACTGGATGGAATATCAGGCCGTAAAAGACCGTTACACCTCATTACCCGAATCAGAAGCATATACCACTCAGGTAAACGAGGTGCGTACAGCTCTCGAAGCAGCCGTACGCCGTCAGCTGATGAGCGATGTACCTTATGGAGTGCTTTTGTCAGGCGGGCTGGACTCTTCGGTTATTTCCGCTATAGCAAAGATTTACGCCGACAAACGTATCGAAACTGATGGGAAAGCTCCTGCCTGGTGGCCTCAGCTACACTCCTTTGCCGTAGGTCTGAAAGGTGCTCCCGATCTGGAAAAAGCCCGGCTGGTAGCCGAACATATCGGTACTGTACATCATGAGATCAATTATACGATTCAAGAGGGTCTGGATGCCATACGCGACGTTATTTATTACATCGAAACATACGACGTGACAACCGTCCGTGCCTCTACTCCGATGTATCTGCTGGCTCGAGTCATCAAGTCGATGGGTATCAAAATGGTACTAAGTGGTGAAGGAGCCGATGAAGTATTCGGAGGTTACCTTTACTTCCATAAAGCCCCTACAGCGGAAGCCTTCCACGAAGAAACTGTCCGCAAGCTCTCCAAACTCCACTTGTACGACTGCCTGCGTGCCAACAAATCACTTTCTGCATGGGGTGTAGAAGGTCGTGTGCCGTTCCTCGACAAAGAGTTTCTGGATGTAGCCATGCGCCTGAACCCGGCTGTAAAAATGTGCCCGGGACATACCATCGAAAAACGTATCGTACGTGATGCCTTTGCTTCTCTTCTGCCAGAGAGTGTAGCATGGCGACAGAAAGAGCAGTTCTCCGACGGAGTGGGATATTCGTGGATTGACACCCTGAAAGCAATTACAGCAGCCGCTGTCAGCGACGAGGAAATGCAACACGCAGCAGAACGTTTCCCGATCAACCCGCCACAGAACAAAGAAGAATATTACTACCGTTGTATTTTCGAAGAACACTTTCCCAGTGCGTCGGCAGCCAAAAGCGTACCGAGTGTACCAAGTGTCGCATGTTCTACAGCCGAAGCACTGGCATGGGACGCAAGTTTCAAAAACCTGAACGATCCGAGTGGCCGCGCAGTAGCCGGAGTACACGAGGCTGCTTACTAAAAAAGCAATAATACTGCATTGCCATTCAACCAACAATAAACTGATATGGAAATTGAATTTACAAAAATGCATGGCGCAGGAAATGACTATATTTATGTCAACACCCTGCGCTATCCGATAGATAATCCGGAAGAACTGTCAGTCGAATGGAGCCGCTACCATACAGGTATTGGTTCCGACGGACTGGTTCTTATCTGCCCTTCAGACCAGGCCGACTTTAAAATGCGTATATTCAATGCCGACGGCTCCGAAGCTCGCATGTGCGGAAACGCCAGCCGCTGCATCGGCAAATATTTATACGAAGAAGGTCTTACCAACAAGACAGACATCCAGCTCGAAACATTGTCGGGCATCAAGATTTTACACCTGCACCTCAACGATAAAAACACAGTAGAAAGCGTAACGGTCGATATGGGTATTCCGACAGATATTCACGAAGTAGCTTTGGGTGAAGGTTATATCGCCTCCAAAGGCATCGCCGTATCAATGGGTAACCCCCATCTGGTAATCTTTGTTGACGAGATTAACAAAATAAAGCTGGAAGAAGTAGGCCCTGCCCTAGAGCATCATCCTTTGTTCCCCGACCGGGTAAATGTAGAATTTGTTCAGGTTCTTACCGACAGCAAAGTCCGGATGAGAGTATGGGAACGAGGCTCTGGAATCACTCAGGCATGCGGCACAGGAGCATGCGCCACAGCTGTAGCCTCAGTTTTTACAGACCGATGTGGCAGAAAAAGTTCCATCGTAATGGATGGAGGAACACTTGAAATAGAATGGGCAGGCGATAATCATATTTATATGACAGGACCTGCTACTAAAGTATTTGATGGTAAAATAGAAATATAATTATACATTATGGCATTAGTAAACGAACATTTTCTGAAGCTGCCGGGAAGCTACTTATTCTCGGACATTGCTAAAAAAGTCAATGCATTTAAAGTTACTCATCCTGGAAAAAATTTAATTCGCTTGGGAATAGGTGACGTCACGCGCCCACTTCCTCCCGTCTGCATAGAAGCCATGCACCGTGCCGTAGATGAAATGGCAAACGCCAAGACTTTCCGCGGATACGGACCGGAACAAGGATACGACTTTCTGATAGAAGCAATTATCAAACATGATTTTGCCTCACGTGGCATCAGCCTCAGCCCATCGGAAATATTCATCAGCGATGGAGCCAAAAGTGATACCGGCAACATTGGTGAACTGCTTCGCTGGGACAACAGCATGGGAATTACTGATCCGGTATATCCTGTTTATGTAGACAGCAACATCATGTGCGGACGTTCAGGAACACTGGATGAAAACGGAAAATGGAGTAATGTAACTTATCTTCCATGCACAGAAGAAAACAATTTCATACCCGAGCTGCCTAAGCACAGAGTCGACCTGATATATCTGTGCTATCCTAACAATCCGACAGGCACCACCCTAACCCACGAACAGTTAAAGAAATGGGTAGATTATGCACTCTCGAATGATACACTGATTATATTCGATGCAGCATACGAAGCCTTCATTCAGGAACCTAGCGTGCCCCACTCCATCTACGAAATACGAGGAGCAAAAAAGGTGGCAATCGAAATCCGCAGTTTCTCGAAAACAGCTGGATTCACCGGTGTACGTTGCGGGTATACTGTCATCCCCAAAGAGGTAACAGCAGCCAGCCTGGACGGACAGCGTATTCCGCTTAATCCGCTATGGAACCGCCGTCAATGTACAAAATTCAATGGAACAAGCTACATTACCCAGCGCGGCGCAGAAGCGATCTATACCCCCGACGGGCAGAAACAGATAAAAGAAACAATAAACTATTACATGGAGAATGCCCGTATCATGCGCGAAGGTCTGAAAAAAGCAGGATTCAGTGTTTATGGAGGTATAAATGCTCCATATATCTGGCTGAAAGTTCCGGAAGGTATGACTTCATGGAAATTCTTCGATCAGTTACTATACGAGGTAAACATCGTAAGTACTCCGGGAGTCGGTTTCGGTCCAAGCGGTGAAGGCTATTTACGCCTCACAGCCTTCGGACAACGTGACGAATGTCAGGAAGCCATGCAGCGCTTACAGAACTGGATATAAAATATAATAAAATAAAAAGGGAGGCCGTCGATTACTTCTTGTTTATCAAGTGGTAACGACGGCCTTTTTTATGGCTATAAACCTGCTTATAAATAGTATTCTCACCTCTCTCCGAAAATATGCTGATGTTTTAGAAAAAATATGCTGATATTTTACTAGAAACTTCTCGATGTTTCTAAAATTTTTGTACAAAAATTATATGCCCTCTGCTGACGTTATTTGTAAACAATAAGTTATCTATACCTGGAAAAAAGCAATGTTAAGTTATCTCTTCACCCAAATCGAATACAAAAAGATTCATAAAGAACGATATTTGTATCAATTTATCATATATAAAACAATTTAAGTTTCAATTTAAAATACAATGCGAATTTTTAGTTTCAAAATAAAACATATATGATTTTATAAGAAACAATTTGCTCCTTCAATGTTCCACACAAAAGCAAAAAGATATAATTTTGCAATACAGAAAAAACAAAAAGAAACAAATACAAAATATTATATATAATTTAAACACAAAATAAACAAAACGCAATACAAATAGATACAAATACACTAATTTAAAAAGCAAAAGCAATGAAAACAACGATTCAACACAAACTAGCAGCAGCAATAATAGCAATGCTACCTGCAGCCTTATCGGCACAAGAACATATCGAAGCTGATATTGGAGCCGACATCGTCAGTGGATATATTTGGCGAGGACAGGATTTGGGAAATATCAGTATTCAGCCCTCCGCTTCCATCAGCTACAAAGGAATATGGTTATCAGGATGGGGAACGGTAGGATTTGATAAAGATGATACCAAAGAGTTCGATTTGACAGTAGGATATAGCATTAAAGGCTTTAGCGCTTCAATCACAGATTATTGGTTTGACGGAGGAGCCGGTTATTTCCACTATGGCGCAAGAAATACATCGCATGTGTTCGAAGCACAAATAGGATATGATTTCGACTTCATAGCAGTCAACTGGTACACCAACTTTGCCGGAAATGACGGACTTAACAAGAAAGGAGAACGAGCTTATTCATCTTATTTTTCCCTAGCCGCTCCTTTCAAGCTGGGAGGTTTGGACTGGTGCGCTGAAGTGGGAGCTACTCCATGGGCTACAAGCTTCTACAACAAATCCGGAAGCGATGACTTTGGAGCTAATGGCTTTGAAATAGCAAATATAAGTCTGGCAGCAACAAAAACACTAGATATAACAGAATCGTATTCATTACCGGTATCGGCTAAAGCCATATGGAATCCGGCAACAGAAGGAGCTTACTTTGTATTTGGCATTAATTTCTAAGAGAGAGAGAAAATTTAGGTATAGTTTTGATATTAAGGTTAAAAAGACAGGATAACGTTTATACATTACAAAATACAAATACAACGCTTATGAAAAAAATTGAGGCAATTATTCGCAGAACACGGTTTGAAGATGTCAAAGAGGCTTTATTGGCAGCTGATATCGAATGGTTCTCTTACTACGATGTAAGAGGAGTAGGTAAGACACGCGAAGGTCGCATTTACCGAGGAATCGTATACGACACCAGTTCGATAGAAAGAATACTTATATCAATTGTCGTACGCGATAAGAATGTAGAAAAGACAGTACAAGCTGTCATGCAAGCTGCCCGCACGGGAGAAATCGGAGACGGACGTATTTTTATCATCCCTGTAGAAGATTCTATCCGGATCCGAACCGGAGAGCGTGGTGACATAGCATTATACAATGCAGAACAGGAGAAATAAACAAACGAAACGATACAAAATACAAAACTAAACAAGAATAATTATGGATACAAACATTATACTCGACACAGGAAACACAGCATGGATGATTGTTGCCACCTTGCTCGTGCTGTTAATGACAATTCCCGGTATTGCTTTATTTTACGGAGGATTGGTTCGACAGAAAAATGTACTAAGCATTATTATGCAATGTATGCTTATCGTATGTGCCGTCACTATCATATGGATCGCCTTTGGTTACAGTTTTGTTTTTGGAACAGATCTGATGGAAAGCGGCAGTCGCTGGGGATTCCTGATAGGAGGATTCGACAAAGTTCTGCTAAATGGCATTACAACAGGTAGTCTTTCCGCCGGTAACATTCCGGAACTGATATTTGTCCTGTTCCAGTGCATGTTCGCAATTATCACCCCTGCCCTTATTTTAGGAGCTTTTGCCGAGCGCATTAAATTTTCGGGCTTCCTGCTGTTCACCGTATTATGGAGCATACTGGTATATATACCTATGGCACATTGGGTATGGGGAGGAGGATTTCTCCAGCAGATGGGTGCAATAGATTTTGCAGGAGGAACGGTAGTACACATCAACGCAGGTATTTCAGCTCTTGTCATGGCCATTATGGCAGGAAAAAGAAGCGACTACAAGATTGGACACCCTATGACTCCACACAACATCACATTTGTATTCCTAGGAACAGCTTTTCTATGGCTGGGATGGTTCGGATTCAATGCTGGAAGTGGACTGAATGCCGACGGTATAGCAGCTAACGCATTCCTTGTTACCCATCTGGCCACTTGCGTAGCAGCACTTACATGGATGGCAGTCGACTGGATACACAATAAAAAGCCGACAACTGTAGGGGCATGTACCGGTGCTGTATCAGGTCTGGTAGCAATCACTCCGGCAGCTGGAACTGTAGATATCATCGGAGCTTTCTTTATCGGCTTAATTACCCCGCTTATCTGTTTCTACATGGTAGCAGTCATCAAACCCAGATTCAAATATGATGACACACTGGATGCTTTCGGAGTACATGGCATCGGAGGTATAGTAGGATCCATTCTTACCGGTGTATTTGCCACTCAGTTCATCTCCGGAGAAGGCGGACTAAAAGGAGCCTTGTACGGTGACTGGCATCAGTTGTGGATACAAATCATAGCAACAGTCATATCAATCGTATTCAGTGCTGTAATGACCTATATATTATTTAAAATAACTGACCGTCTGGTTGGTATCCGTGTAGATAAAAGAGTAGAAGAAGAAGGACTCGATATCTACGAACATGGAGAATCAGCTTACAGTCATTAAAAATGAATAAATCAAACATCTTATTAATAAATTAATTAAAATCAAGGTATTATGTCAAAGTTAAGATTTAGAGTTGTAGAAAAAGCTTTCCAGACAAAACCTTTAGAAGTAACGGCTCCGTCAGAACGACCAAGCGAATACTTCGCAAAGTATGTTTTCAACCGCGAAAAGATGTTCAAGTATCTGCCTACTCCTGTCTACAGCAAGCTGGTAGATGCCATGGATAACGGTGTTGCACTCGACCGCGACATCGCCGACAAAGTAGCAGAAGGTATGAAAAGATGGGCTATGGAACTGGGAGCTACACACTATACTCACTGGTTTCAGCCATTGACAGAAGGTACTGCCGAAAAGCACGATGCTTTCGTGGAACACGACGGCAAAGGCGGCATGATGGAAGAATTTTCAGGAAAATTACTTGTTCAGCAAGAGCCGGACGCCTCTTCATTCCCTAACGGAGGTATCCGAAATACATTCGAAGCACGTGGTTACAGTGCATGGGATCCGTCTTCACCTGTTTTTGTTGTGGATGATACATTGTGTATTCCTACTGTATTCATTGCATACACCGGAGAATCACTCGACTATAAAACTCCGTTGCTGAAAGCACTGAGAGCAGTCAACAAGACTGCCGTAGATGTCTGCCATTATTTCAACCCGGATGTCAAGAAAGTAGTTGCTTACCTGGGATGGGAACAAGAATACTTCCTGGTAGACGAAGGTCTGTATGCAGCACGTCCAGACTTGCTTCTGACAGGTCGTACTCTGATGGGACATGAGGCATCTAAAAACCAGCAGCTGGAAGACCATTATTTCGGCGCTATCCCTACCCGTGTGGCTGCTTTCATGAAAGATCTGGAAATTCAGGCTTTGGAATTGGGTATTCCGGTCAAGACACGTCACAATGAGGTAGCACCTAACCAGTTTGAACTTGCTCCGATATTCGAAGAATGTAACCTGGCAGTAGACCATAACATGCTTATCATGTCGCTTATGAGAAAAGTGGCACGTACACACGGATTCCGTGTTTTATTGCACGAAAAACCATTCAAGGGAGTAAACGGTTCGGGTAAACACAACAACTGGTCACTGGGAACTGATACCGGCATCCTGCTGATGGCTCCGGGAAAAACAGCTGAAGAAAACCTGCGCTTTATCACATTCGTAGTCAACACCCTGATGGCTGTATACCGCCACAACGGTCTGCTGAAAGCATCTATCATGAGTGCAACCAACGCTCACCGTCTGGGAGCCAACGAAGCACCCCCCGCAATTATTTCTTCATTCCTCGGAAGACAGTTGAGTAAGGTTCTGGATCACATGGAAGACAGTTCTACCGACGAACTGATTTCACTGGGCGGAAAACATGGCATGAAACTCGACATTCCACAGATTCCGGAATTGCTGATTGACAATACAGACCGTAACCGTACCTCTCCTTTCGCCTTCACCGGAAACAGATTCGAGTTCCGTGCTGTAGGTTCGGAAGCTAACTGTGCCAGTGCAATGATTGCTTTGAACACAGCAGTAGCCGAACAGCTCATCGAATTCAAGAAAGACGTAGATGAACTCATGGAAAAAGGAGAACCGAAAGTATCTGCAATCATTCAGGTTATCCGCAAATATATCAAGCTGTGTAAACCTATCCGCTTCGACGGTAACGGATACAGCGACGAGTGGAAAGAAGAAGCAGCCCGCCGCGGACTGGATTGTGAAACCAGCTGTCCGTTCATCTTCGACCGTTACCTTGCTCCGGAAAGCATCAAAATGTTTGAAGAAACAGGAGTTATGACTCAGAAAGAGCTTGAAGCTCGTAATGAGGTAAAATGGGAAACTTACACGAAGAAAATCCAGATAGAAGCACGTGTATTGGGCGATCTGGTCATGAACCACATCGTACCTATCGCTACTGAATATCAGACCAAACTGCTGGATAACGTTTATAAAATGAAAGGACTGTTCCCTGCCGAAGAAGCTGAACATCTATCATCGGAAAATCTGGCAATTATCCGTAAGATTTCCGAACATACCATTTACATTAAAGAGCATGTAGATGCAATGGTAGAAGCTCGCAAAGTAGCAAACAAAATTGCCGATGAGCGCGAAAAAGCAATCGCTTACCACGACAATATTTCACCAATGCTGGAACAGATTCGTTACCACATCGATAAACTGGAATTAATTGTCGATGACCAGATGTGGACACTACCTAAATATAGAGAGCTGTTATTCATAAGATAAAATAACCAAAAACGAACTCTAATTTTTTTATTGGATGTTTGATGGAAGTCGGGCTGTTGGGAAAACAGTTCGGCTTTATCATTTTTCAGCCTCTTAAAAAACATATTTCCTGAGATACGAGAAACTATCATATTTCTCACCAAACACAGCTCCAAGCATAGCTGAGTAAATTCCATTCAGACAGATTGAAGAGCCGATACTGAACTTAACAGTCCTAAAACTCTTACAAGTTAAATCCTTTATATGAAAAAATCTCTCTATTTCAGTCTTGTATCCTAATATGACAAACACCTGCAATAGAGAGATCTTTCCAAACGATATTAAGCCAATATACACAGTTATTGCTCATCCGGGAACGGAATCACTTCTCCCGTTGCCTTTAACGACGGTCTTTGTGCATCTCTTTCCCTCAAATAATCAGACAGTTCAGCAGTCAGTTCCTTTACCTTATCTGGCATCGTCTGTGCCAGATCATTCTGCTCGCTTATATCCTTCTTCACATTATACAACCGAATTTGGCGTGTTTCCCATGTATAAATGAGGTGATAGTCTCCTTTCAAAATAGCAGAATAAGCACCGTATCCTTCTTCTTTATTCTGAGATTCGCCCCATAAGTTAGGGAAATGCCATATCAATACTCAGTCTTTTGTTTTTTCCGGAGATTTAAGCACATCTGCAAAACTCACACCGTCTATAACCTGATGAGTGGTATATTTCTTTACTCCTGCCATATCGAGTATTGTAGGATAAAAGTCTTCGATAATAACTCGCTGACCGCATTCAGTATTTGGCTTGGTAACTCCCGGCCAGTACACCATCATAGGTTCACGAACTCCTCCCATAAATGCAGATCCTTTTCCACCGCGTGCAGGGTAATTCTGGTCTCTGTTTGCTACTCCCTGACGGACATTATTCAATCCCTGCCCTCCATTGTCGGACATAAACAGTAAAATCGTATTCTGAGCAACTTCCGGATTCTTCTGCAAATAATCCAGAATATCTCCCAGACTCTTATCCATACCCTCTACCAATGCCGCATATTTGGCTTCATTTTCATTCAATCCAGTCTTGAGCTGTTCATCGTAACGTCCGCGATATTTCTGACTGAAACGTTTATCATCATCATATGGAGTATGAACTGCACAGTGCGACATATACAGATAAAAAGGTTTATCCATTTTCACAGACTTTTCCATTTCTGTTATAGCTTCTCTTGTCAGTGCCTCGGTAATGAATATATCTTGTCCGTAATACTTTTCCAGTCCTTGCACTACAAAACGGAATCCCTCACCAAAATTTTTTGTCCCCAGATAACTTCCCGGAGCACCGTTTGCTCCTCCTGCTATATTTACATCAAAACCCATATTTATAGGGTCTGCTCCCGGTGTAGTTCTTGCACCAAAATGAGCTTTTCCACAATGGATAGTTCTGTATCCGTTTTCCTTGAGCACTTGAGGAAGTGAAGTAATAGCCGTAGAATTATTTATTTCCTTTTCCTCTGATGCAGGCTGAATACCATTATAATTCCATTCAGGAAGATCAATTACATCACTCTTTGCATCGGTCTTCTGGGGTCAGTAGAAATTTAGTGGGGATTATTTTTTATACTCGTAAAGTATTGCTTACTTCGCATTATGAAAAAC
>OHAH01000097.1_pt1 | contig 64202 bp, 57 predicted proteins | sample 1577071 | NCBI WGS metagenome assembly OHAH01 (sample SAMEA3541520, study PRJEB24748) | human gut metagenome | biome: human gut; feature: human-associated habitat; material: faeces | place: China | collected 2012 | reverse complement strand
GTACGTACGGTGCTGTGAGAGGACGGCGGTTAGTCACCGCCTCCTACTCGATTAATGGTAAAATTATAAATAATTTTACTAATAACGATAGTGTGACATGGGTAATAAAACAGGAGGTATAGTATTGAAAGATTATTTGTTGGATGTTATGCAACAACATGAACATGGCTTGTATCTTTGTGAATTACCGACCGGTAATGGAAAGACGTTTGATTCGGCTCATGCAATGAAGGAATATGCAGATTCTATTGTAGATGATACAAAAATTATTTACTTAACAACGCTAAACAAGAATTTGCCTGAAGATGCATTGCGAGCTGCATATGGAAATGATGAATTGTATAATCGTAATGTATTAAGATTACATTCTAATTTCGATGAAGTAGTAGAAAAAATTCTAGATATTCAGGTACCTGAAGAAATGCAAACGGATGTGTATTTAAAATTATGCAAGGATGTTTCTCTTTACCGTAATGCTATAGAAAAAAAGTATGCGGATAAGGAATATATAAAAGAACTTACAGATAGGATAACGGATGGAGACAGACAACTTCGATATGAGATTACAAAGCGTTTAAAGAAGAGATTTTCTACAAAGGCAAGACGAAAAAATGCTGTTAGAACTGATGCAAAATATAAATGGATTGGGAAATTGTATCCGGCAGTATTTACAGACGATTATAGAATAATACTGATGAGTATTAGCAAGTTTATGAAAAGGAATTCGATTCTGATTGATTCCAGTTATGAGTTTTTGAATTCTGACTTAATTGAGAATGCTGTAATTATTATTGATGAGTTTGATGCAACGAAAGACACAATACAAAGTGAAATAATTGAGAAGTCTCTGGCAATGCAGGAAGATTATATACAATTATTTCGCCAAATATATCGTACATTAAATCCGAATGATTTTTCTTCTGATATGAGGCTTGCTATGGAACGGGTAGAAAATTCGGGAAATAGAAATACATTTACGTCATTAATGGCAGAAGCAAGAGAAATTGCAGAAAAATATCATGTTCGTTTAAGTATAAAAACAAGGGAAGATTTAGTGGATCAACGACAAATTTTCTTGTTCAATGATGGCTCTTTCCATACGGTTTTAAAAGAGGGAACACAATATATCAGGTCGACATTAAATGAAGAGGATAATAGGATAGAAGTATTCTTTGAAGATAAAGAAGATTTTTTTAAACACAGAGATAAGGAAAAAGACATCGTTTTATATAGTCTTTTGCGTGAGATTAATTTATTTCTCATGCATTTCAGACTGTTTTCAATCGAATGGGCAAGAAATTATATGGAGATTGTTAATGATTCACGAAGCGAGAGCATGGACGCCTTGAATCTGGATAATGCAATTAGTTCAATCTTAAAAAGATTGGAACTATCCAATAAGCAGCAAGATTTGCTTATGGGTGAAACCTGCCAAATGGTTAGAAATAATCGTGAATTAATACTGGAGGATAGAAGTTTTTATCAGGTTGGTATGGAGTATTATGAATTTGAGGACAATGATTCTCATCATGACAATACAAATCTTAAATTTGTTAAGGTATATGATACTCCTGAAAAGATAATGTTATACCTTGCTGGGAAAGCAACTGTATTTGGTATATCGGCAACAGCAGAAGTTGATACGGTTGTAGGAAATTATGATTTGCGATATCTGAAAGAACAATTGAAGGAAAGATTTTATAAGACACCGAGCAACTTAAAGGATAAAACAAGAGCAGCGCTAGAACAAAGATGGAAAGCTTATGCAGATGGCGGGATAAATGTACACGGAGAAGTAATTAGTAGCGATATACAAGGATTTAAAGCAGAAGATTATTGCAAAACATTTATGGATGCTGAATTTGCACGATACTCTGCAAATATTATTACAAATATAACAGATAACGAATATCAGATAATAAGATACTGTAATGTACTTAAAGCAATGTGTATTTTTAATAAGAATGAAGATATTCAGTCAATGTTGTATTTGGGAATGGCATTGCCGAAGAAAAATAATCCAGGCATGGACGAAGGTGCTTTGCAGCAGTTGTTTGAATACTCTCAGGTTTCAATGCAGCAAAATAGTAGTAGCGTATGCTTTTTGAGGGGCGATAATTTTGAACAGGACAAGGAGGAATTACAGCAACGATTGTCATGTGGAGAAAAGATATTTGTTATGTCATCTTATCAGACCATTGGTGCCGGGCAAAATATGCAATATAAAATTCCAGAAGGTAGAAAAGTTGTACAGTTGGGAGAGTTTACCGAAGATGACAAGAGATTCCTATATAAGGATTTTGATGCTTTGTATCTGGGCAATATAACTAATATGACAGTTAATACATATCAGGATGAGAGAATAACAGCCCATGATTTGTTACAGATGTTGTTTCAAATAGAGGAATTGTATGAAAACGGTGAAATGAATTATTTCGAAAAGGACCAAATGTTAAAGCTTGCGTTTCGTTCCTACACAGGAAGTGAGCAATTTACTTTAAATAAGTTGTATAAACTAAAAAGTGTTGTGGTACAAGCAAGCAGAATGGTTTTACAGGCGGTGGGGCGTATGTGTAGAACTTTTGTTAAGAATCCTAATATATATCTGTTTGTTGAATCAGAGTTATTAGAAAAGCTATATGTTGGTGAATTAAAGAAGCGCATCTTACCGCCGGAAATGAAAGCAATTGTAGATATGTGTGAGTCACTTGGAAAAGATTATCTGCCGGAAGAAAATCTTATGTTAAATAAAGCGGAAAAAATATCTTCGGTTGGTCTTTGGACGATTCGAAGAATGTTGGCAAAGGATTGGACTGCTGAAAGTATGCAGTTGTGGGAACAGTTAAGAATGTTGGTATTACAGTATCCGACAGCAAGTGAATATGACTGGCAGAATAATGCATATCTGCAAAAACTTTACATTACAAGTGGAGAAAAGCGGAATCAATATATTTATTCACAGTATTCAGATTTCAATGATGTTACTATAGATTTTGGAAACGACAAAGTGGCATTTAAAAACAGTAAAAGAGCCAAAATTAAGGGAAATTCGGATGAAGTTGCTATTTATGAAATGAGTGAAAAAGAATCCGGATTGCCAGCAATATTGAGATATCCTGGAATGAAGGCTCATTTTGAAGAAATGGGATATGCCTTGAAATTTGAAATGAATGAATATCTTCTGAGCCCGGTATTGTTCCATAATATTTATAAGGGTGCATTGGGTGAAGTAGCAGGTAAATTTATTCTGAGCAGAGAACTGGGAATTGAATTATTGCCAATAACAGAGCCGGAATATTTTGAATTTTTCGATTATAAGTTATCTGATGATGTGTATGTTGATTTCAAGAATTGGAAGTTTACATATGTGCAGGATAGAGACGAAATCAGAAAAGATATTTTAAGAAAGCTGGATGCTATGATGGGCAAAAGAGTTTATATCATAAACGTGGTTTCAGATAAAAATTATAAGCCGAGTGCTATTGTGGATCAGCGATTGGTGGAGATTCCAATGCTAATAAAAGAAGATGGTACAGTGTGTTATGAAAATTTACATATGATTCGTAAGGAGGATTTTGAAAATGTTAACTAACAGAATTAGTGTTGACTATAACATGGAAAATATTGATGCTGACTTTGATATTTTTAGAGTCGAGAAGGCAAACAAGGATTATTATAAATATAATATTTTGGATTCGGCTGTATATGAATTTAAGGCGGCAGCAGTTCAGTGGACCTTCGGTGCAACAGCATTGGTGCTGTTCCGTAAGGGTGAGGTAACAGAACAGCAATTTAAAGAAGCTATTATGAAAGAGTATGAAGATGTAAAAATCCAAAAGATTGATTTGTTTGATAGTGAGCAGTGCAAATGTTTTCAATATCAAAAAAGATTATTGGCTCAATTGTTGATAAATTCAATGAGAACGCCAAATCATGATGCGTTTAGGTATAGTAACCTTACAGGAAAACTTTTCTATCATGATCCGGCATGGAAATATAAGGATAGGTTTATTAGATTTTTGGAAATAGTTATTGATCCAGGCATGTATTTAAATCTGAATCATGAAACATTTAAGCGTGTCGAAAATGAAAGTTTGGGAACACATGTAATAGATCCAAAGACAGGGGAATTCAGAAAAAAGTTAAAATCAGACACAAATGTTACCACATATAAAAAAGGCTCACTTAAACATAATCATTTTAGAGTGGATAATTTTGATATGACTGATTACACACACTTTTGTAAAAGTAAGATGGGAGTAATGGAACAGTTTTTAAAAGATGTTAAGGAAAATCTGTCAAAATATATTTCTATTGAATTAATGGAAAGAGAAGATGCACGTGAATTTGATATTTCAAATTGGGAAAAAGCAGGTATATCTGATTCTGAGTATGGTGAATTGCTGAAAAAGAAAGGAGTAGTCATTGTTGACGAAATAGGTACTAAAAAGTCAAAGGAAATAGTAAATTCATTATCGGTAGAATTGTTGGAACATTATGGTGTAGAAGTTACAATAGGAGATTTGACGTTAGAAGCTTATAATATCAGGATTATTCATAATGAAGAATACTATATCGAGAATGAATTGCCAGATCCGCATAATAATATCAAAGGGTATATAGTGCAACATATGACGGAAGAAGCAGAACATTTTACGGAATCAAGTGGAAGTTCCCCGGCAGTGAGAAAGATAGTACAGGAATTAATTATAAAAGGGGATGTAAAAGAAAGGTTTATTTCAATTTATGATTGGAAGAGGCTTGATTCTGGAAAGAGTTGGACCTTTATTCTGAGAGAAAGAAGAAAGACTGAATTTGGTGAAAATACAAGACATGTTAATTTTGCAAATATAGAGGTTAAAAATTATTTTGACTATTATCGTTTGCAGATTGATTGTAATGGTAAAATGGATTTTGATTCATTCTGTGATGCAGACAATGAAGTTTCAGAAGAATGGGAAAAAATTTGTTGCGCATATGATTTGGTTGAATCTAAGCAGTTTCGTGTAAAAAACAAAATAGATGGATTGTTTTATTCCGATATTGATAATATTCATGCCATTATTGAAACAAGAGAAAAATCATTGCCCAATATTACTGCACTTATGAATATGTTACGTGAAACTGATGAAAAACAAAAAGTTCAAAAGGATGTATTAATTCAGGCAATGAATGATTTTGAATTAGCATATCAGGATTATTATGAGAATGTAGAGTTATGGAAAGAAAAATTATTAGAGAAAGAGGAAATGATTACAAAGAAAGAAGTGAAGAAGGTGTTGAACATGCGTACGAATGTAGCATCCTTGTTTAATCGGTTTTTTCATGAGAAATTTGGTATTTGGATTTTTGGGGAGTGGCGAAAAGAAGAATTCGATGCGATTTATCAGATCGGAAATTTGTTGAATATAAAATATGAATACAACGATAATGATTATGATGATGGACATACTTTTGTGTATTATGTAGGTGCTAAGAGTAAAAGAATTTCATATCCAAATGCATGCTGTATGAGAAAGGTTGTTTCTTTTGGAGATGAGATTGAATATGAGGAATTGCTTCCTTTGATGGCTGTAGAGTTTGTGCGTAATAATCAGTATACAGTTCTTCCATTTCCTTACAAATATTTGAGGGAATATATAAAACAGAAAAGATAAATGAGGTTATGAGTGAAGTTATAATTCGAAATTCATGGAAAATGGAGTATTGACTTTTTCAAAAAACTGCATATACTATGGATAGAATCATAAAACACTTATGTGTTTTTGTAAGGGCGGCGTTGCGACGGCGCTCTATTTTTTTGTTTAAATGCAAGCACTAAAAACACCAAATTCCAGTGTAAATCCCCGAAAAAACACCACTCCTGTCCATAGACAAACCCCAATCCTCATCGTATAATGAATACAGGATTTGCAAATTTCATACTTTACCGAAGTGTACAATCACTGATCGAAGCAGTATGATATTTTTGCAGAAATCAGAAAAAGGTCAAAAATTGGATAACTATTATATGTGGATGTTTCTCAAGTTACCAGAATACAGTAAATATAAGGAAAAATAGCATGAACATACAAATTTTCGGAATAAAGAAATGTAATGACACAAAGAAAGCTCAGCGATTTTTCAAGGAACGTGGGATAAAGTTTCAGTTTATCGATATGAAGGGAAAAGGCATGAGCAAGGGCGAATTTAATTCTGTCTCACAGGTGAATGGCGGTCTTGAAAATATGATCAACTGGGATGGCAAGGATAAGGATTTGCTGGCACTTATAAAGTACATAGCAGATGAGGACAAGCTGGATAAAGTACTTGAAAATCCGCAGGTGATTAAGACACCGATGGTTAGAAACGGCAGGCAGTCAACAATCGGGTACCGGCCGGATGTATGGAAGACATGGAAATAACACTAAAGTAAATGAAAGGCAGGAAATTATATATGTATTATATACCGGATGGCACAGAGCAGTGCGGTTATTATGAGTGTAAAGAGTGTGGAAGCAGGTTTCTGGATTTAAAAATTGCACCAACATTGGTATGTCCATACTGTGGAGAAGCGGCAGATATGGAGATAGGACCTGATGAGGAGATGCCAAAAGTTGTAGAATCTGCGAAGCTTATTCAGATGGTTAGAGGCGTTGAAGAGGTAGAGAAGATGGATAAGCTGTTATCGCTTGCGGTGACAGGTGGCGATTTTAACTGGATATAAGAATGCAGATATTTGTAGACGCAGATGTAAAGTAGCTGCCGGCGGATGTGACATTGATTGATAAGATTGGAGAGGCACTATATGAAACCCAGGACAGCAAAGAGCTTGGAGCTATATGATATATTGCTTAGGCGCGGGTATCCGGAGCCGTTTTGCGATGAGATAACGAAAAACCTAAATACCGACTGGACAGCTCAAAGGATGATAGGATATCTGTCACACTATAAAAAGCTTCCCATGGAAGAAATCGCTGATGAAATGCTTGCGATACTCAGCGACCGCAACCGCATAATGCAAAAGCATGAGCTTGAGGAGACGAATGCAAGATGGAATGAATACTTAAACAGATAAAGTCAGGAGGATTCACATGAGAGTACTGAATATCGAAGATGATACATTTAAACACAATGATATTTGCAAAGCCCTGTCAGGATGTGGGATTAAAGATATCGAATGGTCCAATAATCTCGCGGATGGGTGGAAACAGATTAAAAACTCAATAGATAGTAATAATCCGTATGATCTGATAATTACTGATATGTATTATCCCAGCGAGCCGGGCGGCAGAGAGGAACAATCAGGAGATGTTCTGATTGACAGAGTGATTAAGAACAAAATCACAATACCTGTAATTCTCTGCTCCAGCGTGAATCTCAAATACCCGGAAATATATGGCTGTGTTTATTATAGCAGGGAAAGAAACTGGGAGGCAGATATGCAGACGCTTGTAAATAGCCTTGTGGCAGGATAATACTAATAAATCTCAAGCTTCTGATCAACCAGTGATTCACCTTCATATACAAGCTTAAGTGTGAAGAAATTTTCTTCATTTTCAAGCAGGAGCTTTAAGAAGATAGCGTCGCCTTCCCAGGTAGGAAGTGTGGGCACGATAGTTTTATCCACCCATTTGAGGTCACCTTCGTTGCATGTTATAAGCTTGCCGGAAAATTCATCAGCGGTGAAAAGACACATCAATTCAGGCTCCTGTTTATCACTTATAAAAGTTATGAGTGCGCGGAAACGGTATGATGTGAGTGTGAGCCCTGTTTCCTCTTTGACTTCGCGGAGCAAGCATTCTTCGGGTGATTCACCATTCTCGGCGTGACCGCCAACACCAATCCATTTTCCTTCATTTATATCATTTTCTTTCTTAATACGATGAAGCATGAGATATTGTCCATCGTGTTCTATGTAGCATAGAGTAGTTATTTTCATGATGTACCTCCGTCAGATGATTATAACATAATCCTATCATAAAACCGCATTTTATTGAAACATCAAGATTGGATATTGGTGATAAAAAGAAGGATGCAATCCTTGACAATTGCGGAGGTTAGGCTTACAATACTGCGAAATATATGGCAGAAAGCATAAAACAGTAAGCTGATTGAATGTCACAGATGTTTGGAGGTTGATTACAATAATAGTTATAGAAGAAATTCTAATGGCAAATGGAATGACAGTTCTGATGATGTGTTATCTTTTGTCATGCAGACGAAAGAACAGAGAGAGTCTTCATACGGAAGATAAAGTATATGATGGAATTGCAAAAGTGAATATATTGGGAGCTGTTGCTGAGACAATAAGTTTTCTTGTAGATGGAAAGAGCTTTATTGGATGCAGACAGCTCAATTATATTTCTAACAGCCTGTGTTTTATTGGTACGGTCAGTATGGGGCTGCTCTGGTGCTTATATGTGAATCTTCGTATTTATCGGAATTTTAAGAAGATATCTGAAAAAATGGCAGTTGTGATGATTCCGTGGATGATAGAGGTTATTATGGTGTTAGGCAATCTAATCAAACCGGGGATTATGTTTAAGGTATCAGCGGATAATGTATATCAGAGGACAGGAGGTGCACTGGCAGGCTATATTACACTTGTAATATATTTGGCTTACAGTCTGTATATGGTGTATCATTCGCGAAAGCAGGGAGTTAATCTGAGCTATTTTCCAGTGTTTTATTTTGTTTGTATTTGTTTTGCCGGAGTACTCATACAGCTTGTGTTTTATGGTGTTACATCATCATGGCTTATTACTGCTGTTACGTTGATATTTACACAGATGCAGTCGTATGCGGAAAATATATATATGGACGAGCTTTCGGGATTGTACAATCGCAGGTATCTTAAGGCTGTGCTTGCAAAAAGAAAAAATACAGACGCAAACTCTTTGTATGGAATTATGATGGATGTAAATGATTTCAAGTACATCAATGACAGCTTTGGACATAGTATGGGTGACAAGGCTATCAGCACAATGGGAAATATACTTTTTAAATCAATACCTGATGCGGGAATTGCAATCCGGTATGCGGGAGATGAGTTCATTGTATTGCTGACAGATGCAGATAAAGCATGTGTATTGGCTACAATAAATGAGATTAATAAAAACATTTCAAGGTTTAATGACTCAAAGGCAGAGCCATTTGAGCTGAGTGTTTCTATGGGATATGCGGAATTTGGCAAAGATGATAATGCAGAAGTATTTCTGAGAAATATGGATGATAAAATGTATGAAGAAAAACGCAGATATCATGGAGCAGCACCATCTATACCTGAATTGAATGAGGTATATGATTTTGGCCGATAATGACTATGGTATTATGGGGGAGCACGAAAGACCTTGAGTTTATAATGAACTCAAGGTCTTTTTTCTGCATTATAAGCAATGAATTTATAAAAAATATAAAAATCTGTATGAAGTTGGACTACTAAATACAGTAGATATGGTGTAAAATGATTCCTATAGTAAAGTCAGGACATTATCAAATGCAATAGAACTATGGGAATATAAGGGAATGTATATAACAATTATACGATATAAATTTTAAAAGAAGAGGGAATATCATTATGGCAAAAAAGGTTACTATAAAAGATATAGCTGATATGGCAGGGGTTTCAATTGCAACCGTTTCTCATGTTATAAACAGAACAAGATATGTGAGCCCGGACCTTGTTGAAAAAATAGAAAATATTATTATAGAAACCGGATATCATAAAAAAATAGAAGAAAAAGAAAGACGACTCAAGGTTGGAAGGCAGTCGGAAATAGTTGCAGTTATTCCAAATGTTGAAAGTACGATTTATCGTGATATGGTGGGATATTTAAAAAAATATGTCAGCATTCAGGGTTATCAGTTTTATATTGCAATTACGGATAATGATATTAAAGAAGAGGCTCAGGTACTGGAGGGACTGATACAGAATAAAAAAACAGCAGGTATTATACATGTACCAGTCAGTGATGTTGCGGCAGATTATAAAAAGCTGATTGAATCTGGAATTCCATTTGTCTGCATGGAAAGAAATATTTTGGGAGATGGTATAGACGCTGTTGAATTTCGAGATAGAGAAGCCATTTTCAAGGGAACTGATTATCTGTTAGAATGTGGTCATAAGAATATTTTGTTTTTAAGAGAAAGCTTGAAGAGTACGACGAGAGATGAAAGAACACGAGGCTTTCTACTTGCATTAGAAGAACATGGAATCAATACAAATGATGCAAATATTTCAGACATTAATATCGAATCCGGAGCTGATAACTGTATTTTGGAAATACAAAAAGCGATGAGACGATATATGCCAACTGCAATTATGGCAGGAGGAAATAGAATTACTTTATATCTTATGAAAACTATGAGGGATAGAGGTATTGAATGTCCTGAAGAGATATCGGTTGTTGGATTTGGTGATGAGGGATGGTCGGAGTTAACGTATCCACCATTGACGATTTTAAAGAGAGATGTTGAAGGGCTGAGCAGACGAGCAGTAAATATGCTTTTTGAAAAGATAAATACAGGACATGTGATTGAACAGGATTATTATGCCGATGTAGAGTTGATAATAAGAAAATCCACAAGAATGTTGGATAATGGACCTTTTGGAGAAGAAGCAGCTACACCGGAATCAATAGTCATAACAAAAGAGGAAAAGAGCCGTTTGCGTGCCGGAAATTTCCGTGTGGCAATATCGTTTCATTATACAGGAACATCATGGGCGGAATTACACGAAAAGGGAATCCGCGATGAGTTGGAACAATACGGAATTGATATTATATCAGTAACAGATGCACATTTTGATGCATCTTTGCAAAATGCACAGCTTGAAGGTATTCGTTTACAGAAACCAGATGCTGTAATTGCAATTCCGGCTGATGATAAAGAAACAAAAGAACAATTCCGTGAATTGGCAAAGGTGTCAAAGCTTGTATTCCTGAGTAATGTCCCTGAGAATATGGAAAAAAATAGTTATGTTTGCTGTGTGTCTGTTAATGAGATTGAAAATGGAGTTAATGTCGGCAGAATGATGGGGGAGTACTGTAAAGGAAAACACGTGGAAGCCGGATTTATCATACATGGAGCGGTCTTTTATGGTACGCGTGCCAGAGATGAGGCAGCAGAAAAAATTATTTCAGAACAATACAAAAATATAGATATTAAGGCAATAAGAGGTTTTGGAGAAATTGAAAATGCATATCAGGTTTGTAAAGATATGATTACTGAGAATCCACAAATTAAAGTCTTGTATGTCAGCTGGGATAGACCGGCACTGTTGGTAATTAAGGCGTTGAAAGAGATGCATAGAGAAGACATCGCCATATTTACAACTGATTTAGATTATAAAATTGCACAATATATGGAAAGTGGTATTGTAAAGGGATTAAGTACTCAAAGACCTTACGAGCAGGGAAGAACAGCTGCGCATGTGGTAGCGAAATCTTTATTAAGTAATGATGTGCCAAAATATGTTGGGGTGCAGCCGTATGTTGTGGATGCTAAGCAGCTAGGAAGAGCATGGAAGGATATTTTTCATGAGGGAATGCCTGAAGAAATGAAATAATGCCGGATAAAATTAAATATCTAAAAAGAAATATATGTGAAGAAAAAGAATATCATTTGGATATTCTTTTTTAATTGCTAAAAATTTACGTAAAAAAATTTTTGAAATGTTAATTTGCGCAAAACACAATCGTATAATTGTTGAAAACGACGAATTAGACAGGATTTTACGTAAAAATATTGACAAATAATAGAGCAAAATATATCATGTAATCACAGAAACAAATAAAAACAAATAAATTTACGTAAATTTAAAAAATGGAGGAAAAAACTATGGCAAAAATAAAAAAATTATTAGCGTTGGGTTTATGCTTATGCATGGCAGCAGGTATTACGGTAGGATGTGGCGATAGTAAGTCATCAAATAATGGTACAGATTCTGGTAAGAATACAAATGATGGATTATCGTTTGCATTTTGTACTAATACCTTAAACAATACATTTCAAAGCTCAATTGATTCAAAGCTAAAAGAACTGTGTGACAAAGATGGAATATCATATACATGTTTAGATCCTGACTATGATTTGAATAAGCAGCTTAGCCAGTTATCAGATGTAGCAAATAATGGATATGACGCAGTATTTGTTATTCCTGTTGATTCAGCAGGAATAACATCGGGACTGGCAGAAATAAGCGAAGCAGGTATTCCTATATTTAATGTAGACACTGCAGTTATAGATGATGACCTTGAGAGCTTTGTAACACAATTTGTTGGAACTAATGCGTATATGGCAGGCCAGCTTGTTGGAGAACAGATGGTTAAGGATCATCCGGATGGAGGAAATATTGCAATTTTGGATTTCCCTTCAAATGAAAGCTGTGTTGATCGTGTAAATGGATTTCTTGATGGACTTGGAGACAGTAAAGATAAGTTTAAGATAGTAGCACAGCAGGACGGTGGAGCAGCCTTAGACCAATCGATGGAGCTGGCAGAAGACATTATTACAGCATCTCCTGATATGGATGCATTTTTCTGTATCAATGATCCATCTGCACTTGGTGCTGCAGCTGCTATTAAGGCAGCAAATAAAACAGGCAAAATTGGTGTATATAGTATTGATGCCTCACCGGATGGAAAACAGGCATTACTGGATGATGAATTTACAGCTGTTGCATGTCAGGTACCTGTACAGATTGCAGATTATTCTTTTAAGGAAGCTGTAAAGTATGTTAATGGAGATACTAAAATTGATGAGAAAAAGGTATATCTCGATTCGCATTTAGTGTCTAAGGATGAGGCTGAGAAAACTCTTAAAGAATGGCAATAATAAGGGAGAGTTATTATGGGACAGACAGTATTAGAAATGACAGGGATAAAGAAAAGCTTTGCGGGTATTTACGCTTTAAATGGAATTGACTTTTCTTTGGAACTGGGCGAAGTACATGCACTGCTTGGTGAGAATGGAGCAGGAAAGTCAACATTAATTAAAGTGCTTGGCGGAATTTATCAGCCGGATTGTGGATTGATAAAAGTTAATGGAAAAGAAGTAAAAATTGATGGAGTCCCAGCAGCAAGAGCAAATGGAATAGGTATTATACACCAGGAAATAGTATTGGTGCCTTACCTGACAGTTGCACAAAATCTGTTTTTGGGAAGAGAAATTAGAACTAGACTTGGAACCTTGGATGAAGCGGAGATGAACCGCAGGGCAGCAGATATGATCTCTGCCCTGGGGGTCAATATAAAAGCTGAAACAGTAGTTGAGAAGCTGACTATCGCACAACAACAAATGGTAGAGATTGTAAAAGCTGTATCATTTAACGGAAAAATAATTGTTATGGATGAACCTACATCATCTCTTTCAAACGAAGAGGTGGAGCAGCTATTTGGAATTATTGAGAATCTAAGGAAGAAAAAAGTAAGTATTATTTATATTTCTCATAGAATGGAAGAGTTATTCCGAATATCAGATCGAATTACTGTTATCAGAGACGGAACATATGTAGGAACCAAAAAAACTGTCGAGACGAATGCGAATGAATTGGTAGCAATGATGGTTGGAAGAGATCTTGATAATTTCTATGTAAGAGATTATTGCGATGTGGAACATGCTCCAATTGCACTTGAAGTAAAAAATCTATCACACCAGGGAACATTCGAAGATATCAGCTTTTCGGTGCATAAAGGCGAGATACTTGGATTTGCAGGGCTGGTAGGTGCTGGAAGAAGTGAGATTATGGAAGCTGTTTTCGGAGCAAGACCATATGATGCCGGTCAGATTTTCCTGAGTGGAGATGAAGTGCATTTTAAAAATCCTATGCAGGCAATTAAATCAGGAATCGCATTGGTTCCTGAGGACAGAAAAAAACAGGGGCTTGTACTGGGAAACAGCGTTGCATTCAATTTAACTTTATCGAGTCTGCGTTTTTGTATGAATGGAATTGCTGTCAGTGAAAAAAAGCGTGATTCGATTATTGAACATTATAGTAAAAGACTTAGGATTAAAGCAGCTTCTCCGGAGATTGAAGCAGGTAGTCTTTCGGGTGGAAATCAACAGAAGGTTGTACTTGGAAAATGGCTTGCAACAAAGCCGGATGTCTTGATTCTGGATGAGCCTACAAGAGGCGTAGATGTAAATGCCAAGTATGAAATATATACTGTAATAAATGAACTGGCAAAGGAAGGCATTGCAATTATTATGGTTTCAAGTGAATTGCCGGAGATTATCAACATGTGTGATAACGTTTGTGTTATAAGAGCAGGTAAGCTTGTTGGAAAGCTTGGAAAAGACCAGATGAATCAGGAAGAAATTATGAAGTATGCTGCAGGAGGCGTAGAGTAATATGAGTGAGAAGAAAAGAGAAGTAAATGCATTTGGAAAAAGAAATCCATTTACTTCAATTATAAAAGGCAATATAGGAATTATTGCAGTATTGATTATTATGTGTGTAATAGTGTCAATTGCAACGGATAAATTCCTTACAACAAATAATATAATTTCTGTTTTAAGACAAATTTCAATAAATACATATATCGCACTGGGAATGACACTCGTAATTATACTGGGACACATTGATTTGTCGGTTGGTTCAATTGTTGCGATGTCGGGAACCCTTACGGTTGGACTTACTGTAAATCAGGGAATGCCACTTATAGTAGCAATAATTATTGGATTGGCAGTAGGAACTCTTGCTGGATTTATCAGTGGATTTATAGTATCTCATTTTAAGGTACCTGCATTTATTATTACAATGGCAATGATGAATATTGCAAGTGGTATTGCATATGTGTATACAGGTGGACAGTCTACACGTATTACAGATAAGATGTTTATAGCTATAGGTACAGGATATTTGTTTAATGTAATTCCGCTTCCGGTAGTATATATGGTAATTTTGATTGCAATATTCAGTTTCCTTTTAAGCAAAACTAAATTTGGAACTTATGTATATGCAATTGGAGGAAACAGGGAAGCTGCAAGATTATCCGGCGTTCCTATTAAAAAAATAGAAATTATTGTATTTACGCTTTCAGGTGCGCTTGCAGCCTTCGCAGGACTTGTTCTTTGCTCAAGAATGTATTCAGGACAGCCATCAGTAGGAAGTGGATATGAATTGGATGCAATTGCTGCATGTGTACTTGGTGGAACATCAATGACCGGAGGAAAGGGCCGGATAAGTGGAACTGTATTTGGTGCAATGGTAATTGGAATTATTTCCAATGGATTAAATCTGATAGGAGTTTCATCTTATTGGCAGCTAATTATTAAGGGTCTGATTATTGCATGTGCAGTTCTGCTGGATTGTCAGAAGGATAAAATAGCGTTGTTAAAAAATAAGGTAAGGGCTGCAAAATAAATTGGAAAGGAAATCTGTTCGTTTTTTACAATACAGAGAAAGATAAGCAAATGGAAATTTTTCGTAAAATGTCTTTCGCGGATTCTACGGGAGATGCAATTCCGTTTTACCACGAAGGAAAATATCATATTTTTTCACTTACATCTCCACCGGGAACGACCGTCTATCCGGAGAGACTGCGTACAACCTGGAGCCATAGTATATCGGATGACTTAGTGCATTGGCAGGAGCTTCCGACGGCATTATATCCGGGAGAAGGAGATGAACCGGATGCTTCGGGAGTGTGGACCGGTTCAGTAATATATGGTGAGGGACAATATCATGCATTTTATACAGGATATTGTCTAACAGCGGAGTTTCAGCAGACCATATGTCACGCAACAAGCGATGATGGAATAACGTGGACAAAAGATATCGCAAATCCGGTTATTACTCCGATGACAGAGCTTTATGAAAAACTTGATTGGAGAGATCCGTATGTTTTTTATAATGAAGAAGATGAAAATTATTGGATTTTGATTTCAGCGAGAAGACTTGATATGCCGGTTACACGAAGGGGCTGTATAGTGCTGTACCGTTCAAAGAACTTAAAGGATTGGACGTATTATGGACCAATATATTCACCGGGGCATACAAACTGTCCGGAATGTCCGGAAATGTACAAGATGGGAGGTCACTGGTATTTGTCTTACTCAAGATTTTCAGAGTTTGTAAATACAATATACCGTGTATCAGAGTCTCCTTTTGGTCCGTGGAGAAAACCTAAAAAGGATGGTATTGGTGGAAGACGCTTTTATGCTGCTAAGTCAATGCAAAATGATGATGGAAGACGTTTTTATTTTGGATGGGCGCATGATCGTGCAGAGCAGAGTGACAAAGGTGAATGGTATTGGGGTGGAACATTTTGTATTCCACATGAAGTGGTGCCGACCGAAAATGGAGAGTTAAATGTAAAGTTACCATGTGAATATGAGCATATTTTTGATAAAGCTGTTAATTGGAAATATATATCAGTTCTTGGAAATGCAAAAGATTATGGTGAAAAAACTATAACATTGAATGCGTTGGAAAGCTGTTCATATGGATTTTTGAGACATACGGAAGAAAGCTATATGCTGACATGCAAAATAGTGCCAAGAGAAACATATGATACGTTTGGTATTCTTTTAAAGTCTGATAAAGAGGCAAGTGGATGTTTATTTCTTGAATTTGACAAAGCAATGCAAAGGGTCTCATTTTTAAATCTTCCGATGGGAGTGGATCCATTTTGGGTACAGTCGTGTCAGGCGGTTCCACCGGCAACCGAGCCGGGGCCGGATGGGGTGCGTGTTTGTGAGAAAACAATGCAAATTGAAGACGGAAGGGCAATAGATGTAAAGATTATTGTGGATCATGACATGATAGAGGCATTTATTGATGAACAAATAGCGTTCACATATAGAATATATGCCAAACCGGAATTTGAAACTGGTATAATTGCTCAGGATTCAAATGTTGAATTCTATAATTTAAGCATTTCCGGAAAATAATTGCGAATGGGAGAGACATGGATGGAAAAAGAATATGATATAGTTGCGATGGGAGAATTATTAATTGATTTTACACCGGCAGGAGTTTCAGAAACCGGCATGTGTCTTTATGAACGTAATCCGGGAGGGGCACCGGTAAATATGCTTACTGCAGCAGCTAAAGCAGGATTGAGAACAGCCTTTATAGGCAAGGTTGGAAACGACATGCATGGTAAATTTTTAATAGAAGCTGTTGAAAATCAAAATATTAATAGTGATGGCATTATATTGGATGATAATGTATTTACTACACTTGCATTTGTAAATCTTACAAAAGATGGAGAAAGATCATTTGCGTTTGCAAGGAAACCCGGAGCAGATACAATGATAGGGTACAAGGAAGTCGATACGGATTTATTACAGAATACAAAAGTTTTTCATGTGGGTTCACTCTCTCTTACTGATGAACCTGCACGTTCCACAACATTCCAAGCAGTGAAATGTGCAAAAAATGCAGGTGCAGTTATATCATATGACCCCAACTACAGGGCGCCTCTTTGGAATAATGAGAAGACTGCTATAGAACGTATGCGTTCAATGCTTCCGTTTGCAGATATGATTAAACTGTCTGATGAAGAAACTGCTTTACTTACGCCATACGAAAATCCGGATGAAGCAGCAAACTATTTATTAGACCATGGAATAAAAATAGTTGCAGTGACACTCGGAAAAGAAGGGGTGTTAATATGTAATAGGAAGGATCATCAAAAGGTAAGTGGTTTTTCAAGTCAAGTAGTAGATACTACAGGGGCAGGAGATTCATTTTGGGGCGGATTTATGTCTCAATTTGTAAAAAGCAAACTTAACCCTGAAGATTGTTCTATGGAAGAACTAAAAAAATTTGCAAGGTATGGAAATGCAGTAGCAAGCCTGTGCATAGAAAAAAAAGGAGGAATATTGTCAATTCCTGAAGAAAAAGAAACTTTTAAACGTTTACAGCTAAGTGTGTGAAAAAACAATCGTAGTGCAGAATAATTGAAATTATACGATTATAGCCTCACTATCAATCTTAATAAATATAGTAATGAAAAATGCAACATTTCTCTAAGAAATGTTGCATTTCTTTTCTTACAGTTACTATATCGGACATCAATTCTAATACTTTACCCCTAATTACATTAAATTTTAAAAATTTATTTGCACTTTATTGAGCATTATCGCTTGCTGCGACTTTCATATTTTTGAAAATTCCCTTATTTTATAAATTCATATGCTCCAAAATGCAACATTTCTTAGAGAATTGTTACATTTCACATAAGCATGGAAATAGCTTAAATCAAATGCACGGAGGTATACAGAATGCTTAAATTATCGCTAAAAGAAGGAGAATATGTAAATATCGGGGACAACATCAGAGTGGTCTATGCCGGTGGAAGCGGAAAGAACGGACGGCTTATGATAGATGCTCCAAGAGATATGAACATCTCAAGGTCAAATAATGATCCGAATCCTGAGAAGAGAAAAGATACATATTATCCGGAGCCAAGGATTTCAGAGGAAGCACAGCATGAAATCAAGAAGATTATCTGGAATGAAAGACAGAAGAAAGCAAAGCCGGCTAAAGCAGATAAGAAAGCATAGGCAAACAAGTTAATAGGCGGCTGTGGCATCTGCCACACCCGGGAAGCCGCTTGTTATAAAAACCGTAACTGCTTAAATAAAATAATCACAAAGCAGTTGCACAACCCTCGGGAAAAGGATTTCCGGAGGTCAAACATAATAACCCATGAATATGGGACAAGGAGGATTATATTATGGTAGTACAACACAACATGCAGGCAGCAAATGCCAACAGAATGCTCAACATAACTACAGGAGCACAGTCAAAGAGCACAGAGAAGCTTTCATCAGGTTACAGAATTAACCGTGCAGCAGATGACGCAGCTGGATTGTCAATTTCTGAGAAGATGAGAAAACAGATCAAGGGACTTGATAAAGCTTCTTCAAATGCTGAGGATGGAGTTTCATCAGTACAGACAGCCGAGGGTGCTCTTACAGAAGTTCACTCAATGCTCCAGAGAATGAATGAGTTAGCAGTTCAGGCATCTAACGGAACAAACTCTGATACAGATAGAAGTGCAATCCAGGATGAGATTTCACAGCTTACAACAGAAATTGATCGTGTCGCAGAGACAACAAAGTTCAATGAGACATATCTCCTTAAAGGTGGCGACGGAACTAAAGATGTATACATGAATGGACATGATGCAGGTCTTAAAGGAACTCTTACAGATGGTGCAACAACAGCAACATTTAAAGTAGCAGCTGGGGCACTGGATTCTGGTAAATCTGTTACTATTGGAGGAAAAGATTATTCTATAGCAACAGATAAAGCTGCAGTACAGACAGCTGTTGATGCATTAGTAGCTGAGGGTGATCAAGTAACAGTTAATGGAAAAACATATACTTATACTTTAAAAGGTGGTGCAGGTAAGGATAAGGAAGGCTGGGTTGAAGGAACAACTGCAGCTCAGGGAAGTACACTTGCATATGGAAAAAAAGATGAAGCTAATGCATTAAAAATCGCAGATGGAGATAAGGTATCGACAAAGGCAGCAGCAACTAAAACTACTGACTATGTTTCAGCTGATTTTGATAATGGAGTAAGTAAATCTAATTCGTCAATAATTAGTTCTACTCATGCTGTAGAATTAATGACATCTGAGCTCACAGCAGCTAATAATATTGGAACAACAAAGGCTGCAGCAACAGTTACAGCAGCTGTTGCAGGTTATACATCAGATGATGGCATTACATTTACTATAAATAAAGGAACAGCTGAGGTTGCTGATAAGTTATCTTTCAGCCTTCATGTAGGATCAGACGCAGACATGACAAATAAGATTACAGTTGATATCGAGACAATGAACTCTTCATACCTTGGAATCAAAGGTCTTAATGTAAACGATGATTCTGGAATCGCTGGAACATATGCAATAGATGCTATCTCAGATGCATTACAGAAAGTATCAGAGCAGAGATCTTCTCTTGGTGCTGTTCAGAACCGTCTTGAGCATACAATTGATAACCTCGACAACGTAGTTGAGAATACTACAACAGCTGAGTCTCGTATCCGTGATACAGATATGGCTTCTGAGATGGTTAACTACAGCAAGAACAATATTCTTGCTCAGGCTGGACAGTCTATGCTTGCACAGGCTAATCAGTCAAACCAGGGTGTACTTTCACTCTTACAGTAATCATCTACAATTTAATGTTGTACAAAGCAAAAGAGCTCGAAAGGGCTCTTTTGTTGTTTTGCATTAATATTTTGTTTAAAGGGTCAAAATGTATCATCGATGCATGCTTGCATGCAATTCGATGTATAACTTATATGCAAGGTGGCATAAGAATGAAATAGCGGAAGAATATCATTCTAAATATCTTTTTACTTATCAAAATAAGAATATTTCTCTTAGAAACGTATAAACTATTAATGCCACTAACTGAGAATACTATTTGACATTATAAAACATCAAGGGTATATTATCTTTAGTGGTTGTGCTACGTAGCTTGCGAGGCGCGTGGCCGGTGGAGTTCCATGCGTGGGCTCCACTTTTTTAATACTTATTTTAGGAAGGAACTTCTATATTCCTAAGACATTTTTCACATATGAACAACAATTAAATAAGCGTCAGCATGAAAAAGGTTTTATCATTCCTAATCCTGCATCAAACAAAAGAAATTATTCAAATATTAACCGACTGGTTAAATCTATGAAAAAAGCAATTGCATTACCAAGCCGATATACATATATTTCATATCACGCCACTACTTACGGAAATGTACCAATACATTATAGTAGAACAACTACTTAACAATATGGGATTTCCTGCTAACTGGGATAATATTAGCAGATACAGGAAAATATAATGTGGCAAGAACATCGTTCAAATGACTTGAACCATATTTTGTTAATAAAAGAGTAAGAAAGTAAACACAGCATTTTCACAATTGCCCCGTATACTGACACTGTAAACAAAAGAAATACTCATATTAATCTTTTTCATATTTTTAGCCGGTGCACTCCACATGTACCGGCTTCCTCTTTAATAGTAAGTAATGAAAAATCAGTTGATTTCGCAAAGTCCCTCGCTTATAATGATATTAAGGCAGAGAGCCTTTTGCGGAATCTTAGAAGTGTTATGCACAATACAAAAGGAGGGATGCCGACTTGAATACAGAAATAGCAAATGCTGTGAATGCAGCAGGAGATAAGGCACAATATGATACTCGTGTTAAAAGGTTACTGGCACAGAAGAGTATATTAGCACATATTCTGGTGAAAACAATCGATGAATTTAAAGGAATGAAGCCGGAAGATGTTGTGAAATACATCGAAGGTGAACCGAGTATTAGCGTTGTTCCGGTTGAGCCGGGATTAGCAAATATGGAAAAAACAGATGCTGCAGGACAGCGTATTGTAGGTCTTAATACAGAAAATGCTGAAATTAATGAAGGATTAGTCAGATTTGATATTATTTTTTATGTCCGTATGAAAAATGGACTTTCGCAGATTATTGTGAATATTGAGGCTCAGAAGGATGAGCCGACGGAATATAAAATTTTAAATCGGGCAATCTTTTATGTGAGCAGGCTGATTTCGTCACAAAAGGAAAGAGATTTTGTAAATACTAACTATGATGACATTAAGCAGGTATTCAGCATATGGATATGTATGAACATGGATGATAACAGCCTAAGCCATATCCATTTGACAAAAGATGAGCTGCTGAAACCATGTAACTGGAAAGGTAATCTCGACCTGTTAAACATTGTGCTAATAGGAATCACAAATGGGATTCCGGAACATGATGAAAAATATGAAATGCACCGGTTGATTGGAGCTTTGCTTTCAAGTGAATTGAAAGAACAGGAAAAATTGGATATCATAGAACATGAATATAATATTCCAACCAGTCAAGAATTTAGAGAGGATGTGAGAATTATGTGTAATCTGAGTACAGGAATTGAAGAAAGAGCTACTGAAAAAACAAGCGAAAAGTTTATTCTGAATATGTATAAAAAGGGTTATACATTGGATCAGATCGCAGATGTAGCTGAAACAGATGTTGATGAAGTTGAGGCAATTATTAAGAAGAAAGAGCCTGCAATGGCGTAACTATCATTATCAAAAATAAAACGTAATTTCTTGCATAACTCCATAGTATATGTTACGATTTTACTGTTGTTAAGACGAATCTAAAGGATGATGCTTGCACGCATCATCCTTTTTAAATACAGGAGAAGTAAATGGATATCAAAAGACAGGAAAGAGCGCCGATTTATGAGGCTCTTGAGGAGTTTAAGAAGAAGAGAGTGGTGCCGTTTGATGTGCCGGGACACAAGAGAGGCAGGGGAAATCCTGAGCTGGTGCATCTGCTCGGAGAAAAGTGTGTAGGGCTTGATGTCAATTCAATGAAGCCGCTTGACAATTTGTGCCATCCGGTTTCGGTAATCAGAGAGGCGGAGGAGCTTGCGGCGGATGCCTTTGGAGCGGCAAATGCTTTTCTTATGGTAGGAGGCACCACCTCTGCGGTGCAGGCCATGATTTTGTCCACCTGCAAGGCGGGAGACAAGATTATACTTCCGAGAAATGTTCATAAAAGCGCTCTTAATGCACTCGTGCTCTGCGGAGCGATACCGGTTTATGTCAATCCGCAGACGAATGCGAAGCTTGGTATTTCGCTTGGAATGGAGATTGACCAGGTGGCGAGGGCTATCGAGGAAAATCCGGATGCAAAGGCTGTGCTTGTAAACAATCCGACGTATTACGGAATCTGTTCTGACCTTAAGTCGATAGTTGCGCTGGCTCATTCGAAGGGAATCAAGGTGCTCACGGATGAGGCACATGGTACACATCTTTATTTTGGAAAGGGGCTTCCGATATCAGGAATGGCAGCCGGGGCAGACATGTCTGCGGTATCGATGCACAAATCGGGAGGAAGCCTGACACAGAGCTCGATTCTGCTCACCGGAAGGGATGTGAATGCTGATTATGTGAGGCAGATTATCAACCTCACACAGACCACGAGCGCATCGTATCTGCTATTGTCAAGCCTTGATATATCAAGAAGAAATCTGGCACTCAGAGGCGAGGAATCCTTTGCCAAGGTGGCACAGATGTCGGAGTATGCAAGGCAGGAGATTAATTCCATAGGCGGCTATTATGCGTATGGGCGTGACCTTGTAAACGGCACGAGCATATATGATTATGATGTGACAAAGCTGTCCATCTATACGCTCGATATAGGGCTTGCCGGAATAGAGGTATATGATCTGCTGCGTGATGAGTATGATATCCAGATAGAGTTTGGAGATATCTGTAATATACTTGCGTATATATCAATTGGTGACAGAATACAGGATATAGAGAGGCTTGTAGGTGCGCTGGAGGATATCAAGCGCCTTTACAGCAAGGACAAGACCGGACTTTTGTCGGGAGAGTACATAAATCCAAAGGTGGCGGTATCGCCGCAGGAGGCGTTTTATTCGCAGAAGAAATCAGTGCGCATTATGGACGCGGTAGGCGCTGTAAGTGGTGAGTTTGTCATGTGTTATCCACCGGGAATCCCGATTCTTGCACCGGGAGAGCTTATCACAAAAGAGATTGCGCAATACATTGTCTACGCAAAGGAAAAGGGCTGTTCAATGCAGGGAACAGAGGATCCTGCGGTAGAATATCTTAAGGTATTAAAGCAGTAAACAGGAGGAAAAGCTATGCAAATGTGGTTTTCACAATATCATACTGTCAATGTCAAGCTGGATGTAAGGATACAGGAGCAGCTTTTTTCAGGGCAGAGTGATTATCAGAAAATAGATGTGTTTAAATCATATGAGTTTGGCAAAATGGTTGCGCTGGATGGCGAGATTGTTTTTTCGGACACAGATGAGTTTATATATGATGAGATGGTCACACATGTGCCGATGGCGGTCCACCCGAATGCAAAAAGGATACTTATAATAGGTGGCGGCGATGGCGGCGTGGCAAAGGAGCTCATCAAATATCCGTCTGTCGAGCATATTGATGTGGTTGAGACAGACAAGATGTTTGTCGATGTATGCAGGCGGTTTTTCCCCGAGGTAGCATGTGGACTTGAGGATGAAAGAATTTCCATGTTTTATGATGATGGTCTGCGATTCTTACGCAGAAAGCATGATGAATATGATCTGATAATCAACGATTCCACAGACCCGCTCGGACATACGGAGGGACTTTTCACAAAAGAGTTTTATGGAAGCTGTTATAAGGCACTAAAGGATGATGGAATCATGGTTTACCAGCACGGCAGTCCTTTTTATGATGAGGATGAGCTTGAGTGCCGGAAAATGCACAGAAAGGTGTATAAATCATTTCCTATAAGCAGGGTATATCAGGCACATATTCCAACCTGTCCGTCAGGCTACTGGCTGTTTGGGTTTGCATCGAAGAAATATCATCCGCTTTATGATCTGGATGCAAAAAGATGGGATGAACTGGGGCTTAAAACCTGGTATTATACAACACATTTACACAGGGGAGCCTTCATGCTTCCGAAATATGTGGAGGATTTACTCGAGGAAGAGGAAACAAAGTAAAACAAATTAGAAAAACTATATCATAACCAAAGCGAATCAGGAGGGACAAAAATGAGCAGATTTCTTATTATCGGATGTGGTGGAGTTGCGCAGGTGGCAATCAGAAAATGCTGCCAGAACAGCGAGGTATTTACCGAGATTATGATTGCAAGCAGAACCAAGTCAAAATGTGATGACTTAAAGGCAAAGCTTGAGGGAAAGACAAGCACAAAAATTGAGACTGCAAAGGTTGATGCCGACAATGTGGAGGAATTAAAAGAGCTGATTAATGCATACAAGCCGGATGCGGTTTTAAATGTTGCGCTTCCGTATCAGGATCTTACAATCATGGATGCATGTCTTGTGTGTGGTGTTGACTACATCGATACTGCCAACTATGAGTGTGAGGATACTGAGGATCCAAAGTGGAGAGCAATCTACGAAAAGCGCTGCAAGGAGCTTGGATTTACGGCATATTTTGATTATTCATGGCAGTGGGCATATCAGGAGAAATTTAAGGAGGCAGGGCTTACAGCTATTCTTGGAAGCGGATTTGACCCGGGTGTGACCTCTGTTTATTCTGCATATGCGCTGAAGCATTATTTTGATGAAATACATACTATAGACATTCTCGACTGCAATGGCGGTGACCACGGATACCCGTTTGCGACAAACTTTAATCCGGAGATAAATCTGCGTGAGGTTTCTGCGAACGGCTCATACTGGACAGACGGCCACTGGGTAGAGACAAAGCCTATGGAGTGGAGAGCGCAGTACAATTTTGATCAGGTCGGAGAAAAGGATATGTATCTGCTTCACCACGAGGAGATTGAGTCACTCGCCAAAAATATTCCGGGAATAAAGAGAATCAGATTCTTCATGACCTTTGGACAGAGCTATCTCACACACATGAAGTGTCTTGAGGATGTCGGCATGCTAAGAACAGACCCGATCATGGTGGACGGAAAGGAAATAGTGCCAATACAGGTGCTTAAGGAGCTGCTTCCTGATCCTGCATCCCTGGGACCTCGCACAGTCGGAAAGACAAATATCGGATGTATTTTTACAGGTGTCAAGGACGGAAAGGAAAAATCAATCTACATCTACAATGTATGTGACCATCAGGAGTGCTACAAGGAGGTTGAGTCGCAGGCGATTTCTTATACCACAGGTGTGCCGGCAATGATTGGTGCCATGATGGTAGTAAAGGGACTCTGGAAGAAGCCGGGAGTGTTCAACCTTGAGGAGATGGATCCGGATCCATACATGGAGGCTCTTAATAAGTTCGGACTGCCTTGGCAGATAGTGGAGAATCCGGTTCCTGTGGATTGCTACAAGACTGAGGATGAGTCAGTACATATGGATTAGTCCGGAGGCCGGTATGAAGATAGATGAATTAAGAACTCCCTGTTATGTGATAGACGAGGGAAAATTAACTGAAAATCTTTTGATATTAAATGGTGTCATGCAAAGGACAGGTGCAAGGATTCTTCTGGCACAGAAGGCATTCAGCGCATTTTATGAATATCCTCTTATCGGCAGATATCTAAGCGGGACAACTGCAAGCGGGCTTTTTGAAGCCCGCCTTGCACATGAAGAAATGGGAAAGGAAAACCATGTATTCTGTCCCGCTTTTTTGCCGCAGGAGATGGATGAGCTGGTAGAAATATGTGACCATATTGTATTTAATTCCGTATCGCAGTATCTGCTTCACAGGGATAAAATAGAAAAGGCTGATAAAAAAATAAGTGTCGGGCTCAGAATAAACCCTGAGTGCTCCACACAGGAGGGGCATGAGATATATGACCCATGTGCGCCGGGCTCAAGGCTTGGGATAACGAGAGAGGCACTCGATAAGGCTATTAAAAACGGGCTTGATTTATCACGTATAGAGGGCTTTCATTTTCACACGCTCTGTGAACAGGATTCGGATGCGCTCGAAACGACTCTTGCAGCGGTAGAGGAGAAATTCGGAGATTTACTGTATGGACTAAAGTGGCTCAATATGGGAGGCGGACACCACATCACAAGGGCAGATTATGACATTGAGAGGCTTGAAAAATGCATTATGCATATGCGTGACAAATACGACCTGGAAATCTATCTGGAGCCGGGAGAGGCGGTTGCGCTTGATGCAGGATATTTGGAGACAACGGTGCTTGATATAGTTGAAAACAATGGCATAAAGATACTCATTCTGGATACCTCCGCAGCCTGCCATATGCCGGATGTGCTTGAGATGCCGTACCGTCCGCCGCTTATGGACAGTGGCGAGCCGGGTGAGAAGAAGTATACCTACAGATTGTCCTCATGTACCTGTCTGGCAGGTGATGTGATAGGGGATTATTCATTTGACAGAGAGATAAAAACCGGCGACAGGCTGTGCTTTTGCGATATGGCAATCTACTCGATGGTCAAAAATAATACCTTTAACGGCATGCCGCTTCCCGACATTGCAGTAATGGATGAAAATAACGATTGTAAGGTTATCAGGAGATTCGAATATGAAGATTTTAAATGCAGGCTGTCCTAGAGCAGACGGCTTTTATATGCCGGCAGAGTATGCTCCCCACAAGGGTACCATCATTATCTGGCCAAAGCGCCCGGGCTCATGGATTTACGGTGCCAGGCGGGCAAGAGAGGCTTTTGCGGAGGTGATATGTGCAATAGCAGAGTCTGAGCAGGCATATGTGCTCGCTGAGGCAGATGTGATAGACAATGCAAGGTCTGTTGTGGAAGCTGTAAGAAAGCAGAAAAATTATCAGGAAAATTTCCCGGTGAAATATATACAAATGGAGTCAGATGATGCCTGGACCAGAGATGTGGGGCCGACCTTCGTGAAAAATGAGGATGGCGCTGTCAGGGGAATCGACTGGTGCTTTAATGCCTGGGGCGGCAAGGTGGACGGACTGTACGCAGACTGGACAAAGGATGACAGAGTAGCGGCTTTATTTTGCAACAAAGCCGGATATGACATGTATGATGCGCATCCGTTTGTCTTAGAGGGTGGAGCCATCCACACAGACGGAGAGAAAACGGTGATAGTGACGGAAAGCTGTCTGCTAAGCAAGGGCAGAAATCCGGAATTATCGAAGTCTGAAATAGAACAGAAATTAAAGGATTATCTCGGTGCCGAAAAAATTATCTGGATTCCTTATGGAATATACAATGATGAAACCAACGAGCATGTCGACAACGTATGTGCATTTACAAGCCCGGGGCATGTGGTGCTTGCGTGGACTGATGACATGGATGACCCACAGTATCAGATGTCCTCAGCGGACCTTGAAATATTGGAAAATGAAACTGATGCAAGAGGCCGGAAAATTGAGATTCACAAGGTTTACATTCCAAAGAAGCCGGTGTGCATCACAGAATATGAGCTTTCGGGCTTCACCTTTGAGGAGGGTGAGGATGAGCGCGAGGCAGGAGAACGCTTAGCGGCAAGCTATGTGAATTTTTACATCACAAACGGCGGTGTGCTCATTCCACAGTTTGGTGATGTGATGGATGAGCCTGCGCTTAAGGCAATCGGAAGCCTTTTTGAGGGAAGAAAAGTGTATCCGATATATGCGCGCGACATAATTGTCGGTGGCGGAAATATACACTGTATCACACAGCAGATACCGCAGTAATTTAATTCAGGATGAGAAAGGTGAATAGTATGAGAGAGGTTACAATTGCTGCAATCCAGATGAGCTGCAGCCGTGACGTAAAAGAAAATATTGAAAAAGCAGCAAAGCTTATAAGGGCTGCAGCAGGGGCCGGAGCGCAGATAATACTTCCTTCGGAGCTATTTGAGAGACAGTATTTCTGTCAGGAGAGGCGGTACGATTATTATGAATATGCAAAGCCGCTTTCTGAAAATGATGCGGTGCAGAGCATGAAGGCACTTGCAAAGGAGCTTGGCGTAGTGATTCCTGTGAGCTTTTATGAGGCGGGAGAGGGCAGACAGCTCTTCAATTCAGTGGCGGTGATAGATGCCGATGGAGAGGTGCTTGGAATATACCGAAAGACACATATCCCGGACGATCATTATTATCAGGAGAAGTTTTACTTCACACCGGGAAATACAGGCTTTAAAGCTTTTAAGACAAGATATGCAACAATTGGAGTCGGTATATGCTGGGATCAGTGGTTCCCGGAAACGGCAAGAGGCATGGCTTTAAAGGGCGCGGAGATACTTTTTTACCCTACAGCCATAGGCAGCGAGCCGATACTGGAATGTGACAGCATGCCGCACTGGAGACGGTGCATGACCGGACATGCAGCCTGCAATCTGATGCCGGTTGTGGCGGCAAACAGGATAGGCACAGAGGAGGTTGTACCGTGTGCAGAAAACGGAAACCAAAGCTCTGCACTGACATTTTATGGTTCTTCGTTTATCACAGATGCGACCGGAGAGGTTGTTGAGCAGATGGACAGAGTATCGGAGGGCTTCATACTCCACAGTTTTGATCTGGATGAGCTGGAGAGAGAGAGAAAGAGCTGGGGACTGTTCAGGGACAGGCGGCCGGAGATGTATGGGGAGAAATAGCTTAGATTACCCTAATGATTGCAAATTTATTTAAAGTTAATTTAAAAACACAGGATATAGCAAAGGCGCTATATCCTGTGTTTTTTATAGTTCCCTATTAGTGTATTAGAACATCGGAAAAAATACATATTATTGTTTCAACAGCACTTTGATGTCTTCTTCCGGTGTGGTAATAGGTGCAATCCCATAGTTTTCTACCAGAAAGTTCAGAATGTTAGGAGAAAGGAACGCCGGTAGAGAAGGACCGAGACGGATATTTTTTATACCAAGATGTAACAGTGTTAAGAGGATGCAGACTGCTTTCTGTTCATACCAGGAGAGTACAAAGGAAAGCGGAAGCTCGTTTACTGAACATCCAAATGCATCTGCAAGTGCTATTGCAACCTGTATCGCGCCATAAGCGTCATTACACTGTCCCATATCCATCAGTCGCGGAAGACCACCAATTTCTCCAAGATTTAGATCGTTGAAACGAAATTTTCCACATGCCAGAGTCAGGACGATACTGTCAGAAGGCGTCTGTTTTACAAATTCTGTATAGTAATTTCTGCCCGGTTTAGCACCATCACAGCCGGCAACCAGGAAGAAATGACGGATAGCTCCTGATTTTACGGCCTCTATTACCGTATCCGCATGGGACAGGATTGCTGAATGACCAAAACCGGTTGTTACCTGTGTGCCGCCATTTATGCCTGTGAAGGTCTGATCCTCCTTGTAACCACCGAGCTCAAGTGCTTTTTCAATAACAGGAGTGAAATCCTTCTGTTCATCGATATGAACAGTACCCGGGAAGGCAACCACTTCTGTTGTGAACACTCTGTCGATGTAGCTGCTTTTTGGAGGCATCAGACAATTTGTGGTGTAGAGAATAGGAGCAGGAATATGATCAAATTCTTTTTGCTGATTCTGCCATGCTGTTCCGAAATTTCCCTTCAAGTGAGGGAATTTCTTTAAGAGTGGATATGCATGGGCAGGGAGCATTTCACCATGAGTGTAGATATTGATTCCCTTTCCATTTGTCTGTTCAAGCAAAAGCTGCAGGTCCTTTAAATCGTGTCCGGTTACTACGATAAAAGGTCCCTTTTCCACTGTAAGCGTAACATCTGTTGGCTCCGGTGTTCCATAGGTTTGTGTATTTGCCTTGTCTAGAAGTGCCATGCACTTTAGATTGATTTCACCTACCTTGAGAACTGTTGGAAGCAGTTCATCCATACTTTCTGCGTAACCAATCTTGAACAAGGCTTCACAGAAAAACTGATTTACCTCGGGATCTTCAAAATTCAGGACATATGCATGATAGGCATATGCAGCCATTCCGCGAATACCAAAGAGAATAAGTGACTTCAGGGAACGGATATCTTCATCAGCATTCCATAGTTGTTGCATATCATATTCGTCAGTTCGTCCACAAGGAGACTGACATTTATTACAGTCGCCAACCAGAGAGTCTTTTTCTGCTCTGACCTTTTGTATCATATCTTCAATTGCTGCATTATCAAAGCTTACATTTGTAATTGTGGTAAATAAGCCCTCGATAATGGTCTGCCAGGTCTTTTTTGAAACAGCTGATGTGTCATCGACAGCTCTCGCCAGACCAATCAGTGCGCCTGTCAATTCATCCTGTAACTGTGCAGTATCTGCCTTTTTTCCGCAGACACCTGTATTTCCGGTACAGCCGGTGCATCCGGCCGTTTGTTCACATTGAAAACAAAACATCTTTTTTTCCTCCATCAGTAGTTTTTTATGTTTCTGACAGAATAATAGCGTTATAAAAACAACTTGTATGTTTGATTTCCAACATAAAGAATACTTTTGAAAAAAATTTATCTATTATAATTAGAATAGTTTTTTCTTAATCCCTTAACAATAATAAACATAGTCACAAATTCAGCTGCCGGAAAAGCAAGCCACACACCTGTCATGCCGAAAGCGGCTGAAAGTGCGAATGCGAAAATGCTTATAGCGATAAAACCACGCATGATAGATGCCGCAAATGCATATTTTACGGACTCAACGGCACTTAGGATAGCAGAACCTACTATATTGATTCCGGCAAAAATAAAGCCTGTAAAGTAAAGGCGCAGTCCGCTCTCGGCATACGAAGCAAGCCTGGCATCGTGCTCGCTGTTGAAAACAGATGTCACAAAAGGTGCAAAGGTGCATATGAACAAAATGAGCAGTGCAGCAATTAAGAGAGATGAAACGACAGCCATCCTGAGTATCGAACCTACATTTTTTCTAAGTCCTTTGCCGTAATAGTCGCTGATAAGAGGCTGTGAACCCTGTGCTATTCCGTTGAACAAAGCTACAGCGACCAGTGACGTATTGGCAACCACACCGTATGCTGCCACGCCGATATTTCCTGCAAGCCTCAGGATAATCATATTGAAGACAATAGTTATGACACCTGATGATATCTCAGCAACAAAGGAAGAAACACCAACCTGGCAGGAGTAAAAGAGTCTCTTGACAGATGGAACCGTCGGCTTAAGCTTTACGGAGCATTTGTCTGAGCAGAAATGAATACAGCATATCAGGATGCCTATAATCGGTGAAATAGCGGTAGCTAAAGCGGCTCCCTCCATACCAAGTCCAAGCGGGAACATGAGTATGTAATCAAAAACAATATTAAAAAGGCTGCTGAAAAGTGTGGCGCACATGGCAATGGATGGTGCGCCATCATTTCTTACGAAAGCGTTGCACACATAGTTGCACATGAAAAACGGTGTAAAAAGCATGAAAATACGTGTATAGTTTTTACCGGTATTTATAATTGCCGAATCTCCGCCGAGCAGCCCTACGAGCCTGTCCGGGATGAAAATACCAATCAATATGAATATAACGCTTATTATAATACACCACAGGAGGGCATGAAAAAAGTAGCTCTCGTTGGATGTATCGCCCTTATTTTTTTCTACGACATATCTGATGGCGGAGCCGACTCCGATCATTGCGCCTATGGCAAAAATCAAATTGTATACAGGCAGCACCAGATTGAGCGCGGTGATACCGTTTGAGCCGACTGCCTTTGATATAAAGAAGGTGTCGGCAAGTATATATAATGACATACCCACCATGCCGAGTATGTTTTGTGAGACATATTTTACAAATATTTTTTTCATAATAGCTATATTGTAAATGCATCTGTCATTTAAATCAATGATATTTTTGATTAGCTCGGATGTAAAAAGTTCAAAATAAGACATTTTGACTATTGAAATAAATTTCTCAGTACATTATAATGAACATGTTGAAATAAAATTGGGATTACTAAAGGAGGATAATTATGGAAAACAATAAGCTTTCAACAGGTTTAAACGTATGGTTATGGATTATTTTTGTGCTGAATATTCTTGCAACAATTGGCGGGATTGTCGTTGCGCTGGGTGCTTCAGTCGTAGGAGCTACTTTAGGATTAGGTTCGATATATGTCGTACTGTGTTTCATTAGCGTTATACTGCAGATTATCATAACTGTTTCTATCGGTATTTTGCTTTTCGCACACAAAAAGATTGGTTTGGTGCTTATTTTTGCACTTGCAGCCCTGGGATTCATAGTAAATATGGTTACATATGCCATTACAGCACAGCTTGGTGTTGGTAATATTGTCAAAGCAATTATTTCAGCCATTCTCATGCCGGCTATTACATATTTATTTGCAAAGAACGACATTGCAAATGGCACAATAGCTTAGAGCAATAAAAAATAAGATGAAAATTGGATAATGTTTTTTTAATCCGCTATACGATAGGAGTATAGCGGATTTTTTAATATTTATGGTGACAAAACAATATATTTATAATAAAATGATATTGTTAAATTATTAATAAAAAGCATACTAAAGAGAGGAGAAAGTTATGCAGGACATTAGTATCATTGGAATTATTGTTGCAGTTGTTGTTCTTGTTATCCTGTTGTTTATGGCAATCGGATACGTGAAGGCACCGCCTGATATGGCGTATATCATTTCAGGTGTGAAGAAAAAGTCAAAGGTAGTTATTGGAAAGGCGAGCATACGTATTCCGTTTTTTGAGCGTCTTGATAAGCTGAATCTCAGACTGATACCTATCGATGTAAAGACGAGCAATGCAGTACCGACAGCAGATTATATCAATATCAACGTCGATGCTACGGTAAACGTAAAGATCAGTAATAATCCTGAAAAGCTACGCCTTGCGGCTGAGAATTTCCTTAACAAAAACACAGAGTATATCGCTGGTGTTGCCAGAGAGGTTCTCGAGGGTAATGTACGTGAGATTGTTGGAAAAATGAAGCTTGAAGAGATGGTCTCAGACCGTCAGAAGTTTGCCAATCTGGTAAAAGAGAATGCAGAGCCTGATCTTGCGGCAATGGGACTTGATATCATCAGCTTTAATGTGCAGAATTTTGTGGATGGCAACGAGGTAATAGAGAATCTTGGTATCGACAATATCGTAAAGATTAAAAAGGCCGCCGCCATCGCAAGGGCAGAGAGTGAGAGAGACATCAAGGTAGCTCAGGCTTCGGCTGACAAAGAGTCAAATGATGCAGCGGTTGCAGCACAGACAGAGATTGCCAAGAAACAGAATGAGCTCGCTATCAAGAAATCAGAGCTTCAGATGGAGGCTGATACAAAGAAGGCTATGGCGGATGCGGCTTACGACATCCAGAAGGAGGAGCAGCGTAAGACCATTGAGGTTGCCACAGCAAACGCTGATATCGCAAAGCAGGAGCGAGAGATTGAGTTAAAGCAGAAAGAGGTTGCAGTAACAGAGCAGTCTCTTGAGGCAGAGGTCAAGAAAAAGGCTGAAGCCAATAAATACGCGGCACAGCAGCAAGCAGAGGCACAGCTCTACCAGCGTCAGAAGGAAGCTGAGGCAAGACAGTTCGAGGCACAGCGTCAGGCGGAGGCACAGAAAGCAGAGGCAGAAGCCATGAGATATGCCAAGGAGCAGGAAGCTGCCGGTATCCGTGCAGTCGGAGAGGCAGAAGCATCAGCTATCCAGGCAAAGGGTATTGCAGAGGCTGAGGCTATGGAGAAAAAGGCAGAGGCATATGCCAAGTACAATAAGGCAGCCGTTGCAGAGATGATGATTAAGGTGCTGCCTGATATCGCAGCCAAGGTTGCAGAGCCACTTGGACAAATCGACAAGATTACTATTATCGGTGGCGGTGATGGCGAAAATGGTGTAGGCAAGGTTGCCGGAAATGTACCGGTTGTAATGGCAAAGGTATTTGAGAGTATGAAAGAGGCAACAGGTATTGATTTATCTGAGATTATCAACGCTGATTCATATGACGCAAAGGTAAATCGCAACGTAAATGTAACCGGACTTGATGGAGTAAATCTCGTTGTAAATGCGGATACGGACAAAAACGGTGAAAAGACTGAAAATTAAATAGTGTTATATTAATCCGCTATACGATAGGTGAGTATAGCGGATTTTTAATATTTTCTGAAAAAAGACAAATATTTGAAAATTACATGATTATATGATATATTTTGTTGCATAAAAGCAGATTGCCTGTACATGGTGACATATATAAATAATGAAGAGGAAAATCTATGAACGATAAAAGAAAGATAATAGCAATATTTATAATTGTTGCAATAGTAGCTGCACTGGCTGCAGTTGCCACATTTTTTGTGATTAAATCAGCAAAAAACGAGGCTAAAGGCTCGTCACAGATGACGGAAACAGCCACAGAGGATAGTTCAGACAAGGACGACCCGCAGCATACAGGAGACAATGCCGGCTCAATGAGTGTGACATCTGATGATGGGGCTTCTGCGGATGAGACACAGATACTGTCTGCAAGCTCTGTTGCGGAAAACAGTAACCTGACCTTCGGAATTGATGTATCTAAATATCAGGGCACTATAAAGTGGGACAAGGTTGCCGCAGGCGGAATTGATTTTGCAATGATACGTGTGGGCTACAGAACCCAGAAAACAGGCGAGATGTGTGTTGATACAAATGCAAGATACAACATGCAGGAGGCGCAGAAAAATGGCATAAAGGTCGGAGTATATTTCTTTTCATCAGCAGTAAATGAAACAGAAGCCATTGAGGAGGCAGACTGGGTAGCAGACTACATCTCAAAATATCAGATTACATATCCGGTGGCATTTGACTGCGAGGGCTTCACAGACTCAGCCAGCAGACAGTATGGCATGTCATCAGAGGCACGCACCAAAGTAGCTGAGGCATTTTTGCAGGAAATATATAATAAAGGATATACACCTATGTTTTACGCTGCAATGAATGAGTTGTCGGCAAACAGCCAGTGGGATACTAAAGCACTTGAGAGCAGGTACAAAATCTGGGTGTCACAATATCCAGACACGGCTTATCCGGAAACACCACAGTCATCTTATGAGGGCACACATGCCATGTGGCAGTATACAAATAAGGGAAAGGTGTCAGGGATTGATAAGCCGGTAGATTTGAATGTTGCATACTTTGGGTTTGATGAAACAGAGTCTGCAAAAAATGGGGATGCGGCTGACAATGCAACAGCTGATCCGGAAGCAAATATGAAGTTTTCGGATGTAAATGAGACTGTAACTGCCAAGGAAAGCGTCAATCTGAGGGATATTCCAAGTCAGGGCAATGACAGCACAATTAAGGCAACGCTCAATAACGGTGATACGGCAGCAAGAACAGGAGTCAGCGAGAGTGGCTGGTCACGTGTCGAATATAACGGACAGACGTATTATGCCATTTCAAGCTACCTCACAACAGATATGAACTATGTAGTTCCCGGACAGGACGGAAGTGGCAGCGGAGACGGACTGAAGACAAAGTTCAAGGATTGTAATGATACTGTCACTGCAAAAATAGAGGTTAATCTGCGTGCACTTCCAAGTGTCACAAATCCGGATGCTACAGTCATCGCAACGATAAAAAATGGGGAAACAGTCACCAGGACCGGAATCAATGAGGAGTTTGGCTGGTCACGCGTGGAATATAATGGACAGACACTTTACTGTGTGACAAGCTATCTGAGTGTGCAGTGATATAATGAACACAGCGTTTTAGGGAATAAAGTCAAAAAAATTAAATGTTATTATGCTAAAATCACACATAAAGTAGAAATAGTGAAAAAATGTCATGGATATAATGATAGAATTGTTTGAAATAGTGCGTTAAAATACAAAATAACGAAATACGTAAGTAAAGGGGCATTTTATGGAATATTCAGCAATTTTTCATGACATGGATAAAAGATTCTGCTATGCGATAGATAAGGATTTGTTTGTGATACGCGTGCAGGTAAAAAAGGATGATATGAAGGAGGTAATCCTTCACTATGAGGATAAGTATATACCAATGGAGCGCAAGGATACGCGAATGACTCTTCCTATGAAGAAGGTAGCCACCTCACAGTTTCACGATTATTATGAAGCACAGCTTCAGATGCATCTGATATGTCTGAGATACTTTTTTGAATTTACGGACATGCAGGGTGAAAAGGTATATTACGGCAATTATGAGTTCGATAAGGAGTGCATCACAAACAGGGATAGAATGTTTGACTGCCCGCAGAATCTCAGAGAGGAAGAGATGTTTGAGGTGCCACAGTGGGCAGCCAACAAGGTAGTGTATCAGATTTTTCCGTCGCGCTTTGCCACAACACAGCCGGTGGACAAAAAGCTGTGGTATAAAGCGCCGATTACGCCTATGGATGATTTGCATGGCAATCTCAGGGGAATCATAGAGCATCTGGATTATATTAAAGATCTGGGAATCGATGTGGTGTATCTGACACCAATCTTTAAATCAAATTCATGCCATAAGTATGATACCATTGATTATTATCAGGTTGACCCATCATTTGGCACAACAGAGGACTTAAAGGAGCTCGTACAAAAATCCCACGAGCGCGGCATGAAGGTAGTGCTGGATGCGGTATACAACCACTCAGGAAGAGAATTTTTCGCATTTCAGGATATACTTGAAAAGGGCGAAAAGTCAAAATATCTCGACTGGTATTTTATCGACGAGCTGCCGCCTAGGGGTGAATGGGGAGAAATTCCGAACTTCAAATGTTTCGGTTATTACGGTGGAATGCCAAAGCTTAATCTGAAAAATCCTGAGGTTGAAAAATACATCACGGATGTTGCCTGCTACTGGATTAAGGAATGTGATATTGACGGATGGAGACTGGATGTAGGAGACGAAATCAGTCATTTCTTCTGGAAGAATTTCAGAAAGGCAATCAAGGCAGTAAAGAAGGATATGCTGATAATTGGTGAGATATGGCACTACGCAGGAGACTTCCTCGAGGGAGATGAGTGGGATACTGTCATGAATTATCCATTCTACCTGAATCTGATAGACCTGCTTGCAGACGAAAAGATTAATGTCAGCCAGTTTGTACAAAATCTTGGATATCTGAAGGGACGCTTAAACAAAAAGTGCTATCCGCTGATGTGGAACCTGATTGACAGCCACGATACAGCAAGATTTTTACATCTGTGCCATGATAATAAGAAAAAGCAGCATCTCGCAGCAGCCTTTCAGCTGTTACTGCCGGGAATGCCTATGGTCTACTATGGTGATGAGTATGCAATGCCGGGAGCAAATGATCCGGACTGCAGACGAGGCATGTACTGGGATGAGGAATACCAGGACAAGGAGATGTATAATTGGTATAAGAAGCTCATGCAGATTAGAAAAGCACATGCATGCATCGTAGAGGGCGAAATGATTGAGACAATCACAAATGACGATGATGATACGATTGTTATGATCAGAAAAAACGGCGAAGAGACAATCGCAATGCTTTTCAATTGCGGCAGCAGTGTAAAGGAATTTAATGAGTATGCCGAGAAATATAATCTGCTGACAGATAGCGCATTTGACGGAAAAGTAGACGGGCTTGACGCTGCCGTAATTGTGCTTTAAAAACATTATATGGATTATCTATAAGAAGTCATGGAGCTTTGCACATCAGGAAAACGGAAAGACGGTAGAAGCGACGAAAAATAGGTAAATCGCAGTAAAATAATTTTATATGAGTTTTTATGGACAGGAAATTGCAGGCAGCTGCTTTTTCCTGTCTTTTTGCATAAAATCAATTCTGTTGAGGTAAAATTGAGATTGACATTGTATTGTATGAGTATAAAATACAAGGAATCAGGTGATGTACAATGAAAAGGCATAAGATATGTAAAATTATTTTTGCTATACTGGCAGTTTTTTTATGTGTGGCTTTTTATGAGTTAATCGGAATCTGCGTCACATATAAAAAACAGCCGGCGGTGTCTGATGCTACTATAAAGGAAACACAAAATATTATGAGTGTGGCGGGGAGAGAGAATACGGAAAGAGCAGTAATCATTGAAAAAAATTCGCAGGCTCTTTTAGAAAGAGTTAGATTAATCCAAAATGCAAAGGATGAAATAATCCTTTCTACATTTGCATTTAAATCAGACGAAAGCGGAAAATTGATTTTAGGAGCACTGCATGATGCGGCAGACAGAGGCGTACATGTCCGCATATTGGTAGATGGAATGGAGAGCTGGATTGATATGGAGGGTAATCCATATTTTTATGGATTATCTTCGCATGAGAATGTTGAGATTAAGCTGTACAATAAAGCAAATCCGCTTAAGCCATGGAAGACAATGGGAAGAATGCATGATAAATATCTGATTGCAGATGGTAAAATATATATTCTTGGCGGAAGAAACACATATAATTATTTTTTGGGTGATTTTCCGGGGCATAAAAATTTTGACCGGGATGTGTTAGTTGTCTGCGATGAGCCACAGAAAGATAATTCAGTCAATCAGCTTTGGAATTATTTTGAAACAATATGGGAACAGGAGGACTGTCGGTATTTTCATAACAGTAAAAAATTAGCTGACAGACAATCTGTAAAGAAAGCAGTTTTAGAGCTGCAGGAAGGGTATCAGCAATATTTTGAAGTTAATAAGGAAAAAATTTGTGATACAGATTATGCGGATGAAACCTTTGAAACAGAAAAGATTATATTGTTATCAAACCCAATCCACACCCAAGCTAAGGAACCGGTGGTATGGTATCAGCTGGGAGAATTAATGAAAAATGCAAAGGAACGCGTAAAAATTCATACACCATATATTATTTGCAATGATATGATGTATAATACATGGGAGGAAATTGCACAGAAGGTTCCGGACTTTTCTATTATGACAAATTCTGTTGCAAATAACGGAAATCCATTTGGAGCTGCTGATTATGCCAAAAACAGAAACAGAATTTTAGAAACAGGAATTGATATCTGGGAATATGAAGGCGGTTATTCGTATCATGGAAAAAGTATTCTGATTGACGATGATCTGTCAGTAATAGGTTCATTCAATATGGACATGAGAAGTACTTATCTGGATACAGAGCTGATGCTTGTAATACGCAGTAAAGAGATTAATAAACAGCTGGAGGATGGCATGATGGAGTATGAGAGCGTGTCCAGACAGGTATTAGACGACGGAACATATTATGATCCGTATCATGTAAAGCCGATTGAATTAACAGAAAAACGTAAAAGAAAGGTGTTTCTGGTACAGCATCTGCTTGGATGGGCAAGGGATTTGTTTTGATTAAAGGAGAACATAAAGCGTGTTTAAGATATTAATTGTAGAAGATGATAAGGAATTAAGTCTGTTATTCCAAAAGGTGCTTGAAAAGAGCGGATATCAGGTCAAAAGTGCGTCGGATGGAGCACAGGCACTGGAGGTATTGGACAGAGAATATATTGATTTAATCATTTCCGATATAATGATGCCGGTTATGGATGGATATGAACTTGTGTCGGAGCTTCGTTCGGCGGGATATCAGATACCGGTGCTTATGATTACTGCAAAAAGCAGCTTCGATGATATGCGTCAGGGCTTTCTTTCGGGAAGTGACGACTATATGGTAAAACCTGTAAATGTCAATGAAATGGTTTTAAGGGTAGGGGCACTGCTTCGTCGTGCACAGATACTGAACGAACACAAAATTGTGATTGGCTCAACCGAGCTTGATTATGATGCAATGACAGTTGTGACCGGTGATGAAGCGCTTGTCCTGCCAAAAAAAGAATTTCTGCTTTTATACAAGCTGGCAGCTTCACCGGGCAGGACATTTACGAAGCAGCAGCTAATGGATGAGGTATGGGGATATGAGACGGAGGCAGACCCACATACGATAGAGGTACATATAGGAAGAATCAGGGAGCGTTTTAAGGAAAATCCGGATTTCGAAATTGTAACAATGCGTGGTCTGGGATACAAGGTGGTGAAAAAATAATGGAGTATAAAAAGAAAAAAGAATTGCGTATCCGCTCATGTCTGACCGGTGCAATATGGCTGGCACTTGCATTTTCTATGCTGATATCAGCCCTGTTGTTTGCGTTTTTGAATCATTTTTTGGATTTGCCCGGGAAAATACCGGGACTTGGCTGGCTTTTGATTTTTAATACATTGATAGCAGGACTTATTACATCATTTATCAATGCAAGGCTGCTGGAGCCGATTACCAGGCTCAGTAAAGCAATGAAAGCAGTTTCCCAGGGAGATTTTGAACAGCATCTGGAAACAAACAGTCGCATAGCCGAGATTGGAGAATCCTATCAGAGCTTTAATGTCATGACAAAAGAGCTTCGTGCAACAGAGATGCTGCAAATGGATTTTGTATCCAATGTTTCCCATGAATTCAAGACACCAATCAATGCAATTGAAGGCTATACGATGCTGCTCCAGGGAGATGAGCTGTCACAGGAGCAGGAGGGGTATGTAGAAAAAATCCTGTTTAATACTCAAAGGCTTTCAGGTCTTGTTGGAAATATTTTATTGTTATCAAGGCTGGAAAATCAGAATATTCCAATGAAAAAAATCGAATATCGTCTGGATGAACAAATCCGTCAGGCATTTCTTGCATTGGAAGACAAATGGACTGAAAAAGGAATTGGCTTTCAGGTGGAGATGGAGGAGGTCAGATATGTTGGAAATGAAGGGCTTTTTATGCATATCTGGATGAATCTTTTGGATAATGCAATCAAGTTTAGTCCTGAAAATGGGACAATCACCATGTTTTTAAGGCATGAAAATGATTCTGTGCAGTTTATTCTGGAAGATGAGGGACCGGGAATCGCGGATGATGCAAAAGCCAGAATATTTGACAAGTTTTATCAGGTGGATGGTTCTCATAAAGCCGAGGGAAACGGCCTTGGTCTGGCACTTGTGAAAAGAATTGTAGACATCGCCGGTGGAACAATCAAAGCTGAAAACCGGGAATATGGTGGATGCAGATTTGTAGTACAACTGCCAATAAAGAATTATAATGAGTAGCTATTTAGAACATGATAGTTACAATAATAAAATAATAAGATAAAAGATAGGAGAATTTACATGACATTTTATCAGGAACTGCAGTTAAATCAGGCCGGCTCTAAAAGCCTGCTGAAAAATAGTAAAACAATGAAAGAAAAACTATACCATACGTTTGTATATATGGTGAAGATAGCTGTCACAATGGTTTTTTGCTTTGCCTTTGTCACTGCCTCAAGCATCATATTGGGAAAGGATAACAGCATTGTGGGAGTAGTGGTCTTATTATGTGTTATGGTATTTCGCAATGCTGATCTGGGAATCCATACCGGACACTCTACATGGCTTTTGGCATTGTTCTTTGTAATTATGACAGTATGCCCACATCTGGCAAATCAGCTTTCACCGCTTCCGGCGCTGCTTATAAACATTGCAGCTCTTGCAGTGCTGATTCTGTTCGGATGCCATAATCCATTTATGTTTAATCAATCCACACTGGTTCTTGGCTATTTATTGTTATATGGATATGATGTGTCAGGAAAAAGCTATATGCTTCGAATAGCAGGGATGGTCGCAGGAGCTGCCATCACATGCCTGGTATTTTACAGAAATCATAAAAACAGAGTCTTTAAAAGAAATATGAAAGCTGTAATTGAGGAGTTTGACCTTTCTTCATCACGTACAAAATGGCAGCTGTGCCAGATACTATGCGTACCGTTAGTTCTATGTATTGCACAGCTTTGCAATATGCCGCGTGCAATGTGGGCAGGTATTGCAGCCATGTCTGCCATCCTGCCGTTTATGGAGGATATGCAGTACAGAGTCAAAAAAAGGATTGTCGGTAATATTGCCGGGGTTATATGCTTTACGGTATTATACTTCCTGCTTCCGCCATCAATCTATGCGTACATAGGAATCATAGGTGGAATCGGCGTGGGATTATCGGCACAATACGGCTGGCAGGCTGTTTTTAATACATTTGGTGCTCTGGCTATAGCTGCAGAGAGCTATGGGTTAAAGGGAGCAGTCAGCCTCAGGGTGATTCAGAATGTGTTTGGAGTCGTTTTTGCGTTGGTATTTTGTGCTGTATTTTATAGAATTATGTCAGTGAAAGTATCGGTGAAAGAGAAAGCTGTATAATACAAGTGGAAACGTGTAATCAGTCATAGGGAATTGTATTCTTCAGATGAAACAGTCCCAAAATCCAAAGTGAAGGAAAAGGTTAAAACAAATATGAGTCAGATAATATTGGCGTCGGCATCACCGCGCCGAAAGGAATTATTAGAGCAGATTGGGGCAGAGTTTGTTGTCTGTCCTGCAAAGGGAGAAGAGATAATCACAGAGGAGGAGCCATCTGCGGTTGTCATGGAACTATCCCGTCAAAAGGCAGAGGAGGTAGCGTCAGGTGTGCTTACCTACAATGAACAGCATGCAGAGCTTGTGACACCGCAGGATATTCTTGTAATCGGAGCGGATACGGTAGTGGCTTATGAGAATCAGATTCTTGGAAAGCCGAAGGACGAAGAAGATGCCAGGCGTATGCTTTCGATGCTTTCGGGAAAAACGAACAGTGTCTATACAGGGGTAACGTTTGTTTTTATTGACAAAGCCGGAAGAACCGGAGAACACTGCTTTTATGAGAAGACGGATGTCAGCATGTATACACTGACGGAAGATGAAATTGACCGCTATATTTCAAGCGGGGATCCGATGGATAAAGCAGGAAGCTACGGGATACAGGGACGCTTTGCCATCCACATTAAGGGAATACATGGTGATTACAATAATGTGGTAGGGCTTCCGGTAGCGCGCCTGTATCAGGAGCTTAGAAAGCTTGGAGTTGATGTTTAGCGAAGTCTTTTTTTAATAGCCGGTCCGATAAGCATGGCAATTATCATTTTTATCAGGTCGCCCGGGATAAATGGGAACACACATATTGAGAGCGCACCGCTGACTGTGCTTTTTGCCTCAAAGCAGAACCATGCTGTACCGAGCACATAGCATATGATAGTTCCGACAATCATACCAATGAGCTGGAGCCAAGGCTGGTGGAAATGATCGATTACAAGTCCTGCAATAATTGCCATGGCAATAAAACCGATGATGTATCCGCCTGTAGGGCCGGCAAGCTTAGCTGGGCCACCGGTGAAGCCTGAAAATACAGGGATTCCGACAAGTCCGATAAGCAGGTAAATGAGGTAGCTTATAGTTCCACGTTTCCATCCGAGCAGATATAATGAAATATATATGGCCAGGTTTGTCAGTGAAATCGGTACCGGCCCAATCGGGATAGATAATGGTGCAAGAATACATGTGACAGCTGTCATGAGCGCTGTTACCGTTATGGCATAGGTCGTTCCATGCTTGTAGTCTATAGTTTCTGTCTGGTTCATGATAAAATCTCCTTTTTGTAAATTTCATAGTAATTTTTGTACGGTTAACACATTAACATGAAAAGATGTCGATTGTCAACCGAAACTGCAATAAAGGTTTACAATTATCGGGGAGTAATGAAAAAAAATACTAACATCGGTATATACGTACGCTATTCGGAAAACATGGATACTTGGAAAATGTCTGAAAAATCATTAAAAACAATCGACATTACAGCAAATAAACGCTATAATAGATACATTAAGATAAATGTACTGGGACTTGTATTATCCACAGCCGTCACGCGGTACGGCTGTCGCGGATAGCGTCAGGCCCCGGGAAGGGGAATTATATGCAGGATAAAAAGCAAAAAAAGGCAAAAATACAGGTTATATTTCTAATTCTTATTTCCACGCTTGTTATTTTAGCGGATTTTTATGCGATAATTAATTATCCAAAGGAATACATGCTCATTGCAGCAATCACAGTTATCTTTATGATTTGCCTGTGGGGAGTGATAAGCGGATTTTTCTCACTGAGTGCTCTAAAGGAGGACAGGAGGGAGGAACAGTATGACAGTATTTTTAAGTCGGAAAAGGCATCTTACCTCATGCTTAGAAAGTATTTTGATGAGATAGAGGGAAAGATTGAGATACTGCAGAAGGAGTCAAAGATTCCGACTGAGGATATCATCAATGCACAGAAGGGAATCGCAAAGGTTGTTATCAACAGGAATAAGGAAAATGCTGATGCGATTATGAACTCTAATGAACAGCTTATGGAGACTTTTGAGCATCTTGAGAATAAGCTCAAGGAGAGCAATGATTTCATTATTGAGAGCCAGAAAAATGTGATTTATGACAACCTCAAGGACATTATGGAAAAGCAGCAGGTTCTGTCTGACAGCATAAAGGATATGGAAATCCGTCTGAGTCAGGCAATCACAGCAAATCCTATTCAGTTTACAGCAAATGTTGAGATGCCTAAGCAAACGACCGACGCACCACAATCAGCACCGGCCATGGAGGCGATACCTGAACCGGAATCTGTACAAGCGAATGAGTCAGAACAGATACCTGAGCCTATTCCGGTAAATGAGCCGGAGCCTGTAGTTGAGACACCACATGTACCTGAACCGGAACCTGTAAGTGAGACACCACATATACCTGAACCGGAACCTGTAGTAGAGCCAGGCCCTGCTGCAGAAGAATCTGTTGCAGATACGACAAACAGCGACCCGAACCGTCAGCTGAGTGCAGATGAAATAGCAGCACTTTTTGCAAGTGCAAACGCAGGTGCGACAGAACCTGAATCAGAGCCGGCAGAGAAAGTGATTACGGAACCGGTCACAGAGGCACCTCAGGCACCTGAGCCGGAGCCTGTAAGTGAACCGGAACCTGCAAAGTCTCCGGTTGTAGATTTGAATAACACAAATCGTAATCTGACACCGGATGAGATAGCAGCTTTATTTAGCAGTATGTAGTATTTTGGTAACTATTCAGTAAAGAAATATGCGGTATTGCATATTTCGTAAAAAATGAAGAAATAATATTTTGTAATTATCTCACAAATATGTTAAAGTGTGCATGTTATAAAAATATGCACACTTTATTTTTTTGAAAGGAAATATAAAAAATATATGGAAACAATCAGATTTGACGAATTAGAACTAAACCCTAAGATTTTGCGAGGCATCAAGGATATGGGCTTTGAGGAGGCAACTCCAATACAGGCTCAGGGAATCCCGGCAGTGCTTTCGGGCAGGGATGTAATCGGACAGGCGCAGACCGGAACAGGAAAGACAGCAGCCTTTGGTATTCCGGTGCTTGAGAGCGTTGATGCATCAAGTCACAAGACACAGGTTATCATCCTCTCTCCTACAAGGGAGCTTGCCATCCAGGTGGCAGATGAAATCAGGAAGCTTGCAAAATATATGCATGGTGTGAAGGTACTTCCGGTATACGGAGGACAGGATATCAGCCGCCAGATTAAGGCACTTAAGGGCGGTGTGCAGATTATTATCGGAACCCCGGGGCGTCTTATGGATCATCTCAGGAGAAAGACAATCAGGCCTGACCATGTAAAGACAATAGTGCTCGACGAGGCAGACGAGATGCTCAACATGGGCTTTAGGGAGGACATCGAGACAGTGCTCGAATACCTGCCACAGGAGCATCAGACAGTACTCTTCTCGGCAACAATGCCAAAGCCTATTTTGGAAATTACAAGAAAATATCAGCATGATGCCATCAACATCAAGATTGTGAAAAAAGAGCTGACAGTCGCAAATATCGACCAGTATTACTATGATGTGAAGCGCAAGGACAAGATAGATGTACTCACAAGACTGTTGGATTACTATAATCCAAAGCTCTCACTTGTATTCTGCAACACCAAGAAGATGGTCGATGAGCTGGCATATGAGCTTTGCGGGCGCGGCTACAGTGCAGAGGGACTTCATGGCGATATGAAGCAGGTGCAGAGAGATCGTGTCATGAAGAACTTCAGAAACGGAAAGACAGATATTCTTATTGCCACTGATGTCGCAGCGCGCGGAATTGATGTGGATGATGTGGAGGCTGTTTTTAATTATGATCTGCCTCAGGATGACGAGTATTATGTACATAGAATCGGCCGTACAGGAAGAGCAGGCCGCTGTGGAAAGGCATTCTCCTTTGTAAAGGGCAAGGAGGTATATAAGCTCAAGGACATACAGCGCTACTGCAAGACAAAAATCTATGCACAGCCAATTCCATCATCTGATGATGTTGCCAAAATCAGGGCAGAAAAGATTATGGACCAGATTTCCACCATTATAGATGAGGAAAATCTCACAAGTGTCATTGATATTATAGAGAATCAGATAAATGAGTCAGATTACACAGCAATGGATATAGCGGCGGCATTTTTATACCAGGCTATGGGTGCTTCAGAGATATCCACAGCTGAATCAAAGGACGACTATGATTTCCACAATACAGGAGCAGAGGATGGCATGGTACGTCTGTTTATCAACGTAGGAAAGAAGGACAAGATAAAGCCGGGTGACATTTTAGGTGCCATTGCAGGCGAGTCAGGCATGCCTGGCAGGCTTGTCGGTGCAATCGACATGTACGATAAGTATACATTTGTTGAGGTACCGGCTGAGTATGGCAAGGAAGTGCTTAATGCCATGAAGAATGCGAAGATAAAGGGCCGCTCTGTGAACATGGAGCCTGCAAATTCACGATAGCAAAGTCAGGCTTTTCTGATAACGCATCAGCTTTTCTTGTTCTCAGTGGTTCTGAATAGTTACGATGGTTGTATAAAAAATACCGGGACACAAAAAGTGTTGCCCGGTATTTTTGATTACTTGTCGTCATCGATTCCCCAATGCTCTTTCATGTAATCCTTTCCCATTCCTCCGCCGATATCATTTTGATTTCTGCGAAGATAATTTACAAATATTCCACCAACAACTGCAAAAATGATAAGTGCTGCAAGTACTACCATATGGTCTCCCTTCTGAAACATCTGTCAGTTTCAAAAAAAGCTGTAATTAGGCTAGTCACACTGTTAGTTGTGAACAGTAACCGACCGGCAGCGAAATCACGCGTCAGCCAGCATCAGCACATGCTTCACAATTGATTTGATTATATTAACCGCAGTCTCCATACCCTCCACTGATATGTGCTCAAATGGGCCGTGGAAGCCGTAGCCGCCGGTACCGAGGTTTGGACAAGGAAGTCCCATGAAGGATAAACGTGCGCCGTCTGTACCGCCGCGAACCGGGCGTGATAGCGGCTCTAGACCGTTTTCCTCTATAGCAGCCTTAGCCAGGTCGATAATGTACATGTTGTCCATTATGATTGAAAGCATATTCTCGTAAGAGTGGGTGATAGTCAAAGAAACAGTGCCCTCACCATATTTTTTGTTCATCTCTATCTCAAGAGAGCGGAGAGTATCAAGTCTTTTAGCAAAAAGCGCCTTGTCGTGGTCGCGCACAATATATGACAGATGGGCTGATGCTACATCACCGCTCATATCACACAGATGGTAAAAGCCCTCTCTGTCCTCAGTTGTGGCAGGAGTCTCGTTTGCAGGCAGCGCTGCGGCAATCTCGCAGCCAACCAAAGCAGCATTGACCATAATGTCCTTTGCTTCGCCCGGATGTACGTTGACGCCCTTTATGGTAAATTCAGCGCTTGCGGCATTAAAGTTTTCATAGGCCACCTCGCCCTCGTAATCACCATCCACGGTGTAGGCAAAATCTGCCTCGAAATAGTCCAGATCAAACAAATCCGCACCCTTTCCGACCTCCTCATCGGGGGTGAATCCAACCCAGATATCGCCGTGAGGAGTGCCCTCTGCGATAATCTGCTCTAAGGCGGTCATAATCTCAGCCACACCGGCCTTGTCATCGGCACCAAGCAGGGTAGTGCCATCTGTGGTAATGAGAGTGCGTCCGGAGAGGGCTTTAAGCTCAGGAAAATCGCTTACTCTCAGGTATTCGCCACTGCCTCTAAGCAGCACATCGCTTCCGTCATAGTGACGCAGCAGCTGTGGCTTGACATTTTCCCCGGAAAAATCAGGTGCAGTATCCATATGTGCAATAAATCCGACCGCTTTTTTGTGCTCCATGCCGGCAGTGGCAGGCAGCAGACCATACACGTAACAATGGTCAGTGAGCACAACCTTGGATAAGCCAAGCTCCTTAAGCTCTGACTCAAGCTCTCTTGCGAGTGCAAATTCCCTGTCACTGCTTGGTATTTTATCACTTGCTTCATCAGATGTGGTGTGATAGTCCACATATTTTAATAATCTTTCTTCTACTTTCATTATCAGTAAATCCTTTCTGAGAGACTTTGGATGGGAAATCTGGAATAAAAAGTCTCTGTATATAGAAAATAATATAGCTTAAAACGGTGTAAAATCAACTGTTTTACAAAAAATCTAAAAAAAATTTAAAAAAATTAAAAAAAAGTGTTGCATTTCTATAAACTATACTATATAATAAATTTCGCGTTAAGGAAAACGCAAACAAATTAATAAACGCGCTTCTAGCTCATTTGGTAGAGCACCTGACTCTTAATCAGGGTGTGCAGGGTTCGAGCCCCTGGAGGCGCACTCAAAGGTACCGGTTTTATGGACGTATGAGCCATAGGGTTGGTGCTTTTTTATTATATCATGAAGCTTTGCTTCATGATCAACATTCGTCGTTCGCCGAATGCATAAATGCATTCTTCTCACTTGCACTCATTATATCATATGCTTACGCATATGATAGGCCTGCGGCTGATACTTATGCGCATTCGCGCGTGATATAATTCGCTACGCTCATTATATCATGGTTAAAGGGTCAAAAGGTATCATGTCATTATTTGGATAGGCTGGCAGCTCAGGCACATAAAAGTGAAATTAATATTGAAATTTTGAAATAATGAGTTTATACTGTTGAATAGGAAAAAAGTAACATTTGGAAAGATGCTTTGGTCGGAGTAAAATATGATGAATGGGGTAGACAAATATTCAACAGACAATATAGCGGATAACGAAATGATAATTGCAGTAGATGACGTGGTAAAGAAGGACTATGACAGTGCGGTTGTACGTATAAAGAAAGCGCTTGCGCGCTTGAAGAGCACCGGTCACGTGGAAAAATATGCAGAGTATCTCAATATCCTGGGATTGGTATATGAGCTTGAGAACGATGAGTCAAAAGCCTTTGAATGTTATCTGGAGAGCCTTGCCACGGCAGAAATTATCCGCTCGAGAGATCTTAAGGCTATGGTTTACAGTAATATCAGTTCAAGCTATAGCAAGATGGGAAGAGATAAGGAAGCGCAGAGATATTTCAACGATGCCAGAGACGAATATGACAGTTCCTCAGAAAAATCTGAAGAATGTCATAAAAGCTGGGTCATGTTTGACTATATAAATCATGCGATTAACGACAGATATGTTGCATTATCTTGAAGCAATCAGCTTGCAGATAGGGTTTCCGACAGCAGAGAATTTCTCCTCGTACTCGGTCATGATGTTGCCCTCATTCATTGCAGCATCATGATGCAGGTCGCGTGTACTGGCGTCGAGGTGCCATTTATCAGAGCTTTCAATCTCTTCCAGAGAGAAGGTGAAGAGGTCCTGGTTGTCAGTCTTGAACTCTATGCGTCCGTCAGGTGCGAGAAACAAATCATATCTGGCAAGAAATTCGCTTGAGGTGAGGCGTCTTCTTGCGTGCCTGTCCTTCGGCCATGGATCGGAAAAGTTCAGGTAAATGCGGTCAACCTCATTACGGTCAAAAATATCCGGAAGAGTTGCGGCATCAATGCACAAAAAGTGCACATTTGGCAGCTCGTCCTCCTGCATTTTTTGTACAGCACGAAGAAGCACACTGGTATATCGTTCGATACCTATATAGTTAATCTCGGGATGAAGCCGTGCCAGATCCATCAGAAATCTGCCCTTTCCCATACCAACCTCTATATGAATCGGATTATTGTTTCCTAAAAAATCATGCCATTTTCCTTTTAATTCAACAGGCTCCTTTATGCAATAAGGGCTGTTGTCGATGACTTCACCGGCGCCCGGGATATTTCTAAGTCTCATGTAAATCTCCTTATAAAAACGTAAAATTTCATATAGATAATACCCTACAATTGTGTGGGTGTCAAAATAAAATGGAAAAATACGATGCACATGCCCTTGATAACATGTTTTTCATACATTATAATTAGAAATAGTACATTTTTGGTTATAGTACTGAACAGCTACCCAATTTTAGAATTAATAGGAACAGATATGAAGCATAAAATTATAAATTTAAAAAAATCAGGAATACTAATAATGGCAGTGTTTGCTATGGTCACTACGCTTTGTGCGAGACCGCTTATGGCATTTGCGGATGGTGATGACACGTACTGGCCGGAGGGACCGCAGATAAATTCACCGTGCGCCGTGGTGATGGAGGTCAATACAGGTACGGTGCTATATGAGAAAAATTCACACGAAAAGCATTATCCTGCAAGTATCACAAAGATCCTCACCACATATCTGACTATACTCAACTGCAAGATGGATGAGAAGGTTACATTCTCAAAAGAGGCGGTGAAGGAGAGCAGTGATGGTTCGTCGAGCATCAAGAGGGATGTGGGCGAGGAGATGACCATGGAGCAGACACTATATGGAGTTATGCTTGAGTCGGCAAACGAGTGCGCATATGCTGCAGCAGAGCATACAGGCAAAAAGCTTGGGGGAGATTACAGCACATTTATTGATCTGATGAACAAGGAAGCCAAAGAATTAGGCTGTACAGATACACATTTCAACAATGCAAATGGTCTGCCCGATGAAAATCACTGGACAAGCGCATACGATATGGGGCTTATCTCGTGTGCAGCATACAGAAATGACGAGTTTCGAAAGATTACAGGCACAAAGACCTATATCATACCACCTACAAACAAGCATACCGAGGATACTCCGCTGTACAATCATCATGCGATGCTGCATCCATTTAAATCGTATTCACAGTTTGTAAATCAGGATTGTACCGGCGGCAAGACCGGCTACACTTCAGTGGCTAACAGCACGCTTGTCACTTATGCGGAGAAGGATGGCTTGACGCTGTGCACGGTTATTATGAATGCGCAGTCGCCTGACCAGTATGCAGACACAAACACGCTGCTCAATTACTATTTCAGTAACTTCAAGGCACTAAGCATAGCTGAAAATGAAAACAGCGCAGCTACTGACAATACGCCGGATCTGGGCGTGATGAATGAGCACGGCATGTATGCAAAGGTGTCGGAAAACTATGTTGTTTTGCCAAACAACGCAGATTTTTCAAGCGTTAAAAGGGAAGCTGCTGACATGAAGTCCGACAACAAGGATGCTCTTGCTACGGTCAGATACAAGTATGGTGATCATGTGGTAGGCTGTGTGGATCTGCTGAAATCAGGAGCAAAGGTCGATCTGTCGTACTTTGATGAGAACAGCAGACAGAACGTGGAAAGTGATATAATAAGGATAAAGCCGGTATATTTTCTCTGGGGGCTTGTACTTATCGCAGTGATTATTCTGAGCATTTTCATGCTTAGAAGAATATCAGACAATATATATGTGCTGAAACACAAATGGAGCATTAAGAAGGAGCAGCGCGAGCGCTTCAGGGAGCACAAGCTTGAGAGAAAACAGCGCAGAAGGAGAGACAATCTGAAGTTCAGCGGCCGACATAAATATTAATACATTTTTTATTATGACATTATAAATGGAGGCAGAAATGAGTGATGAAAGATGCGCCCTCGTGCTTGAGGGTGGAGCAATGAGAGGTATGTATACAGCCGGAGTACTCGACTGTTTTATGGACCATGATATTAGCTTTGATGCTGTTATCGGTGTTTCGGCGGGAGCACTTTTTGGAGTGAATCTGCTGTCAAAGCAGCGCGGCAGGGTTATACGATACAATAAGAGGTTTAATAGTGACAAAAATTATATGGGTATCAGGCCACTTCTTAGGGAGAAAAACATAGTGAGCACGAAATATGCCTATGATATAGTACCAAGAGAGCTTGACCCGTTTGATGATGAGGAATACAAGAAGTCGGATATCCCATTTTATGCGGTTGTGACGAATATCAGGACGGGTAAGCCTGAATATGTGCAGATAAAGAGTGTTTTTGACCAGATGGATGTGCTCAGGGCATCGGGCTCCATGCCTGTAGTGTCAAAGCCTGTGAAGCTGGGGAAAGAGTGGTATCTGGATGGCGCGGTGACGGACAGTATTCCATATGAGCATATGCTCGATATGGGCTATGACAGAGTGGTTGTCGTGCTGACAAAGCCGGCAGACTATATAAAAAAACCTATGCCAAGGTTTTTAACAGCGGTATACAAAAAGCGTTTTCCGAGGTTTTATGAGGCATTTTCAAACAGGCATATCATGTACAATTATCAGCTTGAGCATCTTAGGGAGCTTGAAAAGCAGGGCATTGCCGAGGTGTTAAGGCCGTCGGAGCACATTAAAATAAGCAAGGTAGAAAAGGATCCTAATAAGCTTGAGAGCCTGTATCAGCTTGGATTACGTGATGCTGAGAGGCTTTTGGCAGATAAGCATGGCATGAAAATATAGAATGATTAAAAGGCTGAAAAGTAATAAATGTGACACGAGGGATGGAGAAGCGGTAATGAACATACAACAGGTAAAGACTATCATAGCTGATGCCATGGAAAAGCATAACGGAATAGTGAAAAAAGAAGAGCTTACAAGGCTTGGTATAGACTACAGGCGAATTGACACGCTTGTCAGGGAGGGGAAGCTTGTCCGCATCAGAAACGGCTATTACACCGACCGCGTGGATGATTTTTCTGAGGATGCACTTGTCGCGGCACTTTTTCCGGATGCAATGCTTTGCATGGAAAGTGCACTTTACGCCTATGGCTATATAAAGGAGAAACCTTACGGATGGACGCTTGCCGTGGACAAAAACACATCAAAATCGCGTTTTAAGATGGACTATCCCAGAATCATTCCGTTTTATACGGAGCCGGATGCGCTTATGCTTGGTGCCTCAACCATTGAGCTTGGAGGCAATACCTTTGGAATCTACGATAAAGAACGTGTGATATGCGACTGCCTGAAGTATGAGTCGAGACTGGACCGCAATGATTTCAAGGCAGCTGTACAGTCATACATAGCGGATACGGACAAGGATATTTCCGTGCTCATGGATTACGCAAGGGCGAGGCGCGTGGTAAAGAAGGTGCAAAGCTTCATAGGAGTATGGTTGTAGTGAGGGTAGATTTAAGACATATAAGCGATGAGAAAAAATTATCGTACAGCGATGTGTTATGGCAGTACGTGAAGCAGGATTTTCTCTGGCGCATAAATAATGCCGGTCTGGGAAAAGTGCTGTGGCTTCAAAAGCCGTATTTTGTAACAGGAGAAAAGCTGGCGTTTTATTATGTATATGGCAGCCACGGTGGCAGGGCAGAGGATAATGGTACGCCGTTTGATGTACTGCGCAATATCATTATAGGCAATGCAGGGCTTAACAGTCACAGTGATGTGGTATGGACTGATACAGTATCATCTAAGCAGGCAGCAGAGGCATCAGCTAATGCACCGGACAGCGGTGATATAAAGCCGCTTATACACACGTGGAATCTAAGCGCTTTGTGTGACGGTGAAAAAGTGCCGTTTGCAGTGAGGCTTGAGCGTCTGAATGAAGCAGATGCAGGAGTTCCCATGACTAAAAATATTGTTTTTATGAACAGTTTTTATGGAGACGCAGATGTTTGTATTTTTTCGCCTGAATCCAGGCTCGGAGAACAGCTGTTTGAGATAATGGATAAGCTTGAGCTGGTTAGCGATATGAAACCATATGGTGATGCATATGATATACTTAAGAGATATTCGGTCAGCGGAAGGCAGATAATTGATATTTTTAAGGTTAGAGCGAAAAATAAGCCGAAGACAGTGAGCATGCACCGGCTTGAGCAGGTGTATGGCTATCGCAGCTATGCGTATATGAGGAAGCGCTGGGAGCGGTATTGTAAGAGGCTGACAGGACAGCAGAAGGCTTATGTGAATGCCGGCTGGGAGGAGACACTTGATTTGATACTTGATTTCCTTGCACCGGTCTGGAGAGCGTTCTGCAATGACGAAATATTTTATGATGACTGGATGCCGGAGCTTGGAAGATTTCTTGGCTAAACATCCGTATCTTGCGGTTTTGCAATAAAAAAGGATATATAGTGACTGATATGGAAAAAGAACTGATAAATAATTCACAATCAAATATCTATCCATTCCACATGCCGGGGCATAAGCGCCGTGGCAGTGATATAGGTGCAGGGATTGACCCGTATGCTATTGATATCACAGAGATAGACAATTTTGACAATCTGCACCATGCTGAGGGCATTATAAAGGAGGCACAGGCTGAGGCAGCAGCGCTTTATGGGGCAAAACAAGCATATTTTCTCATAAACGGAAGCACCTGCGGTATACTGGCAGCAGTATCTGCGGCCACCAAAAGGGGAGACAAGGTGCTTGTAGCAAGGAACTGTCACAAGGCGGTGTATCATGCGCTTTACTTAAGGCAGCTTCACCCGGTGTTTACATACCCTGAAATTACACGGACAGGGCTGCAGGGGCAGATAACCGAGGCACAGATAAGGGCGGCATTTGATGAAAATCCCGACATAAAAGCGGTTGTGATAACCTCGCCTACATACGATGGTGTGGTTTCCGATGTGGCGGCAATCGCCTCTGTGGCACATGAACATGGAGTTTTGCTCATAGTTGACGAGGCACATGGCGCGCACTTTGGCTTTGGAGGCGGCTTCCCTCAAAATGCCATAGCGCTCGGGGCCGATGCGGTCATAGTGAGTCTGCACAAGACGCTTCCGGCATTTACACAGACGGCGCTTTTACTGCTGGGTGGGATGCGTGAAGCTGCAGTGGAGAAGTTTCTCGGCATTTATGAGACAAGCTCACCGTCATATGTGCTTATGACAGGCATAGAGCGCTGCATACACTATGTGCGCGATAACAAAGAGACAGCATTTGCACAGCTTAGGAGCAGACTTGACAGATTTTATCAGAAGGTCAGCGGACTTTCGCATCTGAACGTGGTCAGAAAAAGTGATTTTTCTGCTGACGAGGCATATGATTTTGACGAGTCAAAGATTATTATATTTACGAAAGAGGCTATGAATGGACATACGCTGCTTGAGCTTCTGCTCAAAAAATATGAGCTGCAGCTTGAGATGGCGGCGGGCAATTATGTACTTGCGCTGGCATCTGTCATGGATACAGATGAGGGCTTTGACAGGCTTGCGGATGCTTTGATTGAAATAGACAGCCAGCTCGAAAAATATAAGGCTGATTTTGAAGAGTTTTATGATATATTAAAACAGGAGGGTGTGGTACATAAATTTTACCTGCCTGTCAAAATGGACACAGATATATATCAAAAGCTGCCTGCCGTAATGGAAATGTATGATGCATATGATGCAGACCATCAGGCGGTCTATGCCTTTAAGGCAAGCGGGAAGGTGAGCGGTGCCTTTATAAATATATATCCGCCGGGGATACCGCTTGTGGTGCCGGGAGAGATAATGAACGACAAGCTCATAGATGATGTAATAAAGGCTGTAAATTCAGGTCTTGAAGTGGATGGCCTGGATTTTGATCCGGATGCCAATATGTGGAAGTTTGTTGCAGTGCTGTAAGCAACAGTTTGACATAGCAAACGATCATATTTATACTAATTAAAATATAAGAGGTTTACAGATGGGTAAGATTTTCTGCGTGATGGGAAAAAGCGCATCAGGCAAGGACACTATATACAATAAAATACTGCAGGATGATTCCCTAATGCTTAGCAGGATTATCCCGTATACCACTCGCCCGATAAGGGACGGAGAGGCACAGGATAAGGATTATCATTTCTGCAATGAAGAGGATGTAAAAAGGCTCAGTGCACAGGGGCGCATCATAGAGCTTCGCGAGTACAATACAGTGTACGGCGTGTGGAAGTATTTCACGGTAAACGATGATGATATAGACCTTCGCTGTAAAAGCTATCTGACAGTCGGAACATTGGAGTCTTACACAAAGATACGCGATTATTTTGGCAGTGACAGGGTACTGCCAATCTATGTGGAGGTGGAGGACGGCGACCGTCTGATACGCGCCATTCACCGGGAAAAGGGGCAGCAGGTGCCTAAATATGAGGAGATGTGCCGCCGTTTTCTGGCAGACGCATCAGATTTTTCTGAGGAGAAGCTGCATGAGGCGGGGATTACACGTCGCTTCATAAATGATGATATGGACACTGTGCTTGCCGAGATTTCAGCATACATACGACAGAGTTCCTAATTGCAGAGCAAGATGATGGTTACGGCCTGCACATAAGTGTAACCGGAAACGAATAAGGAGGCAGCCTCATGGCAGTCAGAGTAAATGAAGTAAATCAGGTGACACAGGTTCCTGATGCACAAAAAACACAGGCCGGTGACGGCTCGTTCAAATTCACACTGGCCAGCGCCATAACAGACGCTGATCTCCAGGCAAAGGTAGATGCGCTGATGCAGGATATCACAGTACAGGGCAACAGAATAGCCGAGCATATGGATATCAGGGATATGAAGCGATATCGCGGGCTCATAAAGGATTTTTTAAATGAGGTGGTCTACAGATCGCATAAATTTTCCAGAGAAAATTTCCTCGACAGGAGAGGAAGGCACAGAGTTTATGGTATAATAAGACTGATAGACAGCAATCTGGATGAGCTGGCATCAGAGCTGGTGGAGGATGAGAAGGATCATCTGTCCATACTGGCAAGAATCGGAGAGATACGCGGCCTGTTGCTTGATATACTCACGTAGGAGATAAAAGCTATAACAGACACAGGCAGACTAAAACGGAGGCAGCAGCTATGGCAGGATTTAAGGATATAGTAGGAAATGAGCAGATAATAGAGCATCTGCAAAATGCCATATCAATGGGAAAAGTCTCACATGCATATATAATAAACGGACCACAGCTGTCCGGCAAAATGATGATAGCCGAGGCATTTGCCAGGGCACTGCAGTGTGAGAAGGAGGGCACAGACGGTTGTGGAGAGTGCAAATCGTGCCATCAGGCAGATGACCACAATCATCCTGATATCATATATGTCAGTCATGAAAAGCCCAACAACATATCGGTTGACGACATAAGGACACAGCTCAACAACGATATAGTGATAAAGCCGTACAGCAGTAAATACAAGATTTACATAGTGGATGAGGCTGAAAAAATGAACCAGCAGGCGCAGAACGCGCTTTTAAAGACCATTGAGGAGCCACCGGCATATGCGGTCATCATGCTTCTCACCACCAATGCAGACAGCTTTCTGCAGACCATCAGGTCGCGCTGCATCACACTCAATATGAAGTCGGTAAAGGACGAGGTGATAAAGGCATACCTGATGAACGAAAAGCATATTCCGGATTATCAGGCAGATATCAGTGCCGCATTTGCACAGGGCATCGTCGGAAAGGCTGTTAAGCTCGCCTCATCAGACGAGTTCAACGAGCTAAAGGAGTCAGCACTGTCGCTTATAAAGCGCCTCGATGACATAGATTTGTACGAGCTGGGCGCAGCAGTAAAGCAGATAGCTGAGTACAAGCTTAAGGTGCAGGATTATTTTGACCTGATTATGGTGTGGTACAGAGATGTGCTGTATATGAAGGCGACAAACGATGTTAACGGACTCATATTCAAGGATGAGGTCTATGATATAAAGAAACAGGCAGCAAAGCATTCCTATCAGGGAATCGAGGCAATACTTGAGGCGCTTGAGAAGGCGAAGATAAGAATTAACGCAAACGTTAATTTTGACCTGGTAATTGAGCTGCTGCTTATGACCATAAAGGAGAACTAATCACATGACAAAAATAGTTGGTATCAGATTCAGGACAGCAGGCAAAATATATTACTTTGACCCGGCTGATTTCGACCTCGACATGGCAATGCATGTTATCGTGGAGACAGCAAGAGGCATAGAGATGGGAACTGTCCTCATTCCGCCGAAGGAGGTGGATGATGATAAGGTGGTTTCACCGCTTAAGCCTGTCATCAGAGTGGCAACCGACGAGGATGAGAAAACGGTTGAGAGAAATAAGGAAAAGGAAAAAGAGGCATTTGCCATCTGCAAGGAGAAAATCATCAAGCACGGACTTGAGATGAAGCTGGTGGATGCAGAGTATACCTTTGATGGAAACAAGCTGCTGTTTTACTTTACAGCGGACGGTAGAATTGACTTTAGAGAGCTCGTAAAGGATCTGGCAGCGGTATTCCGCACCAGAATAGAGCTGCGCCAGATTGGTGTCAGGGATGAGACCAAGATGATGGGCGGCATCGGAATATGCGGCAGACCGCTCTGCTGTCATTCTTATATGGCAGATTTTGTGCCGGTTTCCATAAAGATGGCAAAGGAGCAGAATCTTTCCCTCAATCCGACCAAGATATCCGGTGTGTGCGGAAGACTCATGTGCTGTCTCAAGTATGAGCAGGATACATATGAGTATCTGAACAGCAGAATGCCGTCGATAGGAGAAAAGGTCAAGACACCTGAGGGAATCATCGGAGAGGTCAAGTCAGTCAGCGTGCTCAGGCAGCTCGTGCGTGTTGTCATCGACAATGGCGAGGAGAAGGAGCTTCGTGAGTACACTGTAGATGATCTGCGCTTAAAGCCGCGCCAGAAAAAGGATGTAAAGCTCACCGAGGAGGAGCTTCGCGAGCTCAAGGATCTCGAGGATAGCGGCGATGAGACGATGGAGGACAAGCCACAGGAGAAAACGCAGAGAAACCGTGGACACCGTGACAACAAAAATGAATATCGCGAGCGCCGTGATAAGCGTGACAACAGAGAAAAACGTCCGTACAGGGCGGACATAGAGGCAGCGGAAGCTTCTGCAAATGAGACAAATGAAGTAAATGCTGCAAATGCCGGCAGAGAAAATAAGGACGGTTACAAAAAGCCGTACAAGGGCGGCAAAAACAGACCAAACAAGCAGAAATACAACCGCAACAAGGATTATAAGAACAAAAACTATAATAAAGAGTATAATAAAGATTACAACAGGGACAAAGACAATGGAAGCACTGATACACAGTAATGAGCGCCTGGACGATTTGTGCCGCAAGGGCTATAGGCTCATACAGGATCCAAAGCTGTTCTGCTTCGGCATAGACGCCGTGCTTTTATCTGACTATGCAAAGGTAAAGCGCGGCGAGAGAGCTGTGGATTTGTGCACCGGAAACGGTGTGATTCCGATACTTCTTGAGGCAAAGAATAACGGAGAGCATTACAGCGGGCTCGAGCTTCAGCCTCAGTGTGCAGACCTGGCGAAAAGAAGTGTGAAATATAACCATCTTGAGGACAAAGTGACCATAGAAGAGGGAGATGTGTGCAATGCATCGGAGATTTTCGGTCGAGAGTCCGTGGAGGTGGTGACGGTAAATCCGCCGTATATGATAGGTCAGCACGGTATCAAAAATGCAGACGATGCCATGACGATAGCACGCCACGAGGTCAGGTGTACACTTGACGATATAGTCAGGGAGAGCGCAAAAATGCTCAAATTCAATGGGCGTTTTTACATGGTTCACAGACCATTCAGGCTGGCAGAGATCTTTAGCACGATGATGAAATATCATATCGAGCCAAAGCGAATGCGCCTTGTACATCCATACGCGGACAGGGAGCCAAACATGGTGCTCATAGAGGGGTTAAAGGGCGGCAAAAGCCGTATAACCATCGAAAAACCGTTAGTTGTATACAAGGAGCCTAATGTATACACGGATGAGATATATGAGATATACGGCGATAAGCCCCGGAATAACGGAAAATAAACAGGAGAATCATATGACAGGAACACTGTATCTGTGCGCAACTCCGATAGGAAATCTGGAGGACATCACATTCCGTGTGCTGCGCACACTTAAGGAGGTAGACCTCATCGCAGCGGAGGATACGAGAAACTCCATAAAGCTGCTCAATCATTTTGAGATAAAGACACCCATGACGAGCTATCATGAGTTTAACAAGATAGATAAAGCCTACCAGCTTGTGGCAAAGCTAAAGGAGGGCAAAAATATAGCCCTCATCACTGATGCAGGAACACCCGGCATTTCTGACCCGGGTGAGGACATTGTGCGCATCTGCTATGAGGAGGGCGTGCCTGTTACCTCACTTCCCGGGGCAGCAGCGTGCATTACAGCGCTCACCATGTCGGGCAGGCCGACCAGGAGGTTTGCGTTTGAGGCATTTTTGCCGAGGGATAAAAAGGAACGCGCGCGCGTCATTGAGGAGCTTAAAAAAGAGACCCGGACAATCATAATCTACGAGGCGCCTCATCATCTTATAAAGACGGTCACGGAGCTTTACAATGCGCTCGGAGACAGAGAACTCACCGTGTGCAGGGAGCTTACGAAAAAGCACGAGGAAAAGGTGCAGACTACATTTTCGGAGCTTTTGGAGCGTTCAAGGACACAGGAGCCAAGAGGCGAATATGTGCTTGTAATTTGTGGCAGAAACGTGGCTGAAATTGCAAAGGAGCAGCAGGAAAGCTGGGAAGCCATGCCTCTTGAAGAGCATATGGCACACTATGAGTCACAGGGCATCGACAGGAAGGAAGCCATGAAGCTCGTGGCAAAGGACAGAGGTGTCAGCAAGAGGGACATATACAGACAGCTTCTGTGAGCTGACAATAATACATTCTGCAGCAAATAGTTAGGATTGGATATGAACGATATAAAACATGACATAAAAAAACGACATAAGAACCTGACAGAGTTCAGATACATCGCAGTTGGCTTTTTTCTGACAATATTATCAGGGGCAATAATGCTGAGCCTTCCGTTTTCTTCAAGAGACGGACAATGGACTAATTTCCTGGACTCACTTTTTACGGCAACAAGCGCAACCTGTGTGACAGGTCTTGTTGTGTTTGATACTTTCAGACACTGGAGTATTATAGGGCAGCTCGTGATTCTGGTGCTGATTCAGATAGGAGGCATGGGCTTCATCTCAATCGGTGTGGCATTTTCCATGCTTCTGCACAAAAAAATCGGACTCAGACAGAGGGATCTGATGCAGGAGAGCGTCAATGCACTCGAGATTGGTGGAATAGTAAGGCTTTTCAGCGTGATAATAAGGGGAACCTTCCTTATCGAAGGTATAGGAGCGGTGCTTTTAGCAATCCGCTTCATACCAGATTTTGGCATATTAAGAGGCATATATTTCTCGGTGTTCCACTCGATATCTGCATTTTGCAATGCAGGCTTTGATTTGATGGGCATAAACGAGGAGTACTCATCGTTTACAAAATATGTCGCAGATCCGTTAGTCAATATCACAATTATGCTGCTTATCATCATAGGTGGTATCGGTTTTACCATATGGAATGAGGTCAGAACCAAAAAGCTTAAGTTTAGCAGATACTCGCTCCACGCCAAGATAGTAATATCAACCACACTGATACTTGTCTTCGGCGGCGGACTGTTTATGTATATTTTTGAAAAAAACAATACCATAGCAGGCATGGATACACCGGGTGCCATATTTGCATCGTTATTCGGCTCGGTTACGGCGAGAACGGCAGGCTTCAATACAGTAGACACAGCAGCACTGACACAGGAGAGCAAGCTTTTGACTATAGTGCTCATGTTCATAGGAGGAAGCCCGGGCTCGACAGCCGGCGGAATCAAAACCACAACCATGGCGGTCATGATAATCTATATTGTTTCTTATATGAGAGGAAGCAACGGCTGCAATGTGTTTGGCAGGAAAATAAGCAGTGAGGTAATCAAAAAGGCCGGAATGGTGCTTATCATCAATCTGGTGCTTGGACTTACAGCGGTGATAGCTATACTTGCCACATCCAATATGAAGATGGACGATGTACTGTTTGAGGTATACTCTGCAATCAGTACGGTCGGCATGACAACAGGCATCACAAGAGATTTAAATACAGTAGGACGCATAATTATCATAATTATGATGTATTGTGGAAGAATCGGAAGCATGACCTTTGTGCTTTCGTTTGTGCATAGACCGGATAAAGCCAATATAGAGCTTCCGGAGGAAAAAGTTATCATTGGATAAGGATAAGGAGAAACGAAATGAAATCAATTTTAATTATTGGAATGGGTAAATTCGGACACCATCTGTGTGCGGATTTGATTAAAAACGGAAACGACATTATGGTGATGGACAAGGACGAGGCCAAGGTCAGGGATTTAATCTATGACGTGACCAAGGTGCAGATAGGTGACTGTACCGACCCACAGGTAGTAAAAGCACTCGGAATCAACAATTTCGATTTGATTTTTGTATGTATCGGCACCAATTTCCAGAGCTCGCTTGAGATAACAAGTCTCGTGAAGGAGATGGGCGGAAAATACGTCATCAGCAAGGCAAACAGGGATGTGCATGCCAAGTTCCTGCTTCGAAACGGTGCGGATGAGGTTATCTACCCTGACCGCGACATGGCAGAGAGAGTGGCAAAGAAATACAGCGCTAACCATGTGCTTGATTATGTGGCGTTAAACGATGATTACTCAATCTACGAGATAAATCCACCTGAAGGCTGGGTAGGAAAGAGCATCAAGGAAAATAATGTGCGCCAGAAATACAATGTAAATATCGTTACAGTAAAGGAAGCCGGAAAGAATCGCGTACTTCCGCTGCCGGACTACGTGTTCAAGGCAGACGATGCAGTGATGGTGCTTGGACTGAATGCAGATGTGGACAAACTGGTGCGAAAGCTATAAAAGTGTGGCTCAAAAAATAATAGGCAGCAATTTGAAGAAAAGAAGAAAGGATGGATACATATGGGTAACAATGACAGCAGTGTAGAAACATTTTTGCAGTGGATAAAGGCTTCGGACAATATTGTATTTTTCGGCGGAGCAGGTGTATCAACCGAGAGTGGCATACCTGATTTCAGAAGCGTGGACGGACTTTATAATCAGAAGTATGATTATCCGCCCGAGACCATCCTGAGCCATACATTTTACAGGAAGCATCCGCAGGAGTTTTACCGATTCTACCGTGACAAGATGCTCTGTCTTGATGCAGAGCCGAACATCACGCATTACAAGCTGGCAGAGCTTGAAAAAGCCGGAAAGCTTAAGGGCGTTGTGACGCAGAACATAGATGGACTGCATCAGAAGGCCGGCAGCAAAAATGTGATGGAACTGCATGGCAGTGTGCTGAGAAACTACTGTGAGAGGTGCTTGCAGTTTGTAAGCGCAGAGGAAATCCTCAACTCAACAGGCGTGCCAAAATGCCCAAAGTGCGGCGGCCCGGTAAAGCCGGATGTCGTATTGTACGAGGAGGGCTTAAATCAGAAAACGCTTGAGGATGCAATCTACTACATCAGTCACGCCGATGTGCTCATAGTAGGCGGTACATCACTTGCGGTATATCCGGCGGCAGGCCTCATAGACTATTACAACGGAAACAAGCTCGTGCTTATCAACAAGTCCACCACACCGATGGACGCAAGAGCAGACCTTCTGATACAGCAGGGACTGGGCTCTGTATTTGAGCAGATAGAGGTGTAGTATGAGGGGCAAAATACCTTTTGACCCTCATATCATAGTATATAATATGACATATATAGGTAGAGAAGGAATATAGGATGGATAAATACGCAGTAGGAGATATCGTAAAACTGAAAAAACCGCATCCGTGCGGCTGTAGCGAGTGGGAAATCATGCGTGTCGGAGCAGACTTCCGTCTGAAATGCATGGGCTGCGGACACCAGGTTATGGTGCCAAGGAAGCTGGTCGAGAAAAATGACCGCGGCCTCACGAAGAAGCAGGCTTAGTTATATAGAAACAAAGTAGAATAGTAAAAACAGAGGTGCAGTTTACTGCACCTCGTCTTTTTATATAAACTAAATTCAGCCACAGAGTAAGGGACGTGCGCCGCGGGCAGGGGGAGGGCACAGGCATACTTCCGCAAGCCGTTCCTCTGCAATGCGGGCTTGCAGTTCCTT
>OHAH01000096.1_pt1 | contig 64484 bp, 68 predicted proteins | sample 1577071 | NCBI WGS metagenome assembly OHAH01 (sample SAMEA3541520, study PRJEB24748) | human gut metagenome | biome: human gut; feature: human-associated habitat; material: faeces | place: China | collected 2012 | reverse complement strand
ATGACGCAATGGGAGTCCCATTTCCGAAATAGATATAATTTCACGGGACTTCAGGTTTGTAATCAATGACAAGTCGTACGTGATCGAGTGGTTTCATAGGGAGCTCCTTTGTGGAAATGGGGCTTTGCCTCCAAGGGATGATGGGTTCGCGGTGAAAAGGGAAAAAGGTGCCTTGGGCAGTTAGTGCCTTCGCTGGATGAGGCAGCGTCCTGTCGATCGGATTTCCCGGTATTTCATCTTCATAGCGCGCCTTCCCTTTATGAACAAACTGCGATACGAATGTGATTCTCCCGCCATTATATCCTATCCGATTTTATCGAGAAATACGGGCAGGCGTAAGATGCGGTCTTCCTTGATTCACATGCAAAAAGCTCTGGCGGTTCCGTTCCGCCAGAGCTTTATTTATTAGTATTCACCGTTATCGCAGATGAGGCCTCTGCGCTTGAGTTCGCGGCCGTATCCCCAGATGCACCACTTATCTCTTTCCTTGCAGGTATTGTTGTACCTCCGGATGGCTGCCTGATAGACGACGAAAAGTTCTTCATTGCCATACCATTTCGCTTCTGCCTGACAGTCTTTGATGATATCTGCCTTTTCAGAGAAACCTTCTTCTACGCTTTTTACACAAAATCTTGCGATGCTGCCCACTGCATCCAAAACGCTCATCCTGCTCTACCCTCCCATCCTTTTCCGCTCTGGCAGCCCTGCCTCCCATGCAAAACTCCCAACATACAGTTTTAACGATTCGTTTATATATTCTCTATCATTGTAGCACAGTGGATTTTTATGTCAAATCGCGAAAAGTAATGCGAAATCTCTCGAAATAGTGCGGCAAAAGCGAAGATTTTCCATTTCCAGAGACATGCGAATGTCCGAAGAGGTATCGCTAAACATGAAAATGTCATTGATTTAGGAATCTTTTGCATATGTAATAAACGAAATAAAATTTTAATAGTTCGATACTGTATTTTTTATAAGGCATGCAAAAAGGACAGTAGAAATGTATAGTCATTTCGTTACTGTCCTTTTTCGGTCTATTTCTTTTCAAGTTCTTTTATCTTCTCGTCGATGGCGTGTTTCATGTCTCTTTCATAGGTATCGAAGACTTTCTTGAACATGTCGTCGAACTTGATGTCTTTGGAAATCCCTTCATTGATTCCCTGAATGAGGTCTTTGCCGTATTCATCGACGAGGGCTTTGTACTGGTCGATGACGTAGGCGCCGTTGGAGCGGAAGAATCCTGTATCCTCTTTCAGTTCCTTGATTTCATAGGCAGGGGAGTACGGCTCATCGCTGCTGCTTCTTACACTGTCCTCAACGGTTTCTTCTAAATCATCCATGCCCCATGCGGAGGTCTCGAAATCGCTGAAGCAGGTCTCGTCCGCCGAGGGAGATACGAGGATTTCCTTCCATGATTCGGGCGGGTCGCTTTCATCGGGTGAGACGGCATCCCATCTGGCATAGACGGCGCCGAGGAGGTCCTGCGCTTCTTTGTTGTACTCGTAGAAATAGCTCCACGGGTTGTCTGCCGGGAGGTAGTAGGCGCTGAGGCGCTCTGCCTTGTAGCGGGCCAGGATCTGCCTGGTCATCATGCTGCGGATGTCTTCATCATAGACATGGTTCTTGAAGCATTTCCTGAGAGCCTCGTCTGCGTCGTCCCAGGAGGAAAATGTTTCTTCCGGATAGTCATAATCAAGCGGAAGGTCGGTGATGTCATACCCGGGATCGGGATGGAATTCCGGTCTTTTCAGCTTGAAATGATCTCTGAAATCTCTCATTTCTTCCAGAAGGCGTTCCTTTGATTCGGAAAGGACGCGCGAATCGGCGGTTTCCTTTTTGAGTGGCGAGAGGTGCAGTTCATGGATCGGACAGATTCTCTCTATTTCTTCCAGGTCGGGAAGGTCTTTATCCGTGACCATCATTCCCGGGATGGCCCGGGCGATGCCGTCTGTCGTTTCTTCTATGTATTTCTTATTGTGCAGGCAGATGCCGCAGCCGATGCACTTTTCTCCAATGATGACTCGTTTCATGATTCCCTCCCGTTAAATGCCCGCTTCGAGGCACATGGACTGGGCTTCGGTGAGGAGTTCCACCCCGCTGGCTATAAGTTCCTGTCCGTTTTCTGCAATCTTGCCCTGGCTGTCCATGATGGGAACGGTCAAAATGGTGCAGACGGCGCCGGCGAGATTGGCGCAGGTCATGAGGATATTGACGTCTTCGTCGGTGTAAGCGTATTTCTCCGTGCCTTTTTCCTGAATCAGCTGGTCGCAGGCAGCAATGGCTCTTGTGAAGAGAAGGTTCATGGCGGCGGTGATTTCTGCGATCCTGTCTGCGAACTGGCAGATGGCGCGGCAGATCTGCGCATGGCTTTCTGCCTGGGCATAGACGGCATTGGCCGCTCTCATCTGCCTGCCGGCTGCAATGAGGGCTCTTTCGGAATCCTTTTTCATGGACGCACCCACGCCAAGGGTCAGAAATGCGATGCCGCCGGAAGCAGCGATTGAGGCAAGCGTCACGCCGGCCGTTGCGCCAATTGCAGCGGCGCCGATTTCAAGTCCGCCGCCGGCCGCAAAGTTCACCGGGCCTTCGAGAAGCCATGTGGAAGCGAGTTCATTGCTGCTGAGACCCTCATACGACTCGATTGCCGAAACCGGCAGGTCCCCGATGCGCGCCAGATCCGTCGTATGGATGACGGCAGGCGGGAGGGATTCGTAGAGGACTGTCTGGATTTTCCCGTAGACTTTGACGAACCGGGGAAGCGTGTACTCCATGATGGCCTGACGTTTCCGCACGATATTATTCAGCCGGCGCTGCATGCGGTCAGCTTTCTGTTTTTGGAGGAGCCAGCCTTCTGCTTCCCTGGCAATGGCCTCGAGCCGTTTTTCCTCGGCTTCCTCCTCCATGCTGTGGCTTTCGTTGATATCGTAAAGAAATTTCCCGATAATTCCTGCACCTACGATTGATGGAATCATGATGCCGCCCCCTTAGAATTTCAGGATCAATGGCTGATCCCACTGCGCCTTGTATTCGTCCTTGGAATGGAAAAGGACGGTCTTTCCCCAGTAAGCAAGGACCTTGTCTATGCCCTTCGTGACAGCGTCATAGTCTGTATCTGAGGAAAGGGCGCCGGTGAAGATTTCATGAAGTCCATCCCCCATGACGGAATCGAAATGAGCAAGCTCTTCTTCGGTCATCTTCTGGTATTCATCCTGGCGTTTGCGGATGATTTCTTCGACCTTCTTATAGATTTCATTAATCGCCTCGGATTTTTCGTTATACACTTCGATGGATTCCTCGCCCGCCAGAAGCTGGTTCCCCGTAAGGCCCATGGCAATCGATGCGATCATGCCGCCAAGAAGCGCGCCTCCGGTCATGCCGAGCGGTCCCAGAATGGCGCCTGCAGCAGCGCCGCATTCAGCACCTTCCCATGATGCGGCAAGGGAAGTGACGCGGTAACCGGCATCCTGGGCAAATTTCTGCCCGGTGATTTCCCCGTTCACGTACTGCTTCAAAGGCTGGCTGAGCTCAATGCCCGCCTGAAGGACGAGGACGCCTACATTCGAGCGCAGGAGCGTATTGACCAGATGGCTCGTCGTCCCTCTTGTCATCGTCAGTGCTGCCTGATAAGCACCGCCGGCTGCCGTGATCGTCCCGACCGTCTTAGCCATATCCTTGGCCGCATCATCAGCATCCTTCTTCCCCATGATGACATCGGCCGCCTGCATGCAGCTTTTGATGATCAGGGCAGGAGCTGCGATGCGGATTGTCAGGGATGCTCCCTTGTAAAACTCTCCGCCTGCTTTCTGGACGGTCTTCAGGGCGACTTTCTTGCCAAGCTCTATCTCCGCATTGGCCGCATGCGCCCCTCGTGTGAGCTTTGTCCCTGTGCTCAGACGATTTTTCATGGAAGTCAGTTCCTCCCACTCCGTCTTCGCGCCTTTAGCGGCATTCGCACGCAGGAAAGCCCAATAGAGTTTCCTGTTCGCTCCGGCATAATCTCCGCGGATCCTAAGATCTGCCTTCGCATGGAAATGGCCTATCGCTTCCGATGATGATACCAGTGCTGCCGCATCCACTCCCTCTTCTGCAGCCCCCAGTGCTGTTTTCTCCCGTTTCTCTTCGTCCATGGTCTCCACCTTGCTTTTTTATAACAAATGGACATTTTATAAGCAGTTCCTGAGATACCTTATTATCTTAATTATACAAGCCTAATAACCCTGCTTCCAATTCCTAAAAGTACCAAGATATCTATGTTTTTGTGCATAAAAGACATAGAGAAATCCCCGAAGGGAAAGGATGCCTTCCTGCCTGCATTTCTAAACTATGAAATACTTTTTTAATAATTTCTGTAAGAAATTGGAAATCGCAGCCATAAAAAAAAGAGCCGTGGAAATATGTGCATTCCACAGCCCCTTATTCCATCAGTCCCTTGAGAGGATTCCTCTCTTTTTCAGCTCGTTTCTATATCCATAGGCCCACCATTTGTCTTCCTCGTGGTGTGTCTTCTTGTACTGTTCACGGGTGACCTTGTACATCTGTACGAGCTCACGGTCATTGAAGATGCGTGCCTCGTTTTGATAGTACTCCAGCTTTTGTTCCTTACCCTTGTTTTCCTTCCATCCTTCATTTTTCAAGCTTTCAATCGCTCCCCAGAACCCCATGCAGATCCTCCTTTCTTTACTCCATCATTCTGCCCTGCACGGCACTTCGAAACTTCTCTTTACCGTTTCTTTATAAATACTTTATTATTTTATCACTATTTTTATTTATGTCAATGTTTAAATATATTCAAAAGTACCGGTGTTTTCGGGGTTTGTATAGCTTTATTTTATACAACGCCTCCGCGTGAGTTCCATAAAATATAAACTGCCTGTTATTGTGTATACTCTATTTTTGAAATACTTTATTTATATTTTTGAATGTGCTTTTACAGATTTCAAAGGAGATAGAGGAAACTGATATCTTTTACGGGACAATCCATTTTCCCCATGCAAAAAGCCTCGCAGCTCTGCCGTGGGGCTTTTCTGTCTGCTATTCAATTGTTGTTAGTCGGTCAGACCGCGTTTCTTGAGTTCATTTCTGTAGCCGCAGGCACACCAGCCGTCTTCTTCATGCTGTGTCCTTTGATAAGTCTGCTCGCTGATCTTGTACATATCGATGAGTTCACGGTCATTGAAAATCCCCGCTTCCTCTTCGTAGTACCTGATCTTCTGGTACCTTGTCTCTGGCTCTCCCTTAAATCTCGCTCCTACTTTCGCGATCCTTCCTGCTATCCTCCGCCATCCCATGTTAAAACCTTCATCTCTTCCATGCCTTTCCCCGGGCATGGCTGCTAACATGAAATCTATATAGATACCTATATATCTAATTTTCTCAATTATATCATTTTAATCTATGCTGTCAGATCAATTATTTCTTTCAGGAAATCCCATGAAATTGACGATATTATGTAGCAATTCTAGATAATTGTCTACCATGATTCGAACGATTATAAAGAACTTTTTCTATGTATACTTAATAAACGAAATACATTCGCATCTAACTGACACTTTGTAAGATTTATTCTTTACTTCGCGGGTGTCCATTTCAAGAAAACAAAAAAAGAGCGGCACATGGCTGCTCTTCTTTTAGTCTGCTATTTCTTGCTCTCTTCCCATACTTTCCTGGCGTAGGATACGAGTCCTTTGGCTTCTTTGGTTCGGAGGAATCTTGGGTCGAGACCGTTGGGACCCAGGCGGAAGCGGTCGAGGGCGTCGGCGTCCTTGAATATTTTATAAAGGAGAATCTCGTCCTTGAGCGGCGGCTTCTTCTGTTTCATGGCTTTGATGCCGACAGGATCGTCCCTGTCGTGGTAGCTCATGACGTCGAATACGCGCTGATCGTAGGCAAGACCTCCTTTTTGGCAGTATTCCCTGTAATACGCAGCGGCCCTGTCGCCATGACCGGTATCGTAGCCGTCTTCCATGCGGCGGGAATCGTGAAAAACGGAAGCGGCGCCGAGGGCTTCGCGGTCGTCTTGAGGAAGTTTCATTTCTTCTGCAATGAGGAGGGCAAAGAGAAGGACACGGGCGCAGTGTTCTTCGGTGTGTATTTCGCTCTCCTTCATGAGGAAGTGCACGTTGTCATGGAGGAATTTGCGCCAGCGGACATAATCGGATGCGATGGTAGAAGAAATATTCATGGAATCAGCTCCTTTCTTACCTATTATAAAGCAGGAAACGCTTCCTTGCGGAATTCATTTCCTGCCCTCTTTTACATGGCTTTCTTGATTTCTCTCAGTACGTCAGCAATCTTGCCGTCGATGCCGTAGGATTTGTTCTTGATATTTTCCGTGATGTAGACTTCGCCAAGGTTGATGGTGATGTAGGAGGCCTTCGGTTCCGCTGCGGTAAGGCGCATGAGCGGGCCTTTGATGAGCTGGTTTCTCCAGCCGATGCCCAGTTCCAGGATGACGAGGCGTTTTCCATGATACTTTTCAAGGAATGCGCCGAGGCGCTGGTCGCCATCGTCTGACACATACCGGTCAGCGGCGCCCATCATATGGATGTCCATGGGAGAGCCGCATTTCGGGCATTTCGGAGTCAGATCGCCCGGAACAAGGCCGTCTTTTTCTGCCTTGTGCATGTCCTCTGCTTTTTCAAGGACGGGATAAAGCGTGTCATGGCAGGCAGCCCGGCACTGCATGGTGAGCCAGTTTCCTTCGATTTCATCCATCTTCTCCGGATCGAAGCCGCTCATTTCGAAGTGGCATTCGCCATTGGAGGTGAGGACGAAGTAGTCCTTCTTTCCGATGATATCCCGGAGGTCCTTCATGACAGGCGTCTCTTCATATTCCGCGCAGTAATAGTGGATGAGGCGGCTCCAGAAGCCCCATTTCTCCGATTCGGTCGGCCAGTGGGCCGTCATGCCGTGAAGGAGGCAGGTGATGCCGTAATTCCTTTTGAAATCGCCGAAGAGGTCCTCGAAGGCTTTATTGTCCGCAAAGATATGGAGCCCTTCAGTAATGGAAAGGCCGTTGCTGGCACCGATCAGGACAGCGTCGGCCTGCTTGATTTTTTCTGCAATTGCCTGATAATCCATTTCTTACTCCTCCCCTTTCTTTTTGACAGCCGCGGTCAGGACTTCTGCAATATCTCCCAGGATGGTCATGCCCTTATCCTCGATCTGGCGCGGAAGGAAGTCGAACTGGTTGTTCACGCCGATGTACCTCGCATGCGGCAGGCCCATGGTGAGCTGCCAGAAGGGTTCCTGGATGAACATCGGTGTCATGCGGCCGACACCGAGCTCGATGAAGAGGATCTTTGCATCCTTGTGTGATGCAATGTAGCTGGATGCCTTTTCATACTGTTCTTTATACTTCTTTCCCTGCAGGAAATTGCCGTATCCTCTGACCCAGGGGAAGGCTTCGCCGCCGCAGTGCGGACAGCGCGGAATCATGCCCTTTGGGATCTTGATGCCGTCTCCCATGGCACGGATCATGTCTTCTACCGGCTGCACGGCATCCCACGTGTCATCCTGGCAGCAGGAGGCGCACTGGAAGAAACGGTGGTCGCCCTGCAGCTCTGCGACTTTATTTTCCGGATAGAGTTTGATGAACTGCGTATCCTGGTTCGTCGTGATGACGAAGAAATCCTTACCCTTGAGCAGGGCGTCCAGATCATGGTACGGCGCGCGTATGGGCGCAGTGAGCGTCGTATGAAGGAATGTCGCAAGGAATGCCCAGAAAGCCGCACGGTCATTCCAGTGACGGAACATGCCGTCGAAGGCGCCGTTGAAGTGGTAGACTTCCTCGAACTTGCCGAAGTATTTCTTGAAGGAATCGTTGTTTTCATAGTAGAAATTGCCGCCGCCAGCCGCAGAAAGGCCGGAAGCGCCGCCCACGATGACGCAGTCCGCATCGCGGATTTCCTGAACGAGACGATCAATCTTCTCATCCATGGAAAGCTTGGAAGGGCCGGCCAGCTCGTAGGGCGTACCGCCTCTTCTGTAAATACCGTAATATTTTTGGAAATTCATCTGTGTCTGCATGACAAGATCTTCATAAAAGCTCATGGTTGTTCTCCTTATTGCTGTAAATATTATTCTTACACCCATATACTACAGATTTCTTGCTATCGTGTCAATCTGTTGTTATAATTTAATATACAGCAAAGGAGCGATTCCCATGAAATACTCGACAAAAGTGAGCGATGCCGTCCACATTCTTTCCTTCATTGCGCTGAACGCGAAGGAAAGCCTGACGAGCCAGGCCATCGCAGAAAGCGTCAAAACGAACCCTGCCTTCGTGAGGCAGATGATGTCATCGCTTAGAAACGCAGGACTTTTGACCAGCGTCAAAGGCCACGCCAAGCCGGCTCTCTCCCGGGATGCGAAGGACATTTCCCTTCTGGACGTGTACCGCGCCGTCGAAGGCGACAAGCCCCTCCTGCATCAGGACACGCACACGAATCCGGAATGCGGCGTGGGTGTCAATATCCAGCTCGTCATCCGCGACTGCTACGACCAGGTGCAGAAAAAGGCCGAAGAGGAAATGGCCTCCATCAGCATGCAGGATATCCTGGACCAGTACGAAAAACGGCTGGAAAAGCAGGGACTCTGATCAGCGGCGCAAGATGCCGGGGCCTCCCCGCCTTTCCTTCCGTCTGGCAGAATCGTATAATGAAAGTAATAGTAATTACAGGATCTTATGCATATCTGTTTGTTTCAAAGCGGGGTGTCTTACATGCGGAAATTAAAAGCGATTGTTTTGGCCGGCATTTTATCTGTCACGTGTGCCTTCAGTGTTTCGGCGGCAAGCGGTTACGTTCAGATCGTAGGCAATACAGCGTATGACAGCAATGGCAATTCTTATACCACCGTCGGAAATACGACGTACTCTTCCGAGGGTACTTCCTATACACAGGTCGGAAATTATGTCTATGGGAGCAATGGCGTTTCATACACGACCATCGGCAATACGACCTTCGACAGCAATGGCGGATCCTATCAGGCGGTAGGCAATAACATCTTTGGCTCTGATGGCAGCCACGCACAGGTCGTTGGCAATCAGATCTACTACGATGAACCCGATGATCAGGATCAGGACCAGGATGGCGTCTTCCCCTACCTTTATTAAACAAAAGAGCTGAGACGAAATGTGCGGGCATTTCATCTCAGCTCTTTTTTTATTTCCATTCTTTCTGGATTTTCTCTTTCAGGTCCAGAATGCGCTGTTCTATGATTCTTATAGTTTTCTCGTATTCTTCCCTGGATTTCCCGGAAGGATCGTCAAGCCCCCAGTTCTCTTCGTAAGCGGCCTTCATGGCCGGGCAGGCTATGCCGCAGCCCATGAGAATGACGATGTCCGGCGCCGGGATATCCCTGAGCGTCTTGCTCCTCTGCGTCTTTTCCATGTCTACGCCATGCAGCTCTTTCATCCATTTGACGGCGCCCGGGTCAAGGTGATCCTGCTTTTCCGTACCCGCTGAAAAGGGTTCGAACGCATCTCCCGCCAGTTTTCTTCCCAGGGCTTCTGCGATCTGGCTTCTGCATGCATTATGCGTGCAGAGGAAAGCCACTTTCGGCTTATTTTTATTCATCTTGTTTTCCTCTTTGGGAAATAGTCCTGCGTCGAATTGGCGATGCGGACAAGGGTGAGCATGACAGGAACTTCTGTCAGCACGCCGACGGTGGTTGCCAGCGCGGCAGGGCTCGTCGTGCCGAAAAGGGCAATGGCGACGGCCACGGAGAGTTCAAAGAAATTGGATGCGCCGATCATGGCTGCCGGAGCGGAAATATCATAGGGCAGCTTCAGGATGCGGCAGGCGCCATAGGCGATAAAGAAGATAAGAAACGTCTGAAGAATGAGCGGCACGGCGATGAGGACGATGTGCAGCGGATTCGACAGGATGACTTCTGTCTGGCCGGCAAAGATGAGAATCAGCGTAAGGAGAAGTCCGATGGTCGTCGCATTGTCGAATTTGTGGATGAAGGTCTTTTCGAAGTACTCCCTGCCATGGCTTTTGATGACGCTGATACGTGTCAGGATGCCGCCGGCAAGCGGAATGACGACGAAGAGGAGGACGCTTAAGAAAAGCGTACTGTACGGGACTTCGACATGGGAAACGCCCAGGAGAAATTTCACGATCGGCACGAAAAGGACAAGGATGATGAGATCATTCGTTGCGACCTGGACGACGGTATATGCCGGATTTCCTTTTGTCAGAGAGCTCCAGACGAAGACCATGGCCGTACAGGGAGCCGCGCCTAAGAGCACAGCGCCGGCAAGGTACTGCGTCGCAATGTCGGGCGCGATCCACGCTTTGAATACGACGAAGAGGAAGAAGCTGGCGATGCCGTACATGGTGAACGGCTTGATGAGCCAGTTCACGACCCATGTGACGATGAGGCCCTTCGGATTCTTCCCGATTTCCCTGACGCTTTCAAAGTCGACTTTCATCATCATGGGATAAATCATGACCCAGATGAGGATGGCGATCGGTATGGAAATCCCTGCAATCGTCATATTTCCAAGAAAGGCCGTCACGGACGGTGCGGCTTTACCAAGAAGCACGCCGGCGGCCATGCAGAGAAATACCCAGACCGTCAGGTAACAGTTGAAGAAGCTGATGCCTTCTTGTTTTTCCTGGCTCATTTCACGGCTTCCTTTCCGTCATCCTGGCAGGGATTCCCTGCTCCGTTATCCCTGCAGGACTCGCAGGTTTTGTAATCCGCATAGGCTTCTTCGCTGATGGTGTACCGCTCTACCAGTGCGCGCAGCGTCCTGCCGCCTTCCAGCGACAGCGAATAATACATCCACTTCCCGCACTTGCAGGAATCGACAAGGCCTGTATCGCAGAGGATTTTCATGTGATGCGAAAGAGTCGGCTGCGTGATGTGCAGTTCCTCTAAAATAACGCAGGCACATTTTGAACCGTCCTGCAGCATATGGAGAATCGCCAGACGGTTCTCATCCGTCAGCGCTTTTATGATCCGTACATCGTTTTTATAATCCATCTCGAACCCCCCTCTTGTGATATATGGCAAGTATAAAGCATACATTCACGCTTGTCAATGTATCAATATGAAGAAAGAGCATGAAAAGAGCAGCCCATAGCGAGCTGCTCTTTTTTATTCCCATTTTTTATTGATCAGATCAGGATCATGCTGCCTGCTGCGAGAAGTAAGCAGTAAGTCAGGCGGTTGAACATTTTCTGGTTGATCATGTCATGAATCTTGTTCCCGAGCCAGATGGCAAATACGAGCGGAATGACTCCGAGTGCCAGGAGCTGGAGGAACTGCGCATTGTAGAGGCCTTTGGAGTAGTCGTTGAACATCAGGACGAGGTTCAGAATCGACCATACGGAAGCGACGTTGGCGCGGAAGGAGTCTTTGTCACGGAAGGTGGCAACCAGGTAGACGACCAGGAGGGCGCCGCCGGAAGCGAACATGCCGTGGATGATTCCTGCTCCGAGGAGTACCGGGATGGCAATCCATGCCGGGAGGGAAGAATTAGACTGCTTCATGAAGAGGTTCTTCAGTGCAACGGCTACGATGATGCCGCCGTAGAGAGGAACGAGGATGGCCTGGTTCACGACGTTGTAGAGGTGAATGCCAATAGCCATGCCGACGAGCATGAAGGCAACGATTCGGAAAAGTTCCTTCGGGTTGATATATTTGCGGTTCTGCACCATGAGCAGAACGCATACGAGCCAGCAGATGACATTTATGACCGCTTTGGCCATATCTGGTCCGTAGAGGAGGATGGTCGGCGGAATGGAGAGCATCACGCCGGCAAATCCGGTCAGGGCCTGTATTATATTTGAAATAAATACGGCTGCCATAAAGAGAGCTAATTTCACAAATTCTGGAAGCATCATAAGATCCATCCCGTTCACCACATTTCTTTGTTTTAATATTCGGCTTGGGATTTCTCGTATCCTGGAAGCCCGATAACTTGTATGTTTTCCATTATATTCTCTTTTTTCGAATTGTATAGTAGGCTTGACCATTCTCTATTTATTGATATGTTTAAGTCATAGCAAGATAGCATATCAATCTCATTAGGTTATGCAGTTTTAAGCAGCTGTCCTATTACTCAAACTCATCTGAAAGCCTTTGGATGAGTTTGAGTTATATCCGATACAATCGAGCTTTTTTCAAAATGACCATGATTTTAAGTGTTTTGAAAATTGACCGGGCGTTCAAAACCTTTATGCATAATGTATAAAAAAGTGATAGCTATAGAATATTTCTATGGCTATATCGTTTGCCGCTTATACCTTATTTCATCATGAAGATGCAGAACAAAGTGTAAGGAATTGGAGGCAGGATTATTTCCCCTTCTCGCTGCCATCTGCCTGCTTCCAGAGCTTTGCCGGTCAAAGGCTTTCGCGATTTCCTTCCCCACTGCTTTTGCAGAAAAGACTTCGAACGCCTGAAGTGGTATTACCTGCACCTGCAGCATTCCTGGAAATCACGGGACCGATTACGCTCTTTTGGCTATTTCTTCCGTATCCTGTATAATAGATGTAATACTTAATGAATTTACTGAGCGTGGAGGTTTTTTATGGCAGATAATGTGACTCCGTTCCCGCAGGGGGTTCGGCATAAGAATTTGAAAGCGGATGCTTTCGAAAAGTATATGAAGGCAGAAGGGCTGAATTTCTTCCGCCGTCAGGATGTGCATGACTCTTTTGATACGGTGATTTTCATGACAGCGCTGCCGGCCGGCGCAAGCCACAAGGTCGTGACGGCTGTCATTACGAATAACAGCATGTACCTTCTCGTCCGCGTGCATCTGGGCACCTGCCCGAAGGGGCCGGCCCGCCAGACGTTCCTGGACTATATCAACCAGCTGAACGGCCATCATGCGATCATGAAATATTCCGTCGAACGGGATGACAATGTATTCCTCGATGTCTGCGTGACATCCCGCGACGAACGCTTCGATCCGTCCGTCGTCCGCACGTCGCTCGACCTTCTTGTTTTCCACCTGAAGGAATACTATGATGACATCGCACGCCGTCTGGACAAGACAAGCGATCAGACGAACGGCTTCACCATGTAAAAAATGGAAATAAAAAAGGGGCTATGACAAAATGTGCAATCATTTTGCCACAGCCCCTTGTGCATTGTTATATTCGATTTTTGGGGATTATCCAACATATTTATCTATCTGTTTTATCCGAAAACCTCAAAACCTCGCTTTGCTCGAGAACTACTGTATTCCCCGGCTTCGCCGGAACCTTCTCCTTCGGAGCAAAGTTAACACCCTTAAACCGAACTTCGTTCGAAGAAAAGCAAAAACAGCATTTTGTTGGATTTTGTCACAGCCCCTTTATGTTCATTATTCCATCGAATGGGATTAGAAGTTGACCGGTTTGCCATAGTAAGCGCATTCGAGGATGCAGCCCATGAGAGCGTCGTCGACTTCTCTCGGGTTTTCTGGTGTGCATGCATCGAGGACTGCGTTGTGAGCGATGGCTTCTTTCTTTTCCAGATACAGTTCTTCCGGAACACCATAGTCATGGATATTCAGCGGAATATTCATCTTGCGGTTCAGGCAGCGGATAGCTTCTTCATAGGACTGAACGAGCTGAGCGTCTGTGTGTCCCGGAAGTCCTGCTACACGTGCAAGGTCAGCATAACGGGCAAGGCATGCCTTCTTGTTGAACTGGATGACATACGGCATCAGGATTGCGTTTGCGCAGCCATGCGGAATATGGAATACGGCGCCGATCTTATGTGCCAGGGAGTGCGTGATGCCGAGGAGGCCGTTGGAGAAAGCCATACCAGCCATGCACTGTGCGATGTGCATCTTGTCGCGTGCATCGGTATCTTCATTGTAGGAATCGATGATGCTGTCAAAAATATCGGATACAGCCTGCTTAGCAAGCGGATCGGTGAAGCCGTTGGCAAATTTGGATACATATGCTTCAGTTGCATGTGTCAGAGCGTCCATGCCAGTATGAGCGCAGAGCTTCTTCGGCATTGTCTGCGGCAGGTCCAGGTCGAGGATAGCAAGATCTGGTGTCAGGTTGAAGTCAGCCAGCGGATATTTGATGCCGGTGGAGTAGTCCGTGATAACAGCGAAGGAAGTGACTTCAGATGCGGTGCCGGATGTGGACGGAATAGCAACGAAAATAGCTTTCTGACGGAGAGTTGGCAGGGAGAATGGTTTCTGTACTTCTTCGAATGTCAATTCCGGGTATTCATAGAAAACCCACATAGCTTTAGCAGCGTCGATTGGGGAACCACCGCCGATAGCAATGATAACGTCCGGGCCGAATTCTTCCATGGCCTTAGCGCCTTCTCTTACTTTTTCAATGGACGGATCTGGATCGATACCTTCCATGGTGTATGTTTCAATGCCAGCCTTGTGCAGTGCTTCCTCAGTCTTCTGCAGGAAACCACCACGGCGCATGGAATGACCACCTGTGCAGATGAAAGCTTTTTTATGTCCTTCTAAAACGGACAGCTGTTCAATAGCGCCATGGCCTACATAGATATCTCTCGGTAATGTAAAACGAAACATATTGAATCTCCTCCCACTCTATTACAGTTTCCTGAATTCGGGCAGTCAGCGGTTTTATGTGTATGCTTATTTCATAAATCCGTCATATAAAGTGTCTGCCACAAGAATAGTATACAACATAATTCGTGATTCTTATATATACTTTCTAAAAAAATATAAACTCCGCTTTATAAATGAGTTTTTATCATTTAACAACCCGATTTTGTAAAGAAAATGACAATCTTATTGATCAAATGCGAAAATAGTGCGATATTTGTGTACTAAATGCAAAAAAGAGCTGCCCATGCAATTGCATGAACAACTCTTTTTCTTTTATTTTTCGATTGGAAAATCCTTCAGCACATCAGCAAGCGTGATCGACTTCATTTCGCGCGCCATAGCTTCCTGGACACGCATCAGTTTCGAGTCGAGCGCCTGATGGATCCCCCGTCCCACCGGACAGTTGGGATTCGGGTTTTCGTGGAAATGGAAGATACCTTCCTTTTTCACTGTTTCCACCGTCCTGTAAATCTGAAGAAAATCAATGTCTTCCGGCTTCATTGCCAGAAAAGCTCCGCCGCTGCCGCGGTTGACTGTGACCATCCCGCGCTGTTTGAGCTGCGAAAGCAGCCTTCTCACCACGACCGGATTCGCATTAATGCTTCCTGCCATGATGTCACTGGTCACTTTCTCCTTATCCTGAAACAGTGCGATATAGCACAGCATATGGACAGCAATGGTGAAGCGGCTGGATATCTGCATGTTCAGTTACCTCCTCCATGTCCTGCTAGTGTACACTGTCCCGTGGATGATATCAATCCCCTGATCAGTCGATGATGGCAAAGCCTCTGGTCCATAACAGTTTTCCGGCAGAAGCCAGGGAAATCTGCAGGAAACCCATAGCTTCCATTTCTCTTGCGCGGCGAAGCTTGCCGGCATCCATCAGTTTCAGACGGCAGCCAGTCAAAGCCTCTGCGACCTTATCCTTTGCATTCAGGAAATCGGAAGCCATGAGAACGACAGTCTGTTCATGGAAGCCTACCTTGCCGGTAGCCAGTGTATTAGCGAAATTCGTGTTGAATGCTTTGACGACAAATGCGCCCGGTGCTTTTTCCTGGATCAGTTCAGCAGCGGAAGTGCCGTCCGGAACGAGCATATGATCCATTGTTTCAAAATCAACCGGATTGGTGATGTCGATGAGTACCTTATCCTTCATCTTCGGACCCCATTTTCTGAGAATCCCGTCCACTGCCGTGTATGGAACAGCCAGAACGATGATATCGCCCAGTTCACCGATAAACTCGCGGCCTGCATACTCTACTTCATTGCCGCATGCATCGAAATTGTCTCCGATTGCCTTGCCCATGTTGCCTTTGCCAAAAATTGTGATTTTCATGATGTTCTCCTTTTCTTGATCAATGAATACATAAGAAATGATTCTAAAGACTGGAAACCAGCCGGAAATAGAAAAGGTGCCAGAGAGACGAAGCAGGAGCCTTCCCTTTCTGATGCTGTAACATCTCTTGTTACATTTATCATAGCACCGCCCTATTTCCGAGTCAACGATCCTGCCTTAGAATATTTTTATATCTGTCGAAATGCATTTTTATTTTTAGATACTGATTTTAAAAAATAAAGATGGCCTTGTTCAGCCATCCTTATTTCCTTATTTTACTGTCTTACTTTCCAAGTACGCTGATCCTCTGATGGATGTGGCTGCCGCTGACAGCTTCATCGACCATGGCGAGCGTATAGTCTGCATAGGAGATCTTGCTTTCGCCCTTTTCGTTGGTGGTGAATTCTTCGCCGGCAAGGATGTATTTCCCCGTTCTTTCTCCGTCAGCGATGAATTCAGCAGCCGGGCTGACATATGTCCATCTGACATCGTCACGTTTTCTCAAAGCATTGAGAGAATTCTTCATACCGACTGCAGTTGGAAGATACGCTTCTGAGAAATCCGGGAGATCGGAAATCATGGTCTTGTGATCTTTATCGACATAGAGACTGCCTGCCCCGCCGACGACCAGAAGTCTTGTCTTGCTGCCGGAAAGGATATCAGAAAGATGGCCGAGCGTCGCGCTGTGCTGATCCATCTTATTCGGATCCCAGATGCCGAAAGCATCGATGACGACATCAAAACCTGCCAGATCTTCTTTTGTGAGATCCATGATATCCTTCTTCAAAGTATGCAGAGCTTCTGTCTTGTTCTCTCCGCGTACGACTGCGGTAACGTCAAGTCCGCGTGCGACAGCTTCCTTCACAATAAGACGACCGCTTTTACCATTTGCTGCAACAACTGCTAATTTCATTTTGAGTTTCTCCTTGAATGTTTGAAATATTTGATGTAACTATCTTTGTTACATTAAATATACCACCATTTAGCTGTAACGTCAATAGTTACATCAAAAATATTTTGAAAATTTTCAAAATAGAGGGAGGAAGATTTGAAACAGCTTCTCTTTGCCAGGCTGCTGCGGGCGGCCGGTTCGATTTGGGAATCCCGGCATAAAAAAAAGAACGTGAAAATGACGGATCATTTTCACGGTTCTTTCTTTGCGGATTATTCCATGTCTTCCGGAAGTTCTGCGTTGGTGTACACTTCCTGTACATCATCGAGTTCTTCCAGTTCGCCGGTGAGGCGGGCCATTGTCTGGGCTGCATCGCCTTCCAGCTTGACGTAGTTGTCCGGAACCATAGCGACTTCGGATGCTTCTGCCGCAATGCCTTCTTTTTCAAGAGCATCGGATACGGTCAGGAAGTCTTCCGGAGCGGTTGTGATTTCGTAAGAGTCTTCATTGACTGCTACGTCTTCAGCGCCTGCATCGAGTGCTACCATCATGACGGTGTCTTCATCAGCAGCTTCTTTGCTGACGAAGATGGTGCCTTTCTTCTTGAACATCCAGGATACGCAGCCCGGGGTTCCTACGGAACCGCCATGATGGGTGAATGCGTGACGGATATCAGCTGCAGCGCGATTGCGGTTATCGGTGTTGCATTCGACGATGACAGCAGCGCCTCCGGGTCCGTAACCTTCATAGGTTACTTCATCGAAGCCTGCGCCGCTGGCAGCGCCAACGCCCTTATCGATAGCGCGCTGAATGTTTTCCTTCGGTACATTGTTCTGCTTAGCTTTTGTCAAAGCCAGTTTCAGACGCATGTTGCCGACTGGATCACCGCCGCCCATGCGGGCTGCGATTGTAATTTCCTTGGAAATTTTAGTGGTGATTCTTGCGCGGATGGCGTCTGTTTTGCCTTTCTTGCGCTTAATGTTTTCCCACTTAGAATGTCCGGACATAAAATTATTCCTCCTTTTTATTCCACCAGGGTTCGCCCAGAAGGCGGTCGAGGATGATGGCTACGGCGCTGCGTACGCACAGATGATTGTACGTGCCTGCCCCGTAAATTGGTTCCACAATGTAATCGAACTGCTTCATCATTTCCTTGGTCATGCCGAAGCCTGTCCCGAAAAGGATGAAAATCGGTGTATCTTCTTCGTGGATTTTCCTGCGCATTTCACAGTAGGAGACCGTATTCGGATACACACGGGCATCGGTGGTGACGATGGCAGGCTTTTTGCCTGTCTCGCTTTCGATGCGGGAAATCGCTTCTTCGAGGGTGGGAACCAGTTCCGTCTCTTCGAAAGCTTCTTTCCTGTTCACATTGTACTTCACACCGCCGCCGGTCTTCCAGTGGTTCATGATGCGGTTTGCCATTTCACGCTGTGCTTCCACCGGATGCACGATGAAATAGCGTTTCACGTCATACGTCTTGGCCGTTCTGGCAATATCATGAAGGTCATAGTTGGTAAGAGCCGTAGTGACTACTTCCATATGTTTGTTATAAATCGGATAGTGTATCAGTCCTATATATACAGGTGCCATCACTGATCCTCCTTCTCGCGTTTGATCTCCGCCAGCAGCTTCTTATCTTCCGCGGTCATCTTGAGCCCGCTTAAAAGATCCGGACGGCATTCGAGGGTGCGGCGAAGCGCCTCTTTCCTCCTCCATCGCGCAATATTTGCGTGATGCCCGGAAAGGAGCACTTCAGGGACCTTCCAGCCGTTGTAGTCAGCCGGTTTCGTATACTGCGGATATTCCAGAATCGGTTCATAGAACGAATCGGTTGCTGCGCTTCCCGCATCTCCAAGGACTCCCGGTATCATGCGGGCCACTGCGTCGCTGATGACCATGGCACCCAGCTCTCCGCCGGTCAGAACGTAATCTCCGATCGAAATCAGTTCGTCTGCCAGATACTCCTCGACCCTGTGATCCACGCCTTCATAGTGCCCGCAGATGAGCACCAGATGATCATAATCACGGTATAGTTCCTTGGCTTTTTCCTGATTGAAAGTCTTTCCCGCAGGTGACAGGAAAATCACCCGGTCGCGGGGGCCTTTCTCAGGAAGCACATGATGCACTGCGTCAAAAATGGGCTGGCACATCATGAGCATGCCCGCCCCGCCTCCGTAGATCGTATCGTCCACCTGACGGTGGCGGTACATGGTATAGTCACGGGGATTCGTGACCGCCATCTCCATACGTCCCGCATCCAGCGCTCTCTTGATGATACTTTGGTCGAAGAACGCCTGAACGAACTCGGGAAATAAGGATAATATATCTATTTTCATTCTCGCCCTCTATTTCGGGAAGACAGCGTCTTCCCCAGAGAGGGGGAGTCCGCTTATTCCCATTCCGGCATAGCCACTGTCATGCGTCCTTCGTCGAGGTCGACTTTAAGGATGCATGAAGGGATGGCCGGAAGATAGATTTCCTTGCCGTCCGGTGTTTCAACGCCATAGACGTTGTTAGCTCCGGTCTCGAGGATTTCCTTGAGCTTTCCGACGTGAGAGCCCGCTTCATCCACTACTTCAAGCCCTACGAGCTGGAAATAGTAGTACGTGCCCTCCGGTCTTTCCGGCAGTTCAGAAAACGGCACTTCGACGATCTTGTCGATCAGCGTTTCGGCCATATTCCTGTCGTCCACACCTTCCACATGAAGAATGTATACATTCTTATGCGGACGTCCCGAAAGCAGCTTATAAAACTTCCCGCCGATTTTGAGACGCTTGAGCGTCTTGAAGATTTCCGGCCGGTCCGTATCGGGAAGAATACGCAAATCACCCCGCACACCATGCGGGGCTACGATTCGGCCGACAACTATCAGTTCATCGGGTTTCATATCAGTTGCGGAATTCAACGATCTTTCCGTCTTCAACCAGGATTTCACCGCCGAGCAGTTCATTCATGTCGTCACCGATATGAATGGTAACCAGACGGTTCATCGGAGCACGGTTAAGTTCTGCGCCGATGGTGAGTCTTTCGAGATGATCCTTATCAGCAAGGAATTTATCCTTCATCTGCTGCATCTGGACCTTCTGAGCCTCGTACTGAGCACGAAGGGGTGCTACGGCCTGTACGTTAATCTCTGCCTGTTCTGCCAGTTTTCCATTAGCTTCGAAATCCAGCTGGGACATATCATGGTCTACACGCTTGAGATTCTGTTCGATCTCAGCGAGGAGCGTTGCCTTCAGCTGTTCAGTCAGCTTTGACTTAACGGCTACAGGGACAAGAATCTGCATTTCATCCATTGCGACACCTCTTAGATAATATCGACAGCCACTCTGCGGTTTTCACGCAAAGCACCTGCCTTGACAACGGTACGGATCGCATTGGCAATGCGTCCTTTTCTGCCGATGACCTTGCCCATGTCTTCCGGGGCAACATGGACCTGATAAATTTCCAGGCTGCCCTTTTCGACTACGGTGACAGAGACGGCGTCAGGGTTCTTTACAAGAGCCTTGACGAGTGTTTCCACTAATTCTTTCATGGTGCGTCCCCCTTATTTCTTTGCTTCAGCAAACTTAGCGAGGATGCCGTTCTTTCTCAGAATGGAACGAACAGTGTCGGTCGGCTGAGCGCCTTTACCAAGCCAGGACAGAGTCTTTTCTTCATCAATCTTTACCGGAGCGTCGAGTTTAGCCGGATCGTACCAGCCGATGGTATCGGTCGGAGCGCCGTTTCTAGCTTCCTTGGAGTCGATGACGATGATGCGGTAGAAAGGATTCTTCTTAGCGCCCATACGGGTCAAACGAATTTTTAACATAATTTCACCTCCTTGAAATGATCTCGATTATTTATGGAACATCCCGGGGAGACCACCGAGGCCGCCCATCTTGGATGGATTTATCTTCTTATTCTTCATTTTCTTCATGGTTTTCTGCATTTCCTGGAATTGCTTCATCATACGGTTGACGTCCTGGATCTTCACGCCAGCGCCGTCAGCGATACGCTTTCTGCGGCTGCCGTTCAGAATCTTGACATTCGCTCTTTCCTCCGGTGTCATGGAAAGGATGATAGCTTCGATGTGCTTGACTTCCTTGCCGTCAAGATCGACATCCTTCAGCTGATCCTTGAACTTGCCCATCCCCGGGATCATGCCCAGAATGCTCTGGAAAGAGCCGAGCTTTCTGATCTGCTTGAGCTGCTTCAGGAAATCATCGAGAGTGAACTCACCCTTCCTGATCTTTCCTGCTGCATCCTTCAGCGAATCCTGATCCATATTTCTCTGTGCGGTTTCGATCAAAGTCTCGAGATCGCCCAGATCGAGGATACGTCCTGCCATACGGTCCGGATGGAAATCTTCCAGCCCGCCGTCGAGCTTTTCGGATACGCCGATCATCTTGATCGGTTTGCCCGTTACGCTCTTGATGGAAAGAGCAGCGCCGCCTCTGGCATCGCCATCCATCTTCGTCAGGATGGTCCCGTCAATGCCCAGGCTCTCATCGAAAGCCTTTGCCGTATTGACAGCGTCCTGACCAGTCATGGAGTCGAGCACCAGAAGGATCTCCTGCGGATGAACCTCAGCCTTGATATTTCTCAGCTCGGCCATCAGCTTTTCATCGATCGTTAAGCGCCCTGCGGTATCGAGAATGACGATATCGCGGTTGTATGACTTAGCCGTGTCGACAGCGTACCTTGCGATGTGGACAGGATCCACATTCGGAGGCATGCGGTAAACCGGCACATCCGTCTGTTCACCAAGGACTTCGAGCTGTTTGATAGCTGCCGGACGATATACGTCGCAGGCTGCCAGCATCGGACGATGTCCCTTCTTCTTGAACATCAGCGCAAGCTTGCCGGCGGTCGTCGTCTTGCCGGCGCCCTGCAGCCCGACAAGCATGATCACCGTCATGCCCGTAGAGGAGAGCGTGATCTTGCTCTGCGTCCCGCCCAGAAGTTCTGTCAGCTCATCCCTGACGATTTTGATAACCGTCTGGTCTGGCTTCAGGCTGCCGAAGACCTCCTCGCCCATCGCTTTTTCACGCACATGAGCAATGAAATCCTTCGCTACCTTGAAATTGACGTCCGCTTCCAGAAGAGCCCTTCTGACTTCGCGGAGCGCCGCGTCGATATCACTCTCGGAAAGTTTGCCCTTCCCGCGGAGATCCTTAAAAGCCGACTGCAGCTTATCCCCTAAACCTTCAAATGGCATCTGGTCACCTTCATTCCGTCAAAATCCGCAGCAGCGGTTCCGCTTCGCTCTTCTTCGCTTCAGGGATCATACCCTCCAGCGATTCGGCCGCTTTCTGCCTCCGGATCCTTGCCTCCGCCAGATGAAGGGCGGACTCATACGTCCGGAGCTGCTCCTCGCCATGGCGCATGGCATCATGCACCGCCTGGCGGGAAATATGAAAATATTCCGCAATCTCAGCCAACGTGAGATTCTCATTGTAATACAAGTCCAGGCATTCACGCTGCCTTGGCGTCAGGAGCTCGCCGTAACAATCAAGGAGCTCGCCGTTCTGAACTACATTTTCTAAAGACATAGCATCACCATAACGTTCATCATTATACAGGGAGGAGAGTGCCATGTCAAGCAAAATAACTTTACATCTTCATCTTTTTTGAAATTTCTTTTTAAGGCCGCAAAAGCCACGAAAATGGAGCGGGAAATCTTCTGAAACTCACCGGAAAATTTCCCTGTCGTTTTACATATTGGTTTTATATATTATTACATTATATTACTATATATAACTATTTCTTCTATCTCTTCTTATGAATACTTTCATTGACTTAGTACACGTCTACCGTTGTTATAATAAGTACAGATTTTGTTTACATCGAGGCTCATGCCTGCTGTTTTGAAAGGAGATTCTATGAAAAAATCATTGATGGCGCTCACGCTCTGCGCGCTGATGTCCGGCTCGACCATTTTTGCTGCTGACCAGACACCCAGAGACAACTTTTACTGGCTCGGCCAGATCAATAAAGCTTCTGATATCATCAATACCGATGAAGGGCTCCTGACCCCTGCTGAAGGCAAGAACATTGCCCATGGCATCCAGAAGGTCCTTGATGAAGGAAACAAGCCGGGCGGCCCGCGTCCGACGAATGTCGTCGCTTTCGAACCATACCTCATCCAGGCAGCAGGCCCGGAAGTCACGAAGATCCATGCCGGCCGTTCTTCCCAGGATATGCTGACGACCGTCGGCATCATGGAACAGAGAGAACATCTCATGGCCATGGCCAAAGAGCTCGACAACGTGCAGCGTTCCCTGATCAAGCTGGCTGAAGAAAACAAGGACACCATCATCCCGAACTATACGAACGGCGTCGCTGCCCAGCCAAACAGCCTGGCTCACCACCTCATCGCTTATGCCAATGCATACAACCGCGACATGCAGCGTGTCAGAGAATATTATGCCCGCCTCAATCGCTCCCCGATGGGCTCCATGGTCCTGAACGGCACCGGCTGGCCGCTTGACCGCGACCGCATGGCCGATTACCTCGGCTTTGACTCCATCGCCTACAATACGTACGATGCAGGACAGATCTTCCCGCAGGAAGCGCCGATTGAAACAGGCGGTATCACGAATGCCATCGCCATCCACACGACAAGCTTCATTGAAGAAATCATGCAGCAGTACGCACAGCCGCGTCCGTGGATTCTTCTTAAAGAAGGCGGCGGAAATACATATGTCTCCTCCGCTATGCCGCAGAAGAGAAATCCCGGCATCCTGAACTCCTGCCGCACTGACGCTTCCACGCTCCTTGGCATGTCTGTCGAAGCAGCATTCCGCTCCCACAACATTCCTGCCGGCATGGCTGACGGACGTCTGAGTGGAAGAATGGACATCGTACCGCAGGCAACGAAAGTCCTCTCCGAATTCGACCGCATCCTGAACAACCTTGTCATCCATCCGGACCGTTCGCTCGAAGAACTGAATCTTGACTGGACCTGCTCGCAGGAAATTGCCGACCAGCTCATGAAGAAATACGGCATCCCCTTCCGCGTAGGCCACCACTTTGCTTCTGATGTCGTTACCTATGCAAGAGCCAACAACATCACTCCGGCTGACTTCTCCTATGAAGATGCCAAGACCATCTATGCTAAATCCGTAGCCGATGTTGCCAAGGAAGACCCATCCATCCCGAAGGCCTTCCCGATGACAGCAGGAGAATGGAAGAATGCAAAGGATCCCGTTGCTATCGTTCACAACCGCGCCGTCAAAGGCGGGCCGCAGCCATCTGAACTCAATAAGATGATCGAGATGGCAAAGAAGGACCTTGCCAACAACGAAGCATGGGTTGCATCCACAGAAAACCAGCTGAGCCAGTCCGAGAAGAAACTGAATAATGATTTCGATCAGATGCTGAAATAATTCCGCTGATCCGTATGTGACAATATAAAAAGGCTGTGACGAAATGTGCAATCATTTCGTCACAGCCTTTTTTGTTTAGTTATTCATCAAGCTCCTTCGACGAGGCTGCAGGTGGACCATCCGCATTCGTTGCAGGTGGTGCAGTGGCCTTCGACGTGGATCTGGTGGGATCCGCAGTGCGGGCAGGTCGGTTCCTGTTTCTTAGGTTCGAAATTAACCTTTTCTACCTTGCCGTCAGCTTTCTTTTCATCAGCCTTGGCGTTTTCATCGACGCCCAGGATGTTGCCGCGGCGGCAGCCGTCGCGGAATGCTGTGATGCCCTTGCATCCGCTTTCCCATGCATCCATGTAAATCTGGAAGATATCTTCCGGAGTTGCATCGTGCTTCAGGTTGACGGTACTGGAAATGGAGTTGTCTACATACTTCTGCATGACTGCCTGGAGCTTCACGCGGTCATCGAAAGGCACTTCATGGCTTTCTACGATCCACGGGAAACGTTCGATGATTTCTTCATCGGTCAGGTTGAGCGGAAGGTTGTGGTATTCAAGGAGGTCCTTGACGCTGTGCGCATAGACGCGGAAGCTGCCGTGTACATCTTCCATCTTATGCGTGGTTCTTTCGTAGGAAATCTTGTAGAGCGGTTCGCATCCACCAGAATAGCTGCCCATCAGGAGGGAGATGGTGCCGGTAGGAGCGATGGCAAGCAGTGTGCCGTTTCTGAGGCCATGCTGATGAATGTCTTCATACAGCTCCGGATCCAGTTCCTTCACAAGATCCATGACCGGGGACTGCTTGGTAGCTTCCCAGCGGTACTTGCCGAAGGTGCCGAGCTTCTTGGCTCTGTCGCAGGAAGAGCGGAGAGCTGTCAGGAGCATCATCTTCATGACTTCGCCCATGAATGCATTTGCCTTTTCGCTGCCATATTTCAGTTTCATGGCAACGAGAGCATCTGCTACGCCGAAGAGGCCAAGTCCCAGGGATCTCCAGTCGTCGATGCAGGTTCTGTTTTCATCGAGCGGTTGAATGTCATAGCCATAGGAAACGATTTCATCGAGAGCTGCGATGCCGTCATAAACAGTCTGACGGAATTTTTCTTCATTCAGCTTCGGTTCATCGCTGAACTTGTCATCGATCATGCTGTAGAGATTGATGCTTGCCAGGTTGCATGCGTTGTAAGCATTGCCGCCGAATTCGCCGCATGGGTTGGTGATTTCAATCTTGTATTCCGGATAGCCGGCCAGCAGATGGTAATCATTCAGGCGGTCAGAGAAGAGCGCGCCCGGATCACCCCAGTCCCACTGGGTTTCGCAGAATTCCATGAAGAAATCTCTTGCGCGGATGACGCGTTCGATATTTTCGCCGGTGGATTCTACATGGTAGCGGAGAGTGTAGTCTGTATCATTCTTGACAGCTTCCATGAATTCATCCGTGAAGAGGATGGAAATGTTCATAGAAGACAGCTTTTCTTCATTCTGTTTGATATGCAGGAATTCATAGATGTCCGGATGATCGCAGTTCAGTCCGACCATCATAGCGCCTCTTCTGCCGTTCTGGCTGATGACTTCGCCAGTCACGTTGAAAATCTTCATGAAGGAAACAGCGCCTGTAGAAGTTCTTGCAACGTTTCTTACTTCACTGCCCTTTGGACGAAGGCCGGAAATGTTGATGCCGATGCCGCCGCCGTAAGAGAAAATGCGGGCGATCTCGTAGTTGGACTTGAAGATCGATTCCAGATCATCCTTCGGAGAAGGAAGGATATAGCAGTTGGAAAGGGAAACTTTGAACTTGCCCTTGGAGCCTGCAGCATAGAGAGCGCGGCCTGCCGGACAGAAGGAAGCTTCTTCCAGATATCCTCTCACTCTTGGACGCAGGTCATCATCAAAAATAGAACTGACGCGGTCCATGAACTGTTCAGGGTTTGTTTCACCCTTGTGATAATACTTCTCTCTCAAGATGCCTTGGCTGATTTCATTGTCGTACCAGTGATTCATAACGATCCCCCACTTTAATGGATATTTTTTATAAGATAATTTCAGATGTTTCTGACCAGACGCCCGGGTGTCTGGGATATGTATTTCTTAGTGCATGACTATAGTACCAAATACTTTATATGGTGTCAAATTCATTAATTGCATCCTATATATGGTAGTTATGCATAAGAACTATCAAGTTCCCGATAGAATCGGGCGTGGCGGAAATGCATGCCCCGGAATGCCTGTTATATCGAAGAAAATGAAACATGAGACCTCATTTCTTCCCTTTTTATGGGCATTTCCAGAAGCGCATTTTTATGAAAATTTTCCTAAATATTTTTTAAATGAGAAGGACAAACGGCAAAAGACAGCTGACAAGGCAGCAATGACAATAAAAAGACAGATGTGAAATACCATTTGCAGTATCTCACATCTGTCTCTTTATACTATATGAAAAGATTATTCTTCGTCTTCATCGACGTCGTCATCGCTGGAAATGACATCGATCGATGCGATGCGGTCGCCGTCTTCCAGTCTCTGGAGGATGACGCCCTGGCCGGCTCTTGCCTTCTTGCTGGAGATCTGGCTGGCCTTTGTCTTGATGGTGATGCCCTGTTCGGATACACCGACGAGTTCATCATTGTCATCAGCGGCTACGAGAGCGACGACTTCGTACCCCTTCTTGAAGTTGCGGACACCGCGTCCGTTTCTTCCCTGGAGATGGTATGCGGAGGACTTGTTTCTCTTCGCATTGCCGTCAGCGGAAATCGTGAAGATATCCTTATCCGTAGCAAGAACTGCGCCTACGACTTCGTCGAGCTCGCCGTCGTCATCAGAGAGGCGGATTGCATGGACACCTGCGGTAGCGCGGCCCATCGTGCGGACTTCATCGTCTCCGATGGAGAAGCGGATAGCCATGCCCTGACGGGTGCCGATAATGATTTCCTCATCACCCTTGACAGCAAGGACAGTGACGAGACGGTCGCCATCATTCAGACGGACAGCGATCAGGCCGTTCTTGTTGATGTTCTTGTATTCGGAAATTTCCGTCTTCTTGATATAGCCCTTCTTCGTGACCATGAGCAGGTACTTCATATCCTTATCGCCTGCATCGATATCGAGGAGCTCGGTCACCCTTTCATCCGGAGCAAGACCCGGGATGAAGTTGATGAGAGCGCTGCCTCTTGCCGTTCTGCCCGACTTCGGGAATTCGACGGCTGTCTTCATGTAGACTTTGCCCTTGTTCGTGAAGAGGAGGATCCTGTTATGAGTGGAGGTGCTGAGGAGCTTCCAGACATAGTCCTCATCCTTCATCTTCATGCCGGATACGCCGCGGCCGCCCTTTCTCTGGACGCGGATATCAGCGGAATCCATGCGTTTGATATAGTTCTGCTTTGTCAGCGTAATCGTCATCGGTTCATCCGGGATGAGATCGGTCATCGTGAAATCGTTCGAAGCTTCAGCGATTTCCGTACGGCGTTCATCGCCGAAGTTCTTCTTCTCATCGAGGAGTTCATCCTTGACTACGCCCATCAGCTTGTCACGGCTGGAGAGGAGATCGGTCAGGTAATCAATCGTTTCCAACACATCCTTATAATCCTGTTCCAGCTTGTCGCGTTCCAGACCGGTCAGTCTTCTGAGACGCATATCGAGGATCGCGGTAGCCTGTTTTTCAGAAAGGCCGAATTTTTCCATCAGGGAAGCTCTTGCGATGTCGTCCGTGCGGGACTCTCTGATCGTACGGATGACTTCATCGATATGATCAAGAGCGATCAGCAAGCCTTCCAAAATGTGGGCTTTGGCCTTTGCCTTGTCCAGTTCATACTGCGTTCTTCTGGTGACGACTTCTTCCTGATGCTTCAGGTAGTAGTACAGGATCTGGCGCAGATTCAGGATACGCGGATGTCCGTCAACGAGCGCCAGCATGATAGCACCGAAGTTGATCTGCATCTGTGTATGCTTGAAGAGATTGTTCAGCATGATTTCCGGGTTCACGTCAGCGCGGAGCTCGATAGCAATACGCATGCCCGTTCTGTCGGATTCATCGCGCAGAGCCGTGATGCCGTCCAGGACCTTCTGTCTGGACAGGTCGGCGATTGTCTCAATGAGGCGCGCCTTGTTGACCTGGTACGGAATTTCCGTTACGACGATACGGTTCTTGCCATGCGGCATTTCTTCGATATCCGTTCTGGCACGGACAGTGATGCTGCCGCGGCCGGTGCGGTACGTGTCTTCGATGCCCTTGTGGCCCTGGATGATAGCAGCCGTCGGGAAATCCGGGCCCTTGATGTACTTCATCAGCTCATCGACCGTGATTTCCGGATTGTCGATCATAGCACAGAGGCCGTCGATGACTTCATTCAAGTTGTGCGGCGGAATGTTCGTTGCCATGCCGACAGCGATGCCGTAAGAACCATTGACGAGAAGGTTCGGAATTCTGGACGGAAGAACGACTGGTTCCTGCAGGGATCCATCGTAGTTCGGTACGAAATCGACCGTATTCTTATCAATGTCGCGGAGCATTTCCACCGTGATCTTTGCCATACGCATTTCGGTATAACGCATAGCAGCCGCGGAGTCGCCGTCGACAGAACCGAAGTTGCCGTGGCCGTCGATCAGCGGATATCTGGTAGAGAAATCCTGCGCCATGCGGACAGCGGATTCATACACTGCTGTGTCGCCGTGCGGGTGATACTTACCGAGGACATCGCCGACGATACGGGCGGACTTCTTGTAAGCCTTGCCCGGCAGCATGCCCGATTCATTCATCGCATACAGGATGCGGCGGTGAACCGGTTTCAAGCCATCCCTGACATCAGGCAGTGCGCGCGTCACGATGACGGACATCGCATAGTCGATGTAGGAATTTTTCATCTGCGCCTCAAGGGGCGTCGAGATGATTTTACCTTCTTTCCAATCCTCCATAAAAACTCCTTTGCCTTGCTCCGGCATCTTAAAAAGATGCCATGAAAAGAACGCGGAAAGTCCGCGCCCTCAAAAAAATTAAACGATTTACGTTTATATTATACCATAAAATGCGTTATAAAGCCATTTAAACGCGTTTTTACACAGTTGACAATAAGAATCATACAACTAATCAAATTCGGTTTCATTTTTGCTTAAAAAGGCCTCTATTTTGAAAATACAAAAGAAACCTATATCATATCGTCCTTTTTCATTCCACAATCTGTCCAATTAGTGTATAATAATTTTGTCATTCAAAGTCGTGAATCAAAGGATGTGCATAAGTAATGAAAAAATACATTGCAGCCGCTCTGATACTGATCGTGCTCATTGCAGCCGGCGGCGCTTTTGCGTTTTTCCATTTCTTCAACGGAGGCCCCTGGCAGGGTACCTGGTGGGGCGTGCAGGACGCCGGCGTCAACTGGACCGGCGACAACATGCAAAACCTGGAAACCGTTACATTTACCAGGAATGACGACGGCACCATCACTGTAGACCACAAAGTACAGGTTGGCAGCCGTGAAATCGAAGGCAGTCTTTCCGGCGAAGGGAAAGTCGATGGCGGACGCCTGCAGGTCACTCTCAAGAATGGCAAGACCGAGAGCTTTTCCTACAACGCAGTCGACAAGACCATTGCGACTCCCCTCACCAATGCAGATGATACACCCGTCACACTGAAAGAACTGACCGGCGATAACAATGACGAGATGGAACGCATCCGGAGCCAGATCGTACAGATCTCTCAGAAACCGGAAAACAAAATCGACAAAACACTGGCTTCCTCAAGAAGCTAAAAAAGAAGCTGTGAGAAATGGAAATCATTTTTCACAGCTCTTTTTCGTTGTGCGGAAGGAATGAACCCCTTTCGGTGCATACGCGCCACTTTCCCCTGACGGGGACAGCCTATGCGTTATACCGGCTTTCTTTTACCATCACACTTCTCCATCTGCCCCCTCCCGTCTTGCTTACGGGTGCCGGCTCAGCATATAATTGAAATAAAGATTCTCCCAATCAGGAAAACATTTTAAGAAGGGATTTCTTATGAAGGATATGCAGGAGAAGATCAGATTTTTCGGCCGGATCGTATCTGTTCAGCCGCGTGCCAATGTCTGGCGCTACCGTCTGGATAACCGTTCACATGGCATGAAGGGCTATAACCTGTTCCTGAAAGGAGTGGCAGACAGCGAAGACAAGGATTTTTCTATTGCCATTTCAGAGAAGCAGCAGGAAAAGCTTCGCTTTCACTTCGGTGATGAAATATCTGGAACTGCCTGGACGAAGCTGTATCCAAAGCTCGACTATGCCGATTATTACCGGGCCGGGGCTTTGAAAAAGATAAAGCCGGCTGATTTTGTCGATGAAGAAAAGACTTCTCCATGGGAGGGTGAAGTTCCATCCTTAGATGTTTACAACTGGCGCGGATGCCGCATGCTGGACGGCCGGAGATGGAGAGGCAAATGCTTCACCTGCAAATGGGCCTGCATGGCAAATGTTATCATTGAATACGACTGGGGCGTTTCCCAGAGATTAAGGTTCGAGAGCTACTGCTATGGCCCGAAAAGCTGCAAGCGGTATGCCATGGGGCGCCCCAGACCTGTCCCCTATAAAGATGCGGGAATTTATTATGATGACGGTGAACTGGACATCATCTGTACAGAAAATCGTGGTGATGATGATTAAGAGAGAGGGATATATATGTTGTTTAGAGGTGACCCATCTGAAAAAGACTGGCAGCTGTTCCGAAAAAAAAAAGGGGCTGGCAGGACGCATATATGGGAAAATTAGTTCAGGAATACATGGAAATTCTGCAAAAGGATGTATCGGCATCGGGAAGATTCTGGACTTTGGAAGAAAGAATCAAAAAAGACAGGAAGAATCCCGGACTAATCGTTGAAATGAGCAGACGTCGCCTGCTTTCTAATCTGGCGAACCTTGCAGCTTACGGCGTCATTCACAAATCTGATTTGGAAGAATTCAGTGATAAAATGAAAAAAGATATTGAAGAAATCATGGACTATAATGGAATTGATTACAAATAAATTCCAATGTATTGATAAAAAGAGCCCCGTGCAAATGCACGAGGCTTTTTCTATTCACGCTCTATTCACTTAAAAGTTATGGCTGATGGTCGCAAAGAAGGTACCGCCTTCCTGCTTGCCGGTCCAGCCGGTGGCCTTGAGGTCGACGCCCCATGGGTGGGAATTGTCGATCTTGCTCTTCCAGCCGAGTTCGAGGAAGCCGCTGGAGCCTTTGACGGTCGGGCTTGGGGTATTCCAGCCTGCGTAGGTGGTCTGGCTTTGCTGCCCGCTTCGTAGTCCCAGCCGATGCCGGCGTAGAGGGATCTTATCTGGTCGAAGTCTCTGGTCCATCTCATGCCGAGTCTGGTGACATAGGAATTGATGGAGTCGAAATCGTACTTCGAGTCGCCGTAGCCGCTGTGGACGACGGCGCTGTCGCTTCCGAGGTAGGTGTAGAAGAATTTACCGTAAATGTCATAGCTGTCACGGTTTCTGGTGTAGATCTTGCCAAGGCCTGCCTGGGCAGCGATGTATGGTGCGCCGCTGTCGTAGCGGGACATGGATTTGGCGATCATACCGTGGAATTCGCCCTTGAGGTAGCCGGCTCTGACGGCGCCTTCATAGTAGAGGCCGCTGTCGAAATCGCGCCGTAAGAGGATACCGCCGCCGGTATAGTGCTGGCGGCCGTCGCCTCTGGCTCCGGTGTCAAGGTAGCTTGCATAATGGCTCTTGCCGTATTCGAAGAATGGCATGATGGTGTCGATATGGCCTTCGTGCTGGCTTCTTCTTACGAAGCCGACGTTGGCGGCCATGCCGTTGCTGTCGATGTAGGAGCCGGTGTTATAGTGGAGATCGTATCCGCCGACGATAGCATACGGTACGAACTTCGCTTCGATATCATGGTTTTCAATCCATGCGCCTTCTGCAGCATGGAGGGCGCTGCCGGCGATGATGTCGCCTGCGTTCTTGATCGTATTGGCTGCATTTTCCCTGTCTTCCGGAAGGATCTTCGTATCCGTATCAGGAGTTCCTTTTTCGTCCTTCGGAATGGTGATGACGATCGTATTCGCATCTTTCTTTTCGACGATGGCTTTATAGTTGATGAAGCCTGCCGAGGTGACGGTATCGAGGCCGTCGATCGTGCCGTAGCTCGTGTCATCGGTCGTGATGCCGTTCGCATTGTAGAGGAGGTTGATGTACTCGCCCGGGTTCAGCTTCGTATTTCTCTGGACACCGCCAAAGACCGTGGCGCCGGAGACATCCGTCGTACCGTCGGTCGTCGTGCTGTTTTGTACAGCCGCCAGGGTTGTATCTGCGTCAACCGCTGCATTTCCAGTGACCGTCAGCATGGTTTCCCCAGCCGTCGTTCCTTCAGGGACGTAGAAATTGAGGTTTTGGAAATAAGCAAAGTCTGCGACCGTCTGGCCTTTGGTATACATATTGTACGTGTTGTTCTTGCTTTCGGTCGTACCATAACCGCCATAGAGGCTCATTTCCGGGTTCAGATCTCCCGCCAGAATATTGATCGTATTGTTATCTGCTGCGCCATCGTAGGTTTGCCCACCATAAATGTCTGTGTCAAGCGTGCCGCCGGATACATTGATTGTGTTGCTATTCGCATCGCCTTCGGTAGTAAAACCGCCATAAATACCGATTCCGCCTGTGACTTCGCCGCCGCTGATGGTGACAGTATTGCCATCAGCATCTCCTGTACTGGCCATACCTCCTGTCACGATAGGTACGAAGTCTTCCGGACTAGAAACTGTACCGCCGGAGATGATGACCGTATTTTCCGATGCGCCCGTCACCCCGGCACCGCCAGTGACTGTCCCCGGATTTCCGCCGGTAATGGTGATCGTATTCCCCGTGGCGCTGCCCCCACTCTGCGCTGCCATCGTGATAGCGGACGTACCTCCGCTGAATACAAGAGTATTATTGACCGCATCCCCTGTCTCGGCGTAACCAGCAACCGTTTTAGTCGAAGAGCCGCCTGTCATTGTGAGTGTATTGTCACTAGCTCCTGTCTTGCCATAGCCGCTGGTGACATGACCGATCAGGTCACCGCCGCTGACTGTGAGGATATTGGAAACAGCCTCGCCGCTTGCTGAATAACCGCCAAAGACGGTATCTGAACTTTCCGTAGAGTCAGCAACTCCAACCGTTCCTCCATTGATGGTGACAGTATTTTTAGAAGCAGTACCATCAGCCGTATACCCGCCATAGACCGTCTTTTCTATAGTGCCGCTTTCGATAGTGACGGCGTTGCCTGTGGCATCATTGCTTGTGGTTCCCTCAGCCGTATAACCGCCATAGACTTCGCCCTTGACAGTGACATCTGAAATTTTGACAGTATTTTGAGAAGCATCGCCAGCTGCTGCCTCACCGGTGAGTGGATTATCCATCTGGTGTAATGCATAACCGCCATAGATATTTCCTGAAACATCTGCCGTGCCGCTCAGTTCGACAGTATTTCCTTCAGCTCCCTTGCCGATAGTATAACCTCCGGCAACGATGCCTCCGACACTGCCTAAAGAAATTTTGACAACGTTATTGGTCACATCGCCCAAATAAGACCAACCGCCGGCTACGCTTCCGGCTATAGAAACCGCTTTGCTTATTTCTACACTGTTTTGGTCAGCCGTCCCATAGATGGCCCAGCCTCCACTTACAACAGGCACTACACTTTCTGTATCTCCTGAACTTGTTACAGCCCCGCCAGTCATGACAACTTTATTGTTTACAGCACTTCCTTCTGGTTGATTATTATAGCCTCCGGAAATCATCTGACTGACTGTACCACCGCTCATGGTTACGCTATTATTTTCTACTCCCTTTCCCTGTGCGCCGTATACTACACCAAATGTACCATCTCTAATTTCAACAGTATTATCTGCCGCCGAACCATTATCCGCCTGACTCCCGGACAGCGTATACTGTACTGATCCTCCTGTAACAAGCACAGAGTTCCCAGAATTGTTTGTATAAGATCTGCCCCCGTATAGAAAATTACTGGTTCCTGCGCTTTCCACATGGTTTCCTGAAGCCGTATTGCCATAGGCCCCGTAGACAGCAGCGGCAGTGCTGCTGCTGTCAAAGATCACGGTATTATTATTTGTCGCACCCAGTCTTGACTGGCCGCCGTAAATCTCAGCCTGGCTTACCTGCGTATTTGTAACATTGACTGTATTATTCGATGCATCGCCTGATTCACCTCCACTGACGGTACCACCATAAATCCTTATTCCAGTTGAGTCCGACGACGCATCCGTCACGTTCAGCGTATTCCCGCTGGCTGTCCCTGTATCACTGTTGCCGGTAATTTCCGTTTCCGTAATTGGTCCCGTCACCGTCACAGCAGCCTCTGCTGTCATGGCAGAAAATCCCATCAGGCTGGATACGACCAGCGCCGTCAAAACTTTGTACTCCCTTTTCATAATCAGCCATCCTCCCCCCTGAAATGCAGCCCTTGGCATGCATAAAAAAGATACAAGTGCTTTCCTTCAAGGAATCCATAAGCCTTCCCGAGACATCAGATTCCTTCCCCCCGAGCAGCCCTCCCAAGGCGGCTCATGCTCAATCAGCAGGGCTAACAGACACTTTTCTATTCTTAATCATAATTCCATGATTAAAAAATATCTATCTGTCAGAATTATAGAGAACTCTGTCCGATAGATATGAACTCTTTCTATAATGAACTATTTGAATATAGATAAGCATGGCCGGCATTCGATATCATCGGAAGAAAAGGACCCCGCCCGCCAGGACGCTCCCAAAGAGAACTATAAAACCTTTATATACTGGATATGTTTACCATAAAAAAGTGGTAAGCATCTAAACATCGGGGGAAAATGTCGAAGGGATACGGACACATAAAAAGAGCCGCAGAAATGTGCAGTCATTTCTACAGCTCTTTTTGTTTCCATTCAATATGGTTTTATGCTCTGTGGAGTGTGAAAATGGTCAATTCTCTCGGGCAGCTGAAGCGAAACGGGAACCAGCTGGCGTCGCCTCTTGCGACGTAGCCGTAATGAGTACCGTCGCTGTACATGCCTCTCGTGTACTTGAATGGCGTGATGATAGGCTTGCCGAAGAGGCCGAACTGCGTGCCGTGGGTATGGCCTGTCAGTGTCAGGAATGCGCCGTGCTTGAAGCCCTGATCGATGAAATCGGAATGATGGGCCAGAAAGATGACGGGAGCGCCCCTCGGAATACCTGCGAACGCTTCATCAGCCCATTTCTCTTCCTCGATTTCCTTCTGCGTGCCTCTGGCAAACGGGAAGTCGACGCCTGCGACGTAGAGTCTTTGTCCGTCCTTTTCAATGTACGTGTGGTTATTCACCAGCATCTTGACAGGCGTATTCTTCAGGTCCTCTTCAATGAGCGGCTGATTCCTGTAATACTCATGATTGCCCCAGATGTAGAAAATGCCGTCCGGGAAGTACTTCTCTGCTTTCGTGAAATCCTCAGCGACCTGCGGCATGTACCGTACGTCGTCGATGAGGTCCCCGGTGAAGAAAAGGACGTCCGCTCCTTCATTCTTTGCGCGGAGGAGCTCAGCCGGCATATCCGTATAGCGGAAGTAAGCGCCGATGTGCGTATCCGTTTCCTGTGCGACCTTGTACCCATCAAACGCCGCCGGAAGATCCTTGACGTAGATGTCATGATACTCGACGACTTCGCGGCTGTTCCCCATCACGCAGCCGTAGACGCCGATCACAAGCGCGATGGCGATGAGGCCTTTCCCCAGGTTGGAAATGAAGTACCTGAGCCCCGGGATGAAGGAAAGGATTCCAAGGATAAAGGCAGGAATCGGAATGATGAGACAGGCGACCATGATGCCGTCCAGAAGGTAGGCAAGATAAAGCGACCAGAACCCGTAGCTGTCATAGGCAAGCCCATACCAGTTGAAGTACCAGGCAGGGATCGCGCCTGCGATAGCGCCTCCCAGCGACCATAAATAAAAGCGCCGCTTACGAAATACGAGCGCCAGGATCGAACCGTCAATGAGTCCGATCACCGCGAACATCATGATGATGAATTTTCCAAATGCCATAAGCGGCTCCTTTCTGTGTAATCATAGAATTATGCGCAAAATCCCCGCCTCGGCGGCAGGGACTCTTTGATCAGAAATCGGAAATCAGCTTTTCTGCAAAAGCCGCAAGTCTGGCATGCGGTCCTGCCAGCGGGATTTCCTTGTATTCTTCCGGCGAGAAGTACTTGTACTCCCCTTCCGGCACGGTGATATTTTCTGCCATGTACGCGTTCATGTACCAGATGCGGTGCGTGAAGACATGCTTGTACTTCCAGACAGGTCCTTCCAGTTTTCCATGAAGGAAATGGGAAAGTTCATCTGCCGCTGTATCTGCCTTCTCGGATAGGACCATGGGGAATTCCCACATGGAGGCGAGCATGCCTGTCGCGGGCCTTTTATGGAGAAGAACCTTTCCATCCATGATGCAGATGGCACAGGCCGCATAGAACTCCTTAGGCGGCTGTTTCTTTCCGCGGACAGGAAGCTCCTCTTCCCTTCCCTCTTTCAAAGCACGGCAGTAAGACGAAAGCGGGCACATGCTGCACCTTGGGCGCTTCGGTATGCAGACATTCGCGCCAAGATCCATCAGCGCTTCATTGAAGTCTCCAGCCCTTTCAGGAATCGTTTCCTCGCAGAGCGTGCGGATCTTCTTCCTTCCCGCCGTCTTCAGGACATCATCCTCGATGCCGTAGAGTCTTGCATACACGCGGAGGACATTTCCGTCGACAGCCGGTTCCTTCTTTCCAAAAGCAATGGAAAGAATAGCCCCAGCCGTATAGTCGCCGATTCCTGGAAGCGCACGGACTTCGTCCGCCGTATCCGGCATTTCGGATCCGTACTTTTCTTCCATCTCGCGCGCCGCCTTGTGGAGATTCCTTGCACGGCTGTAGTAGCCAAGCCCCTGCCACTGGTGAAGGACATCCTGCTCATCGGCATCCGCCAGATCCTTGATTGTCGGGAAACGCGCCATCCAGCTTTCGTAGTAAGGCTTCACTGCCTCCGTCCTCGTCTGCTGCAGCATGATTTCCGAGACCCACACATGGTAAGGATTCCTTGGCTTGGATTCCCTCCACGGAAGATCGCGCTTATTGGCATCGAACCAGGAAAGAAGGCGCTTCGGCCAGTCTTTATCCGGCATACTCATTGATCCATGTCCTCGAATTCATAATCATAGACCGTCTCGCCATCCTTGTCGAAATAGATGGTGCCGCGGATTCTTTCGCCCTTAAGGATCATAGGCAGCCACACGCGGTCGGCCATCCACATATTTTCATAAGGAAACTCGGAAGGAAGGAACCACTTCGGCTGCATTTCCTCTGTCTCAGCGGGCGTCCCTTCCCAGACCTTCACGAAATAGACGATGCCGGCATGCGACCACTCCGGATCCGAAGGCTGATGGAAATAGAGATCGCCGACAGGGATGAGATCCTCCGGGCGTGCTTTCAGGCCTGACTCCTCGAAGAGCTCACGGGCTGCGCACTCGCGCATCGTTTCTCCCGCCTCGATCTTTCCGCCAAAGCCATTCCACTTGCCAAAACCCATGCCCCTTCTCTTGCGTCCAAGGAGGATCCTTCCGTCCTGTCCGACCGGATAGACGAGCGACGTATCACGCATTTGTCTTATCGCCCGGATCGTAGGTTTCGAAATACAGTTCACGGAAGAGGCGCTTGCCTGCCTCCGTCTTGTAAAGGCGGTGGTAGAGAGCCTCATTCTGCTTCAGCGGCGCGCCGTCCTCATACTGGTTCACCAGCATGTCCGCCTCCGCCAGAATTTGGGCATCCGGGCCGTCGATGCTGCCATAGGAATGGTGATGGGCCACCAGCCAGCAGATACGCTCCGTGTCCTCCTTGTCAAAACCCAGCTCTTCCAGCATAGGCCGCGCTTCATCGGGGCCCAGCTCCTGCTGAATCTGTCCGTCATTCCGGCTAAACCGCCTCTCCCCTTCATGAATGCCGATGTCATGCACGTAAGCAGCTGCCTCCAGCCGGAAAAGGGTCTTCTCATCCAGCCCTTCCTCCCTGCCAATCTGGGCAGCGAAGGCATGGACCTTCAGGAAATGGTGAATTCTGCGGGGATCTCCTTTGTCATAGGTAATCATGGCCTTGCATAAAGCAGTCAGTTTATCCATAATATTTTCTCCTTGTGTAAAAAGGCAGAACCATCTCAACGCATTTAAGGAACCACCTACCAACTCATCATCTTAATTATATCTAAATTGTCAAAATAAAAAACAGTGCAGCAAAAGATTGCCACACCGTTTATATGTCTGAAAACCACCAATTATTAAACCTTATTTTCATTATGCGATTGACTAACATCAGAAAGAAGAGGTTTTATTTTATCAAAATCGCCATTATATCTTGCAATTTCATACTCATACTCTTTAGAATTAATATATTGATTTATATTTTTATCAAATGTGCATAACCTTTCAACCCCAAATTTAATAGCATTTTTAGTATTTTTACGTGGATCCTTTTCCGTCAAATAGGCTCCCCAAGATACATCAATCGGAACACATCCAGGTGACCAATAAAGAGGTACAGGTCCATAGCCATGAATTTGATTATCCGGGTAAGCTATATATTCTCCCACCGTAAAATCAATAGCAGGTGCCTCAGTGGTAACAGTTGCGCCAAATCCATTCTGCCAAGTTTGAGTTTCCGTATGCTGCCCTTTTAATTCAATTACCAATATAAATGGTATTTCCCCTGGCTTCACCTCTTTTAAATACATAGAAGCCGAATCTTGAAATTTCGGGATAGCCCGAATATCGTCCACAACAAATCTTTTTTTGTAATTGTTCCTGACAGTATCTTCAAACTGTTTCTTGCCTTTGGCCAAATCCCCATCGCTATTTTGACAACTGATAACACCATCAGAAACCGCATAAAAAATAACTACTCTTTTATTACTGGGAGACTGTGCCTCTGCTGAAGGATAATATATACTCCACAGAAACAAGATAAGCAGAATAATAATTTTTCTTAGCATTTTCCCACTCTCCCCACTATACAATGACTAAGTCCACACTTAAAACTTCCTGCACTAAAGCATGGCATTTCTACTTTAATAATATTTTATCATAGCGCGCAATAAATTTCACCACGCAAAAACGGTGTGATAGAAAGCTATCACACCGTCTCTTGTACGATTATTTTGCCAGTTTCTGGGCTACGGCAGAAGTCACATCTACGCCGCCATTTACGACTGCACCCTGTTCAAGGATGATATCCAGTCCCTTTTCCTGACGAACTCTCTGGATAGCTTTCATGATATCGGAGAGAATCGGCTGCATGGTGGACTGTTCTTCCTGGTTCAGGTCGCGCTGGATTTCATTGGCAATCTGCTGTTTTTCCTGATCGCTCTTGCCTGCTGCGCGTTTCTTGAAGTTTTCCTGAGCCTTCTGAGCTGCATTTCTCATGTCGAGCTGAGCTTTCTGCATTTTCGGATGAGCCTGCAGAAGAGCGTTGGAATTGACGTAGCCGATGCCTGCTGCGGAAGCAGAAACCATAGCGCCAAGAGTAATCATGCCAGCAGCGATAGCTGCAACTGTCTTTTTCATTTTCATAGATTTTTCCTCCTTACGAACCCCTAAGCCCCCTGGGGTAATGAGCATATATTCATTTTATGCTAACATTTTCGAAGTGTCAATGTTAGATGCTATAATTCAATTTTTATTAAACTGTTCTTTAGTTCAATTTAAACTATACTCGGCTGAATAAGTATATACTACTTCGTTTCTTCCGTCTTGCCGTCTGCTTTCGCCTCAAGGACAGCCGTTTCTTTCTCTTCCTTCATGGCCTGTTCTGCTTCCTTCAGGGCCGCTTCGCGGACTTCTTCCTTCTTTTCTTTCTTCTTGGAGAAACGGGAAATCACTTCCGGCACCATGTTGAGGACACGGTCGATCGTCGTGTTGGCAGCCGCATTCTTGATGGAGAAGAGTTCGACTCTTTCACCCTTCATGATCAGGACAGCCGTCGGTGTGACCTTTCCGCCGCCTGCTCCGCCAGCTCCGGCCGTGCCGTGAGAGCCCGTGCCAAAGCCAAAGGAAATATCAACGAAAGGAACGATTGTTGCATCCCCCAGATGAATCGGTTCCCCGACAACAGATTCTGTCGTAATCATTTCCTTGAATTCTTCGAAAATCTGCTTTCTTACTTCGTCATCCATTTACTTTTCCCCCTCTTCTGAAATGCCAGAATTCCCTCGTCTCACGGGCGACTGCCAGCGTGAGCAGGATATAAACGACATACAAAGGAATGATCCTTCCGTCTCCTTCTCCCTTGAGAGTGAAGACCTTGTCCGTGAAATTCCATTCCACGTCTTCAAAGGGTCCTGGCAGGAATGCTTTCACGATCCCGCAGGCAACGCCGGTCGACATGGGATCCCCCGTGCCGAAAGCTCCTTTGACTCTCCAGCTGCCCGGAAAACTGTGAGCCAGCACCTTGGCGGCAGCTATGAGAACTTTCTTTATAAGTCCATTATCTAACGCAAAAAGAAACTGCGCAAGATAGGAAGGTGTTTTTTTCTTAATTTTCTCTGATTCCTCTGTTTCTTCTTCGGAATCATCTTTGGAAACTTCCTTCGTTTCCTTTGAAAGATCGATCGGTTCTTCCCTCACGATCTCTGCCTCTTCTGCCCTTGCATCATCTTCCCTGGCAGGGGCATTCCTGGAAGCTTCTGAAGTCTCCTGTTCCTTCTCCGCTTCCCTTTCCCGGGCATCATGCTCCATCTCCTCGAGATAGGCATTCATCTCCCGGACTTCTTCCTCTTCCATACCCTCGTCTTCATAATCATCCGTTTCCTCTTCCTTTTCTCCCGGGAAGGATACCTCCTTCTTGAAAAGGCCGAAGAACGCTTTCACCGTCACCTGCGCCTTCCATTTCTCAAAAGAGAAACGGTACCGGATCGGGATCAAAAGCACAAGGATGACCAGAAGCAAAACTCCGATTACGATCATCGCAATTTTCATGGAAGTCCATAGAGGCGGGCCAGTTCAGCCGCAGCCTCCCTCACCTCCTTCACGAGATAAGCGGGCGAAAGAATCTTGACGAGCGGCGCATGACGCATCGCCCATGCCTTCATCGCTTCGGGCTGGATCATGATCTCGATCGTGACCTTTGTCTGGCTGCCCGATGAAAGATGAGCCGTCTTGCCGAAATCATTGACGATGTCCGTCATGAGATGCCAGTCTGCTTCGAACGTGCAGAGCTCCGGCTTCCCGCGGAAAATTTCATGCGCAGAATACAGGTAATCCGACGGCTTCAAAGCCTGGATCTGGGCCTGCGTCAGTGTATCAGATGCCGGATCCTCCAGAAGCTTTACGTCAGACATGAGATCGAGGAAGTACACCTCGATCCCGCCTTCATCCTTTTCCGCCAGAAGCGCATAACGGTCATCGGAAGCGATGATCAGAAGCGGGCTTACCGAAAGAAGCCTGTCCTCGCCGGATGGCAGCCTTCCATGATGGCGCTTGCCGTCCGCTTCGTAATGGTCATAGTAGAAGGAAATCTTCCTCTTTCCCTCGCCTGCCGTCGTCAGAAGCGCAATCACCGGATCAAAATCCGCAGCTTTCCCCGCAGATGGAAGATTCCTTACCAGAGTCTTTCCGTCGTCGAAAGAACGGATCTGGATCCTCTTCAGCTTCTCAGCGAGCTGTTTGACCTGCTGCGGCGGAAGATGAGAAAAATAGAGAAGATCGATGAGCGCCTTCAGATCCTCCCTGGCCAGCACATGATCCCAGTACCAGTCAAGAGAGAGAGGCACCTTCTTCCCGTTCATCATGCGCGGCACTTCGCGGCAGAACACAGGAAGCCCTGCATCCCGAAGCCTTGTGAGATTTCTTCCCACAGACTTCCTGTTCACCGCCATGCCATACTTTCCTTCCATATAGTCGAGGATTTCCTGCTGCGAGAGCGGGTGATCCTTGTCCGATTCGCGCAGAAGCACCTGCACGATACGGATGATCGACATCTTGCTCCCTGTATCTCCCTTTTCCACCGCCATAGGATCACCTGCCCGTTACTTTCCTGACAAGATCGTCAGACAGCCACGAGCCGAAAGCTGCCAGCGCCCCGGTCAGAGCGGAAACAGCCGGCATATGGACAGCTTTGTGGACGATGGCCGCAATCGCAGCCCCGCCGAGCACGTCGGACGGATAATGCATGCCTGCAAACACGCGGGAAAAAGCAAGAATCCCCGCAAGGACTGCCATCAGCTTCGAGCCCTTCGTATTGTGGCGGAGGAGCTCCATAGCCACCACGCACCCATTCATCGTGTGATTGCTCGGGAAAGAAGCATTCGCGCGGTGACCCGTGAAATTCCAGATCTGGGGACTTTCCCTGAAGGGACGCTCACGTTTCCATACGCGTCCGATGGCATAGGAAATAAGCGAAGCTATGCATACGCCGATAAAAGCGGAAACGCATGCATTTCTCCTGTCTTCCCTTGTCTTTCCTGGAGTGAACCAGAGGAGAAGACCGTAAATCACAAAGGCCCAGTGCCCGTACCGGGTTATCAGATCCATCATCAGATCAAAAGGCCGAACTTTCCCGGCCAGGCTGTTAATCTTGACAGCCGCTTTCAGATCAGCATTCATCTCAGACACCTCTTTGCGAAAAAGTGGAAATTATTCCCATTTTCTCATAAATTTAATGTTATATTCATGATTTTATCACAGACATAGATCAATCGCAAAAACGCGCCTGCAAGGAAGCATGAGCGAGGAAACTCCTATTTCGCTTCCTTTTTCTCTTCTTCCAGTTTCCGCTCCTCTTCCAGCTTCTTTTCCTTCATCCGGTCCAGGTATCCCGTGCGCTTCAGAGCGATCGATATCAGCGCCACGACAGCGCAGAGCAGCATGAACGTATTGATGCCCGTCATCCCGCTTCCCCAGCCCACGCGGTACACCATATAAAAGAAAACGAGAACGACGAGCGCATCCTGAAATTTGTCAAACATAAATCCTCCTGCGGCAAGACTGCCGGGAATGGCATTAACGCCTGAATACAAAAAAGGAGCTGCCGGAGATCACTCTCTGGCGGCTCCTTTTTTCTATTATATCAGTTTCCCGCTTGTTCTTTCAAAAATCAGCAGGTATGGCACTTTTCATAGAGGCCGTTCTTCTTCAGAAGCTCGATGACCGTTCTTCCGATATGAGCGACAGTCGGTGCAACTGGAATGCCTACCGCTTCAAGAGCTGCAATCTTTTCAGCAGCCGTGCCCTTGCCGCCGGAAATGATAGCGCCTGCATGACCCATGCGTTTTCCTGGAGGTGCCATGCGTCCTGCGATGAAGCCTGCGACCGGTTTCTTCATGTTTTCATGAATCCATTTGGCAGCTTCTTCTTCCGCATTGCCGCCGATTTCGCCGATCATGAGGACTGCATCCGTATCCGGATCTTCATTATACAGCTTCAGAGCATCAATGAAATCCGTGTCCTTGATCGGGTCACCGCCGATGCCGATAGCACCGGTCTGTCCGATGCCTGCATTCGTCAGCTGGAATGTAGCTTCATATGTCAGCGTGCCGGAACGGGAAACGACGCCTACATGGCCTTTCCTGAAGATTTCGCCTGGGATGATGCCGATATTGCACTGATCGGTCATAAGCAGCCCCGGGCAGTTCGGTCCGATGAGACGTGTCTTTCTTCCAACCATATAGCGGTGAACGACGACCATGTCTTCGAGCGGAATATGTTCCGTGATGCAGACAACGAGCGGCACTTCAGCCTCTACAGCTTCCATGATGGAGTCAGCAGCCGACGGAGCCGGTACGAAAATGATGGAAGCATTGGCCCCGGTTGCAATGACAGCATCGCGGACCGTATTGAATACAGGAATCCCCTGCACCAGCTGGCCTGCTTTTCCCGGAGATACACCGGCGACGATATTCGTGCCAAATTTTCTCATCTGCTCTGTATGGAAACGGGCAGCCTTGCCTGTGATGCCCTGTACAATGACCTTCGTATCCTTATTAATCAGAATCGCCATTTTACTTTACCTCCCCTTCTGCTGTTTCTGCAGGAGCAGCCGGTGCTGCCGGCTCTGCTGCAGCCTTTTCACGTTCTTCCTGCTCCTTGACGAGCTGGATGACACGGATAGCGCCTTCTTCCATGGAGGTAGCCGGGTACAGATTCTTGATATGAGCGGTATGGAGGATTTCCCTGCCGCGTTCTACGTTTCTCCCTTCCAGTCTTACGATGACCGGGATCGGGAATTCAGCTTTCCCTTCCGAAAGGAGAGCTGCCGATTCTACGATGCCTTCTGCAATGACATCGCACTTGTTGATGCCGCCGAAGATATTGATCAATACCCCTTTGACCTGATTATCTTCCATCATGATGCGGAATGCCGCAACGATCTTTTCAGGAGTCGAGTCGCCGCCGACATCCAGGAAGTTGGCCGGATCGCCGCCGTTTTCCTTGATGATATCGACTGTCGCCATAGCCAGGCCTGCGCCATTGACCATGCACGCTACATCGCCGCCGAGGTTGACGTAGTTCAAGCCTTCACGGGCAGCCTGTGCTTCCTTCTGATCTTCTTCAAGGACATCGCGCAGAGCCACGATATCCGGGTGACGAGCCAGCGTGCTGTCGTCGAAGTTCAGCTTCGCATCGAGAGCGATGACATCATTTTCCTGTGTCAGGACCATCGGGTTGACTTCAGCCAGCGAGCAGTCCTTGCCGACGAAGACCTGGTAGAGATACTTCATGAAAGCAGCTGCCTTGTTGACAGCGACCTGTTCGAAATGGAGACCGTAAGCCATGCGCTTTGCCTGGAAATCAGCAAGGCCGATGACCGGATCGATGTATTCCTTCAGGATTTTTTCCGGATGCTCAGCAGCTACCGTTTCAATATCCATGCCGCCGGATTCAGAACCCATCATGACGATGCATTCTGCCTGACGGTCGACGAGGAAGGACAGGTAGTATTCCTTCTTGATATGGCAGCCCGCTTCGATCAGAAGACGGGTGACCTTCTTGCCTTTCGGGCCGGTCTGTTTTGTTACGAGTGTCTTGCCCAGGATTTCTCTTGCATACTGACGGACTTCATCAAGAGAATGAGCGATCTTGACGCCGCCTGCTTCGCCGCGTCCGCCTGCATGGATCTGTGCCTTGACGACGACGACCGGCGTGTCCAGACGCTTCGCACTCTGCACAGCATCTTCGACGGTGAAGGCCGGGTAGCCTTCCGGTACATGCAGACCGTACTGCCTTAGAATTTGCTTACTCTGGTATTCATGAATATTCATAAAAAACTTCCCCCTTTATCGAGGACAAATACCGCCGTCCATCGCAAAGATCCCTTCTCATGGAAGCGGCGAAATAATACCAACAGTGAGAACATTCGATTTCACCTTTGATGATACCACGAAGACAGGCGGAATGGTATGAGAAAAACGCACAGAAAACCGTGCCTGCCTCGTTTTATTTATTTATATCTATGTATTAAATAATTCTTTCCCTCAAAAGTGACACTAAAACTTGCAAAATCCTCATAGCTGTGATTCTCGCTGTATATTCTATAATGAAAAAGGAATGTACAAAGCTGCGTCATTGCTCCGCATCCGCTCTTCGTACATTCGCTCTTCATATTAGCTTTTATATTTAGCTTTTATATAAGGAATGCCTGGCGCTTTATCCAAGCGTCTTATAGCTGCCCGTCATCTGATCGAGGATCATGTCGTCAGCAAAGAGAGCCGTCCCTTTCAGCGTCCCGAGATCCGGTGCCTTCACGCCGTCATTGACCGTCGTGAAAAGGTATTCGTCATTTTCCTGCTGCACCTGATCAAGTTCGACCCACATGCCTCGGGTTCCGCCGCCTGCGCGGTAAACGATGAGACTCTTTCTCCCGTTTCCTGAAAGATCAGCGGCAATGACAGGACTTCTGACAAGCGTCAAAGTCTGATGCACTTTCCAGCCATTGCCATCCGACACAAGCCAGACAAGCGTATCGCCGCCCGTTCCCGAGAACCAGGGGCCCGAGAGAAGCGCAAGTACGTCTCTTTCTCCCGTTCCCGAAAGATCCACGTAATCATAATACCAGCGTGTCCCGGAAAGCTCTTTCTGCGGAATCTCCAGTCCTTCGATCAGAGCCGTCTTGACAGCGGTATCGCCTGCTTCCTCTGACAGCTCGCAGGAAATTTCCGGACCCAGAAACCGGTTCTCCGCTGCCACGTAATGCATGCCGTCACTCGCTGATGCAGAAAGACCGCCTGATAAAAAAGCCAGGCCAGCCAGAACTGCTGTGATTTTTCCTGTATGACTCATGAATGCCTCCTGTCTCAAAGCCAAGCTTTGAAAACCGGCCGGCACTTCCGCGGAGCATTCCGCAGAACCTCCAGTCGTCCATTTTTGCTAATGGGAACCATCCCTTATTTCTATCTTACCAAACGAGCCTCATGATGACAAAGAATTTTAAAACAAATTCTATCAGAATACGAAAAAATCTAATACGGCACGTTCCGCGAACACCGCTCCGCAGCCTATATATTCTTTATATAAGCAAAGTAATAAAATTCAATAGGATACTTATGTAAAGCATTGGTAATATATCATATTTTACATGTTTTCCTTGCTTTTTAGTACATTTTATTTTAAACTGATACTTAAGGTTACTTATCGGCAGCCTCAGTTTGTTATGTTTCTTAAAAAAATAAAGGGATAAATTATGGATCGCAGACAAAGAAGAACAAGGACCGCTATCTTCAAATCTTTCAGCGCACTCCTTTCCGAAAAACCGTATGCAAAGATCACTATTCAGGACATCATTGACCTGGCCAACATTGGAAGAAGCACATTCTACGCTCATTTTCAGACCAAAGAATGCCTGCTTGAAGAAATGTGCGGCGAACTCTTCGATCACATCATTGAAGGCGTCATGAACGACGACCTCCCGAGCGACAGTGACGCACATGAAACGATAAACGGTCATGATCCCGTTTTCTGTCACCTGCTCCAGCACATCGCGGCCAACACAAATCATACACGCGACCTGCTGACCTCCGACAGCTCGGATATCTTCCTCCGCTTCTTCAAGCAGAGCCTTGATAAACTGATCGAATCCTACCTGCTGAAAAACAACAAGCTTCGCGGACAGGTTCCGGAAAGCTTCCTTGTCAACCACATTTCCGGCAGCTTTGTCGAAATGGTTCAGTGGTGGGTCAGAAACGGCATGAAAGAAACACCGGAAGAACTCGACCGTTACTTCCACGCCGTCATCTCCAACATTATCTAAGACAAGTTCATAGAATGACTAAAGAAAAGTCCGCAGAAATTTGCGGGCTTTTTTTATCGTGGAGGAGGATCTGATGGAAATCAACCCATCTTCTTAGAAAATGCACCCCCCTTTCGTCCCGTACAAAACAATTGAGCCAGTACTGATATTAATATAGAGTCAATCAGTATACGGTCCACTTTCCCCTGACAGGGACAGCTTCGCAAGGAATAAATGAAAGAGCTCGGCTCTTATTTGTTTGAAACCTCTCGTAAATCCCCCCTCCCCCCCTTTCACCCGGCATCAGGATTTCCTCCTGCTATATATAAAGGTAAGGAGAAAACCTTCCTCATTCTCTTGTATGCTCTTTGGATTTCGTGTTTTCAGAAACTTTTTGAAGACTAATGATTTTCCCCTTTCTACAATTCCTTTTTTACGCTATAATAGTACAAATATATCTGCGGAAGGGAAATTTTCTCTCCGCTTTGTAGAAGAAGCGCATCTGCACTTGACCGCATCCGCGGAAAAGAGTATAGTTGTGCTTAATTATCTTTTACACTTATTTTTTTACGGATTTATCTGTTATCGAAGGAGGAAATAATGGCAATCTATATTAATGAACCGGCACATACCTTTAACGAGTACCTTCTGATCCCGGGCTACTCCGGCACGGACTGCATTCCGGCCAACGTATCTATCAGAACCCCGCTCGTAAAATTCAAAAAAGGTGAAGAACCGGCCATTACATTAAATATTCCAATGGTATCTGCTATCATGCAGTCAGTATCTGGTGAAAAAATGTCCATTGAACTCGCAAGAAACGGCGGCGTTTCTTTCATCTATGGATCCCAGTCCCCTGAAGATGAAGCAGCCATGGTTGCCAGAGTTAAAGCTAAGAAAGCAGGATTTGTTCCGAGCGACTCCAACCTTTCGCCGGAAAACACTCTTGCTGACGTCCTCGCCCTCAAGGCAAAGACAGGTCATTCCACCATCGCCATCACCGAAGACGGCACCTCTTCCGGCAAGATGGTCGGCATCGTATCCAGCCGTGACTACAGAGTCAGCCGCATGGACAGATCTGAAAAGGTCAAGAACTTCATGACCCCGGTTGACAAGCTCGTCAAAGCTAAATACGGCATCACCCTTTCCGAAGCAAACGACATCATTTGGGAGAACAAGATCAACTCCCTGCCGGTACTCTACGAGGACGGCCGTCTGTATGGCTTCGTATTCCGCAAGGACTATGATTCCCATCAGGAAAACCCGAATGAAATGCTCGATTCCCAGAAACGTTTCGTAGTAGGCGCTGGTATCAACTCCAGAGACTATGAAGAACGCGTACCGCTGCTCCTCGAAGCAGGCGCTGACGTACTCTGCATCGACTCCTCCGAAGGCTTCTCCGAATGGCAGAAGATCACCCTCGAATGGATCCACAACACCTACGGCGAAAAAGTAAAAGTAGGCGCAGGCAACGTTGTCGACAGAGACGGCTTCCTCTTCCTCGCTAAAGCTGGCGCAGACTTCGTCAAAGTCGGCATCGGCGGCGGCTCCATCTGCATCACCCGTGAGACAAAGGGCATTGGCCGCGGCCAGGCTACCGCTCTCATTGAAGTATGCCAGGCAAGAGATGAATACTACAAAGAAACCGGCATCTATGTACCGGTATGCTCCGACGGCGGCATCGTATATGACCACCACATCACCCTCGCACTCGCTATGGGCGCTGACTTCGTCATGCTCGGCAGATACTTCGCACGCTTCGACGAATCCCCAACCCCGACCAGAACCGTTGGCGGCACAGTCGTCAAAGAATACTGGGGCGAAGGTTCCAACAGAGCCAGAAACTGGGCACGCTATGACCTCGGCGGAGAAAAGAAACTCCAGTTCGAAGAAGGCGTTGACTCCTACGTTCCTTACGCTGGTCCGCTCAAAGACAACGTCGAAAAGACCTGCGCTAAGATCAAAGCTACCATGTGCAACTGCGGCGCTATCACCATTCCGGAACTGCAGCAGAAAGCTAAGCTGACACTCGTATCCGCAACCTCCATCGTAGAAGGCGGCGCACACGACGTCATCCGTAAAGAAAAAGACGGCTCCGACCGTTAATTGAAATAAAAAGAGACCGCTCCGAAAAGGGAGTTCGTCAAAGGGATTATACAAAACAAGTAATTTTTGAGCGACACCTTCAAGCGGTGCAAAAGGAAAAGACCATGCGAGAGCAGTAAAGTGCTCAAGCATGGTCTTTTTTCATATTGTATGTTTCATCAAAGCATCGTGATTGATTATTTCGATGCTTTCTGAAGTATAAGCTATTTGCAGAATGTCAAATTTTTCTTTGAGACACTTTTTACCATAAGCAGGCTTGTTTGTAGTGTTTTTTGCTTCTAAGAAAATAATTTGATTTTTGTTTCGCATTGGGTGAATGATTATTCCATCTAGTTCGCATAATTTTCTACCAACCGCCTCTTTTTCATAAACAAGTATGCTTGCCGGAATAGTAATTGAGGTATCATTGATTGTGTCTTTGTTGAGAATATCCAACATAAAATTTGTTTCATGTCTTTGGTCGTTGGTTCCTGTGTATTCCTTTAAAAGAGTATTTATTTCTTTTATACGACTATTCTTGCCTCTTGTGCAGAACACGCATTTTTTATCATCTAAAGTAGGCTTAATAACCACAGGATTCTCTTTAAATAAATAGAAGAGAAGGAACTTGGCGCATAGAATAAATCTTGAGTCGCATGGAGAAATTCCAGTAACCTTTCGTATTGCACTAATTGTAACCTTAACTACTTTTAATGCTGCTGTTATCTTCTGATTATAGTCACAAGAATCTTTTATTGAAACAACAATCGTTTGTTCCCCAGAGTGCCTATCATAATAACCAACACGAGTATTATTCAACCTTTCAAGGTCTTCAAGTAAATGCGATGAAATACTCCTATTCTCATAAGTGAATGTTAATTTTAGTATCTGTGTTTCAGCATAATCTCTCCTGTGTGGATAGTTCGAATTCAGCAAATTGTCTTTATCTATAAAAAAATCAGAATAGTAGTCAGCATTTTCAAAAGAAGGCACTGCTTCCAATTTGCTCACTATTTTTCTTGAAATCTTATAATAACAAATGGCATTGGAGTTTTCGTTATATACAGTATCATCGAGTAATTTGCTAATCGAATCCACAAGATGATTAGATGATATGCTATTATTATATTCTGATAACCATTCCTTTAACAGCACATTAATTGCTTTTTGGTTTGCTATATCAATCGTTATTGGTGTATTAGCAATTTGCAAATCATAAGCCATGTATGAGAGCGTTCTGACTTTGCGAAACACATCAAATGCATATCTTAGTTTACTATTCTCGGACAGATTACGTTCATTCAAATAGGCATATAAAAGTTCCTTTGCAAATTTTACTGATGACAACTCTGTATTACAATGTTCCAAAATAAGCAAGGAATTTGTCAAATGAAAGCGTTGATAATTCTGATCTACAAGCAAATCATTTACCATCGTTTGATAATCTGTATCTTTTGAGGCATTTATCACCATATTTTTGAAAGCAGTATCCTGCGTTGCCATCATCGTCACTGCTCTGGACGCTGTGAAAGTATTATAAAAATGACCTATATTATATACAATCGACATCATCTGCATAACATCACCAAGAGAAGGCTTAAAATTTTTATTGATATAAGGAACTTTTTTATTAAACTCTTTCTCTTTTATGTAGTTGTTATAGGTTAATTTAAGGCTTGGCTGAATATTATTTTTTATTAGCTGATGCAGATATAGCTGGAGCATTACATAATCATATCTTGATTTGTTTAGCTTTTTCTTGACCTTGATTACACCAAGCTGAGGAATTGCTTTCATTCGTTCAATAATTCCAATTCTGTTCAATTCCTCATATAACTCAGTTGCGATAGGATAAATATCAATAGCTACTTTTAAGTTATGCTTCCTTGATTTTTGTGCCGGAAGTAAATCGTGTTTAATTTCCATTTAAGTCCCTCCAACACAGCCTATTCCATTGGTTTGATTTTTTCTTCAATAAAAGCTATTTCATCATCAGTTAAGCCATATTTTGCATAAAGTTGTTTGTCGATTTCAGGAATAGTTTTGCTCCAATCTATATCGGAATTTGGGGTGAAGTCTTGAAGGGGAACAAATCGATATGTTTTAGCTGTTGCATCTTGACTTGCTTTAGCTAAACTATGCATAAATCTAAAATACTTCGTTTTTGTGTATTTAGAGAGATTATTACTGGAATTTAAATTCAAATCTAACCCTGCACCAATCATAATATATGATTCAGTGCATACTGTATTTGGTTTGCCTACTATTGAATTTAAATTATCATCATTCAACTCAGTTCCAATATTATTGGCCCTAGGCGTGAATACTTTCCAACAATTTATCCATTCAGTATGAGATGTAACTAATTGCTTATCAATAAAACCTAAAATCTGTCCTTTTCCCAAACACATTATTGAGTCCTCAAATTTATCAGTTTTGAATTTTTTTGTTTTTACTAAATTTGCATCAATACCAAACGGGCGACGGGGAGATATATATTCTGATAGCGATTTCTCTATTATTTCATTAGTTTTTTCAATTACAGATAATGCACATGAATATCGAATAAATATATCTAAATCCTTAATCTTTAGTGGTCTTTGTGTGATAATTGGATCTTTTCCATGTTCAAGAGTAATAACTGTTGATAAATCAATATTGTTGTTAAATGAATTATTTCTCAGAAAATAGCATACCCCACCACGAATGTTTGTGTTAGGAAATATGTCCTCTGGTGATACACAATCAAATAATTTCTCAAGATGTTCGTCATTTAACATCTCATCTCTAAAATCATCTAACCCCTTACCACCTGCATACCATCTCGTAGGCATAATAAATGATAAATAATGTGGACTCATTGCTTTAGCCGTTTGGACAAAATGCTGATAAATTGGTCTTGCACTTGCTTGAGCTCCACCATCCATTTCCATATACGGAGGATTACCCACAATAGCATCAAACTTCATTTCCTTTACACCTTCCTTCTTCCAATAGCTTGGTTTTAACACACGGTCAATAAATTGCTGTGGTTTGTTTTTCATTGCATTTACTAAATCATCAAAATAATGAGCGTTAATTTTTGTATTTGTGTATCCAGCAAGAGTACGTTGTGTTATCTGTTTGGCCATTGGTGTTTTGCAAATAACAAACACATTCTGTTGTACAGTATCATTCCATGTTTCACGTTGCATATCAAGTGTTAAATCGATTTCCGTGTATTTCCTGCACTTAGTACGATAAATACTGTAAGCAACATATAATGGATATAAACCCGTCTTAGAATTTATTTCTAATATCTGTGCCTTATCGTTACCAAACGTATCTGCGGTAACTTGTCCTTGGTCAACAAATCTTGGTTCATCGAGCGTTTCTTCGTGATTTTCATCATAAAAATCATAGCCACCCAAGGTATCAGACATATGCATATTAACAACTCGCCACGGTGTCAGCACTGTTTCTTTATCAGGGTTCTTGAAGTTGGAGAATAAGTTTGCTATTTTCTTTACACGCTCGGTTGGATTTAATGTGTCTGCTTCTCTTGCAACATTACGGATTCTGCGACCCGCAGCAATAAATACATCTTCATCATAGTATTTTCTAAACTCAGCAAAGAGTTCTTTTGTTACACCTGTTGGCATAAATTCATCCCATGAAGAATCATCAACTTTCTCAATGAATTTATCAAGAGTAATTTCTTCATCATATGCTATCTCAGCACCATAAATAAGGAGTGGCATACGAATAGAAATACCACGCAAAATTGAGATGGCATCACCACGAACTTTTTTCTTCTTTTTCAGTTCTTCAAGACGTGCTTTTTCTTCCTCTGTGAGTTCTCTCTTTGGTTTCTTGCTAAGCTTTTCTTGTTCCTCGTATTCTTCATTGGTTAGTCCTTGGTCATTGACGTTAATATCATTCTGCTTTGGAGCAGCTTTAGACTTACCAATAATACCTTTTAATTTATCGAATTTTTCGAGATCGATTTCCTGCAATTTAAACAATTCATCATTATACAGGTTACTGTCATCAAACCCATTGCGGACAACTTTATCAGCATATGCTTTCTTTAGTTGTTGCAGTAATTTATCAGCCTTATATTCCTGCATCTTAGAACCTGCAATGGAAATAACAGGGCAATAGTTTAAGAACTTGCCAAGTATTTTTTTGTCCCCATCATTTGTCTTGCCTGCTTTTGATGAGATTGATACTGCTTCCGAAACCATTTTTAATGTACGATCTGGAGCAAAATCAAAAACATATGCTGTATCTTTTATTTTTCCATCTTTATTACAAGGAGATTGCACACGGAAAATCGTTTGAAGATAATTGGCTGCAGATGTAGAAAAAGAACCTGACAACATAAACACAGCCGTCCATTCTTTGACAGTAACTCCTGTTGTTAATTTTCCGCAAGAAAGTGTAATCGTATATGTATCCATACTTTCTGCCTTGCTTATAGCATTCCTAACGCTATTTAGGGCATCAGCTGATTCCTCATCATTGCTCCCTGCAACATTAACAATATCAAACTGCCCGCTTCCAAAGACAGGATGCTTGCCCATCAATTCTTTTAATGCTTTCGCTGCCTTAACACCGGGAACCATCCAAAGGGAATGCTTGAACAAATCTCTATATTCCTTTTTAGAATATGGATATGCACTGTCTTTATTTTCTTTCGTCATATAATTTAAGAAAGACCATATATCTTGCTCATGCACAAAATCCCCGATAGAAGCTGTCTGTGGCATCTGGGCATAATCAACTTTATAATCGCCAGTCCATGTACGGAAGAATTCATGGAAATTAAAAGCCTTATCTTCATAAGTGATATAACTGCTATTATGGAGAATATCTCCCAATTCGTATGTGTAAATACGCAGTTCCGGCAACTCATCATATGGATTGGAATCACCAAAATGTTGTTTGTCCCACTCAGATTTACATTCTTGTTCCATAATGTAATCCCATGTATATATAGAATCATCATCGTATTCATCCATAATATTAAATGGTGTACCGGATAGAGCAAGCAACTTTGTCTTTTGCAATTCATCTTTTACGATTGCTTTGATAACATCATCGCCCAAAGCTGTCTTTGTTCCTTCATGAGCTTCATCAACTATTACGCAATCCCAAACAGTGTTAAATACAACATCATTTTTGCCGAATTTTCCGCCAACTGTTTCTGAGCCTCTTAAGTCTTGGATAGATGCAAAGTAAACGAATTTCTTATTCTTCTGCAATAATCCTTCTACTGTATATCCATTTGCCTTTGAACCATATAGATAATCCATACCATGAAATATCTTTGTGAAATCTTCGTACCAACCATCATTTACAACAGGGCGGTGTGTAAGGATGATAGTTTTTTCATATTGACTTCTTTTTACAACTTCTAATGCACTAAGTGTTTTACCAAAACGCATTTTAGCATTCCAGAGCATACGGTCACTATTTTTGAATTGCTTGATAGTACGCTCTATTGCTTCCTTCTGCTCAGGTCTGAAAATAATTGGTATAAATTCATTTGATACAGAATTACTTAGATTAGCATAGTTTTTCTTTACAGCGGCAATAGCTTCAATTGCTGTTTCTTTTGTGATACGATACCATTCACGTCCGGTAGTATCATTTATTTTAGCTTTTTTAATTCCAGAATTCTCAAGTACTCTGTGTACCTCATGATCACGAAATGCTTTTAATTCTACAGAACCGTCTTTTTTGCTTTTCATAGTTTTTACAGCAAGTTCTGTATGAAGAAGTACAGGCATTATTCCGACTGTGTTTGTATACTGTTTAATTCTCGTCAATGCTGCTTGATTTAATTCTCTACAATTAGGTGAGAGACTGTCAGCAGGAGTATTTGTATGAAGAGTGGCATCTCCTATTTTTATTAATCCGTTATGTTTTTCATCATTTACAGTGAAAGCGTAGATCACTTTATAGTCAAAGGCACTTGTAAATTCGATTCTATTTCTGGATTCCATTACTGTTTACCTCCCTTAATTATATTTCTAAATTCAATGCTTTTATTTGAACGCCAATCAAATATTCTACACGGAATTGGCTCTGTATCTTCTTTTTCTGATTCTTCCATAAAATCAAACAGTGTCATTTGAACATTTACACGAGGCTGCTCACTGAATGGGACAGTCATTGTTATTCCATCCATTTGCCATATGTTCCATGAAATGATTCTTGCTATTTTTTTGAGTTGAGCATTTGTAGGTTTGTGAGAAAACTTATAGTCCATATATTCTATAAATGTATATAGTAAATTTTCTCTTGCAATCAGAATATTATCACCTTGATATTCATATCCATAGGTGCTTTCATATGCTCTAACAGTCCATTTAATCCAATCTTCTTCATTTTCAGTGTTCTCATTTACAATTCGAAGCTTTCTATCCAATAGTCCTATTCTTTCTTCAATTGCGATTTCTTTTCCGGTAACAGTGTCATATCTGCTAACAAGATACGGAGCTTCACCACAACTTATTTCCATTCTTTTTGCATTGACATAATCGTGCCATGTCTTATTTGCTGGAAATGATATCTTTTCTTTCGTTGCTGTCCATGATTTTGAAGTGATTACATTAAACACATCTTTTTTTTCAAACCAAGCTTCATCTATAAGATTGTTTTGCTCATTACATACCCACGATGGAGTGAATACTTCGGCTTTGTCTTTTGTTCGCTTAGCTTGTTCAGATATACTTTTAAAAACTCTTGGTTGGACTATGCGAGTATTATTTCCAGTAACAAGATTTTTTGTAATCGGCTCTTGTGGATAATACGATGAACCACGAGATTTATAATGGTCTGTAGCCCAACAAATATTCTTTTTGGTTGTGCGGTCTTTAAGAAGAACATCAAATAAATCTTCACTGATATCTGAAATTTCTTGTTCAAGAATATCTATCATAATTTGCTATCATCTCCATTCTTTAATTCGTGTCAGAGATAAACTCAACAATGTCATCAATTTTACAATTCAATACACGGCATATCTTTTCTACTGATTCAAGCGAAATATAAGTATCATTTCTAATCCGTGTTGAAATATTAGCACTGTAGCCAGCTTTCTTCTGTAAATCAGCTATAGTCATATCTTTATCAATTAGCAAATGTAATAATTTTTTGTATGTAACAGCCATTGTCCTACCTCCGTATAATTAATTCTTATTATATCTTATATCACGAAAAGGTGAATTTTTCTACTCTTTGCTTGTATTGTTTACAAAATATCTTATCTTTCATCCTCTGAGATTTCTCAGGGGATATTTTTTTTGCATTGAGGTTAAAAAACAATCTTTTTTCTTTGCCTGTGATTTAAGGGGGTTCGATTGAGTGATTTCTTTCGCGTATTTATAGAAGAAAAAGATTTTCAAAACCGTCAGATTTGCCATTATCCCAAGGCTATTAGGTGTAGGAAAAATAATTTGAAATACGGTTCTTAAAACTTACTCAGATGTCCTTTCTCTATCAGAGGGAAAATAATTCCGTGATTTTGCTCTCAAATTGTCCTCTGGAAGATAGAAAGGAATAAAATTTTTCTTCAAACATCGGAAAAAGCAACATCAATTTCCCTTAGTAAGTTAGGAAGAAAACACTTCCGCTCAAAATGTAAATTTATCTCCAGTGGGATATAGAGGAACATTTCTAAAATTGGGAGTTTCCTATTATTTCAATACATAGCTGTCAGAAGGAGGAATAAGAAAAATGATTTATGATAACATACCCAAATTTATTAAAGACACAGGGCAGTTTTGCAATTGGCGTTACGAAACAAGAAAAGGTAGCAAAACTAAAGTTCCATACAATCCAATAACAAAACGCAACGCCAGCGTGAATGCACCTGAAACCTTTGCGGATTTTGAAACTGTTGTTGGTGCAGTCGCAAATTATGACGGTATCGGCATTCGTGTAAATGGTCGCATTATCGGAATAGACCTCGACCACTGTGTTGCTGATGGGAAAATGTTCTCGTGGGCAAAAGAAATCGTGGAGCGTTTCAGTGATACTTACATTGAAATAAGTCCCAGTGGCACAGGCATTCGCATTCTTGCGTTGATGCCGGAAGGATATATCTATGACACCAGTACCTTCTATATCAAGAAGGGAAACATTGAGGTTTATGCTCCAAATGCAACCAACCGTTTTGTAACGCTCACAGGAAATGTGTATCAACAAGCCCTTGTGACGGAGCAGTCTAAAGCCATGCATTGGTTACTTGATACGCATATGAAAAGAAATCAGCCACTCAATATGGTTAATCCGAATTTAGAGCGTGACAGCTATCTTTCTGACGAGAGCGTGTTGGAAAAAGGTATGAATGCAGTGAATGGCGAGAAGTTCAAAAAATTGTGGAATGCAGATACCGCAGGTTATTCCTCTCATAGTGAGGCTGATGCAGCACTCTGTTCTATGCTTACATTTTATTGCAATGGAAATATGGAACAAGTAGACAGGCTCTTTCGCCAATCGGCACTATATCGTGACAAGTGGGATGAACAGCGAGGTGCAGACACCTATGGCAATCTCACGGTTATGAAAGCTGTCGGCAATATGAAGAATTTCTATCAGCCAATCAAAACCAATCTCAATACGGATTTCAATGATGAACTGCAAAGGCTCATTGCGTTAAATCCTGCGGATACATTGAAATACCCGTGAACGGACATTGGTGCAGGAAAGTTGTTTGCAGATTTCTATCAAGAGAAACTTCGCTATGTTCCCGAACGCAGGACTTGGTTCTGCTATGCAGATGGTACTTGGTCTACGGACATAGGCGGACTGAAAGCAATGCGATATTGTATGGAACTCGCAAATCTGCTCCATTTGTATGCTTTGGAAATCAAGGACGAGCATCAGAGAAAAAGTTACATGGATTACTCCAAGCGATGGCAGACGCATGGCTACCGTGTAAATGTTCTAAAGGACGCACAGGTGCATCATCCTATTTCCTTTTTGGAATTTGATAACGACCCTTACATCTTCAATTGTAGTAATGGCACTCTACACCTTGATAGTGGGAAGTTTACGGAGCATTGCAGTTCTGACCTGTTGACGAAAATATCCGCTGTTGCTTACAACCCTTTGGCTCACAGTGAGCGTTGGGACAATTTCATAACAGAAATTATGAGTAATGATCAAGACAGAGCCTTGTTCCTGCAAAAGGTTCTGGGTTATGCCCTTAGTGGTGATACCCGTCATGAATGCATGAGTATCCTCTATGGTGCTACCACCAGAAATGGCAAAGGTACGCTCTGTGAAAGCGTACTAAAGGTATTCGGCAGTTATGGCTGCACCGCAAGACCTGAAACCATTGCTCAGAAGAACAGCACCAACAGTTCTCAGCCAAGTGAAGATGTTGCCCGCCTTGCTGGAGTTCGCTTTGTGAATATTGCAGAGCCAGGGAAAAGTCTGGTGCTGAACGCAGCTTTAGTAAAAAACATGACAGGAAATGACACTATCAATGCTCGTTTTCTCCATGAGAACAGCTTCGATTTCAAAGCACAGTTCAAGCTGTACATCAACACCAATTATCTGCCTGTGGTAAACGATATGACCATATTTGCCAGTGGACGAGTTATCATCATTCCCTTTGAACGTCATTTTGATGAATCGGAACAGGACAAAGGCTTAAAGCGAGAATTTATGAAACCACAGGTACAATCAGCAATCCTTAACTGGCTGTTGAAAGGCTATGAGAAGTTACACAAGCATGGACTTAAGATGCCACAGTCGGTCATCAATGCCACAGGGCAGTATGAGCATGACAGCAATAAAACGCTTCTGTTCATCGAGGACAGTTTGGAAGAAGGTGTGGATTATGAGGAACGCACCTCTGAGGTCTATAACCGCTACAAATCGTGGTGCATGGAAAACGGACAATACGCTGAAAGCATGAAGAACTTTAAGCAGAGCCTATCTGCTGTGATGGAAGTTAAGCGTAAGCGTCCAAAATCCGGCGGAGAAAAAACCACAATGGTCATTGGTTATCGGTTGCTATCTGATTTTCTCCGAGGATAAACACAGGGGGCAGTATGGGGCAAGTAATATAGGTATTTCTCTATAGAAAATCAATATTTTCATATAACCATTTTTACTTGCCACAATATGCCCCATCACTGTGAATTTGAAAGGGGTGATGCCTATGATTGCATAACTTTAGCTCAAAAATGAGCAAAACTCGCATTCCAATTGTGGAAAGCAACAACAACGAAAGGAGCAAACAATTATGAAGTTTAATTTTTTCTACGGCTTAAAGCCTATGAAGCATCATGCAGAAGATTTCTCCCGTAAAGGATATGAATGCAATCTGCTGTTGCAAAACAAAGCCGGTCAGCCTGTGGCTGTGTCACGCAATAAGGAACTTGGTATCTGGAAGGTCGAGTGCAATTTCTCCAGTGTGTACTTTGGTACATACGAAGAGGCACTTGCTTATTGCAAAGGTCGATTTTTTGATACTGACGGAAAGGGAGTATAGCAAATGAAGGAAACCAAATATTACCCTGTTGTCGACTGCGACAGCGAGGGCAAAGAAAAGGCTGCACTATTCCCAGCTTACAATCGTGACACGGTGAGCCGTAACCACAGCCTGTGGTTGGAAGAAATGATTCCACACCACTTCCGTTTATGTTCCAAGAATGGAGCCGAACCAAGAGCAAAAGGTTCGTTTACTATTCACTGCCCTGTCTGCAACAAACCCTTAAAGCTTATCGGCAGTGCTACGGACAACACAAGACGAGGACTGTATGTATGCAGTTCCTGCAACAAAAATTAAGGAGGCAATTGCCATGATGAACAAAGAAGAATTCGAGAAGTATTTTAAGTTTCACAACAAGATTGTGCTTTTTACCAGGGACAACATTCCTATTACAATCTCAAAAGCATATCACCTACACCTGAGTGGTGGCCATGTAGATATGGACATCGGAGATTGTGAAGACCTTGCAGACTTTTGCAAAAAGCGTGGTCTTTATCTGAAACCAAGCAAGATTCAGTAAGCAGTCACCGAGGTAGGGGCGGTCATTATCCCTACACCATATATGCTGGAAAACGGGGCAAGGCTCTCACGCACAAAGTCGCAAATTCAAAGGGGTGATTAACCCCACAGGCTAAGAGCCAAAATGGCGTATCTATAGGCTTTTCAGCCTTGCTATCCGTTGGAAAGCGTTTGAAAAAACTACATTTAATCAAAGAAATCAAACATTTACGGAAGATTTTCATCATGAATGAAAACAAAATTATAACTCTCCATACAGGAGACCCGGAATATGATATTAACTTTTGGAACTTTACTCGTGGTTATGAAGGCTGCGAAGAAGCGCTTTCTATGTGCGTTGACCGTTCCACAGGAGCGTATCCACTGCCTATGGTTGCTCAGAATAAATATTCTGATGCATTAAGAAAGAAAAGTCTGTTCAGACGTATCGGAACAAACATCAAAGCTTTGAACAATGGCTACCGTATCTTTGCCAAAGACTGCGAGGATATGGCGATGTGGGTACCGGAAGGTGGAAGTATTCCTATCTATGAAGGTATTGAAGATTTCACTGAACACAAACTGGAAAGTTGCAAATTAGCAGCGTTTGTAAAACTTGACGAAGACTTTATCCACGATGTCAGTTTTAATATCGAAAATTATCTTACAGAACGTCTTGCAAAGAACTTTGCCAAAGGCGAGGAACATGGATTTGTAAATGGTGCCGGTAAAGCTGAGCCTGTGGGTATTCTTGCCGAAACAGGCGGTGCAGAGATTGGCACAACTGCAACTACTCTTACCTTTGAGGATATCTACAAATTGTTCTTCTCCGTAAAACCTGAATATCGTACCAATGGCAGCTTTATGATGAATGACGAAACATCACTTTATCTTCGTACTCTTAAGGACGATGCAGGCAATTTCTTATGGCGTGGCAGTGCAGATGCACTTATGGGCAAACCTGTGATTATCTCTAATGAAATGCCATCTATTGGAGTAAGTGCTAAGCCTGTGGCATTCGGTGACTTCTCATATTATTGGGTGGTTGACAGAAAGTTAGTTAGCATCAGAACACTGAAAGAAAAATTTACGCTACATGACCAGATTGGCTACCTTGCCTTTGAATTTGTAGATGGACGCTTAGTTCGTTCAGACGCAGTCAAGGTAGTTCAGATTACTGAATAACGAATCGTTATCCACTCTGCCGATGGAGAAAGGTGCATACAACATGAATACAGAAAACAGCAAAAGCCGTATTACCGAAACCTCTATCGGTGGCACGGTGTATATTGTGGAGTCTCTGGTCAGTGATAACGCCAAAGAAACCGCTTATACCAAGGTCAAAAGGCTTATTATAAGCAATTCCAAAGACCTTATAAAGTTATCAGAAACAACACAATTATTATCGCAAAAAGACTACACTTCAGCGAAATAGTACGGTAATATGTCATACTGACCGGAGGTATCTTTGCCAAAGGTCAGCATGAATTACCGCTTGAAGGCTGTCGGAAAGGAGCAAAAAATTATGAATAGACAGCCTAATATAAATGCAGCCCTTGAGGAGAAAATCACAGCACTTTATTGCAGATTATCCCGTGATGATGAACTTCAAGGAGACAGCAACAGTATCAAGAACCAAAAGGCAATTTTACAGAAATACGCTGAAGACAATGGATTTAAGAATCTGCACTTTTTCGTGGACGATGGTTTCAGTGGTACCAACTTTGATAGACCTGATTTTCAGCAAATGATAGCTGAGATGGACGAGGGCAATGTTGCTACCATTATCGTAAAGGATATGTCCAGACTGGGCAGAGATTATCTGAAAGTTGGTTATTACACAGAGGTAACATTCCCAGAAGCAGATGTTCGCTTCATTGCAATCAATAATGGTGTAGATAGTGCCAATCAGCAAGACAATGATTTCACCCCATTCTTAAATATCATCAACGAATGGTATGCCAAGGATACCAGCAAGAAAATCAGAGCCGTATTCAAAGCTAAAGGAGAATCGGGCAAGCCACTCTGCACCAATCCACCATATGGATATGTGAAAGACCCACAGGATAAACTCCATTGGATTATTGATGATGAAGCAGCCGAGGTAGTTAAGGAAATATTCCATTTGTGTATTTCGGGTTATGGTCCCTCACAGATTGCTAAGGAACTGGCAAAGCGAAAAATATTAACACCTGTGGAATACGCAAAAGATAATGGTCGCAATGCCGTTGCATTAAAATTGACCGAAGAACCATACCATTGGACGCAGAGTACCGTAGTTCACATTTTGGAAAGACTAGAATATCTTGGTCACACGGTTAACTTTAAGACTTATCGAAAGTCTTACAAACAAAAGAAGCAAATGAAGAATGACCCATCACAGTGGCAGATTTTTGAGAATACCCATGAAGCTATTATCGAGAAGGAAACTTTTGATATTGTTCAGCGAATCCGTAACGGCAGACGCAGATTAACCTTTATGGGAGAAATGCCGATACTCTCCAGCATGGTGTACTGTGCTGATTGTGGGAGCAAAATGTACCAAGTCCGTGCAAGAGGCTGGGAACACGATAAGGAACATATGGTATGCTCCACTTATCGCAAGCGTGGTAAAAAGAATTGTGTTTCTCATCAAATCAGAAATGTTGTGGTCGAGCAATTATTATTACAGGATTTACAACGTGTGACCTCATTTGCAAGGGAGCATGAAGCTGAATTCTTGCAGATTATTACAAGCAATTCTGAAAAAGAATTGAACAAGGAATTAAAAGACAGTCACAAGGAATATGAACAGGCAAAGACTCGTATCAGCAAACTGGACACCATTATTCAAAGGCTCTATGAGGATAATGTGGAAGGCAAAATAAGTGATGAGCGATTCATCAAAATGTCTGATACATACGAAGCCGAGCAAAAAGAACTTGCTTCCCGTGTAACTGCCTTGCAGGACTTCATTGACCACGCAAAAGAAAAATCCCTCAATGCTGAACACTTTCTGTCATTGGTTAGAAAGTACACAGAAATCAAGGAATTGGATGCCGAGATTATTCGAGAATTTGTTGAAAAGATAATCGTATTCAAAGCTGAAAAAATTGATGGTCGCAGGACACAGCGTATTCAAATCATTTATAACTGTATCGGAGCAGTAGAACTTCCGAAAAGCAAAGAAAAAACGGCATAGCCGATAATCACGACTATGCCGAATTTTTCAAGGGAATAAAATCCCTTAGACGCACCCACTAAAAGAGCGGTCTTTTTTGTGTGCTTTGGGGAAGGGAGAATGGAAACCATACGACCTTGCGGGAAAAAGAAAGATTTAAGACCTAAAACCATACAACCAGCCTGCGGCTGTTTGTAATCAACCCTATCCACCGCAAGCGGTTCCCCTTCCCCGTCTGGGAAGGCGAGTTTAAAACCTCGCTGACGCACAAGAAAAAGGTTCTTCACGCTTTTTTGTGGGATAAAAATAATAACATATAAAATTGGTATTGAAAAAGAGCATTATCTACTCCAAAATGTAAGTTGCCTAAAACTACGCACGGAGGTCGAATAATGCTCTTTTATTACCATAATGAAATCACTTTTAATTGTCAATATTATCGCACAGAAAATATCACTAACCATCCAAATCCTCATTGCCATACCCGAGTTACCAGTCTACGGACTGCCAGAGATTTTTCCTGTCCGCACTGTCACTCCCGTATGTATAGTTATGGGGCTTTTTCTGTACTCATCAAGGATTTTCCAGATCTTCCTAAGCAAAAGAAGTATATAGAGTTCTCGGGGCACAGATTCCGCTGCACATCCTGCGGGGAGACCATAACGGAAGATATCCCCTGCCAATGCCCTTTCACACGCGTTACTTGGGATATGGCCTTGTGGATTATCCATCTGCTTAAGTGTCATACATCCATTTCTGCCATTTCGGCCATGCTCTCTGTACATTGGAGTACCATACAGAAAATACAAAAGCATATCATGGATAAGGCGTTGGCTGCCTTTGAAACCTGCCTGAAGAAAAGTAACTATCGCCCACGGTATTTGG